>Ga0105047_10019297_pt1 | contig 10526 bp, 9 predicted proteins | sample MAT04_FD_78384 | JGI IMG/M metagenome (GOLD analysis project Ga0105047, IMG submission 78384) | Freshwater microbial communities from Lake Fryxell liftoff mats and glacier meltwater in Antarctica - MAT-04 (megahit assembly) | ecosystem: Environmental > Aquatic > Freshwater > Ice > Liftoff... | reverse complement strand
CTACACGATCGGATTCGTGGCCGATACGAACCTGGCACCCCAACTGGCCGAGATCGGGGTGATCCTGCTGATGTTCGGGGCGGGCCTTCATTTTTCGCCATCCGACCTGATGAAAGTCAGGAAAGTCGCGGTGCCCGGCGCGCTGGTCCAGATCGCCACGGCCACGGCCCTGGGCTGGGCGCTCGGCCGGTTCGTCCTGGGCATGAGCGATCTCGAGGCCCTGCTGATGGGGTTTGCCCTGTCGGTCGCCTCCACCGTCGTGCTCATGCGGGCGCTCGAAGAGCGCCACCAGAGCAAGGGCGAGATCGGGCGAATCGCCATGGGCTGGCTGATCGTCGAGGATCTGGTCATCATCATCGCCTTGGTGATGCTGCCCATGATCGTTCTACCGGTCGGGGCGGTCGTCGACGCGGGTGCCCTGGGGCTGAATATCGGCTGGACCCTGCTGAAGGTCGCCGGCTTCGTCCTGGCCATGCTGTTCGTGGGCGGGCGCGTTTTGCCCTGGGTTCTGGTCCGGATCGCCCACACCCGGTCGCGCGAACTGTTTACCCTCGGCGTCCTGGCGATCGCGCTCGGCATCGCCTGGATCGCCTATCAACTGTTCCACTCCTTCGCCCTCGGTGCCTTCCTGGCCGGGTTGGTGTTGAACGGCACGCCACTGGGCCACAATGCGGCGCAGCGGTCGCTACCGCTCCGTGACGCCTTCGCCGTGCTGTTCTTCGTTTCGGTCGGGATGCTGTTCGATCCCACCATCCTGTGGCGCGAGCCGATGTCGGTGTTGGGGGTGCTGGGCATCGTCATCGTCGGCAAGACGGTCGCGGCCCTGGCCATCACCACGGCCTTCAAACTGGATCGGGCCACCAGTTTGACGGTCGGGGCCAGCCTGGCCCAGGTGGGCGAGTTCTCGTTTATCCTGGCCGCCCTGAGCATGTCGCTGGGGGCCATGAGCCAGGGCACCCACGACCTCATCTTGGCCGCTGCTCTTTTGTCGATCTCGCTGAACCCGTTCGTCTTCCTGTTCATGGACCGGATGGGCGGCAAGCCACCGGGCCTTCGTCCGGAGAACGAAGTCAATCCGGCCACCGCGTAGGAACTGTCCTTCTCGAGCCGGTGACTGGATGCTGGTGCCCTGATGGCGATGTCTCTTTTTGGGTCAAAGCGGTCCTGGGATAACGGGCCCTATCGGACAGTCCACGTCCGGAAATGACGCACCGCCCCGATAAGGTCCGCCGGCCGCAAGGACGGCAGGAGGAGCGCCGCCCCGTGACTGAGTCCGATGTGTCCGCAATGTCCGCGGTTTTCGAGGCGGACTCTCCGCGCCCCGCTGGCAGGGCCGGCGGACCGGCGGCACCCGTGACTGAGTCCGATGTGTCCGCAATGTCCGCTGTTTTCGAAGCGGACTCTTCGTCCGGGCGGCATGGCGGGGACCGCCGACTCCCTTTAAGGAACGGAGCATGAACGCTGATCTGGTCCTCGCCGCCGCCGCCGGTCTCGTCGCCGTCATCGCGCTTTTCTGGGCCCTGATGGAGCGGCGGCGCGCCTCGGCCGCAGACACCCGGGCGTGGGAGTTGCGCGAACGCTATGCCGAGACCGAGGCCCGCATGCGGCTGTTTGAAGATCAGGCCGCGACCTCGACCGAACTGCTCCGGGCCCAGGCCGCCCAATCCGCCAACACCGTGGCCGAGGAGTTGCTGAAACGCACCGACGAGACCTTCCGCACCCGCGAACTGATGTCGCAACAGCGGATGGAGGCCCAGCTCAAGCCCGTGGCCGAGACCCTGAAACTGTTCCAGGAACACGTCGCGGCACTGGAAAAGGCCCGCAACGAAGAGACCGGCGGGCTCAAGGAACAGCTGGCCCTGCTGATGACGGCCTCGACCGCCACCCGCGACGAGGCCCGTCGTCTCACCGAGGCCCTGCGCGGCAACACCGGGCGGCGCGGGCGCTGGGGCGAACAGACCTGCCGTAATGTGCTGGAGGCCGCGGGCATGGCCGGGCGGTTCGACTTCGAGGAACAGTCATCGACCGCCGATGACGCGGGTCGCCAGCAGCGCCCCGACTTCGTGGTCCGCCTGCCCGGCGGGGGCATGTTCGTGATCGACGCCAAGGTGTCGCTGGCCTTTGGCGACGAGGCCGACGGCGACGAGGAGGCCCAGGCGAAAGCCGCCTCGCTGCGCACCGCCACCAGTATGAAGACCCACGTGCGCCAGCTTTCGTCCAAGGCCTATCAGGACCAGTTCAAGCCCAGCCCCGACTTCGTCGCCATGTTCGTGCCGGGCGACGCCTTCCTCGCCGCCGCCCTCGACCACGAGCCCGACCTGATGACCACGGCCATGGCCTCCCGCGTCGTCATCGTCACCCCGACCACCCTGTTCGCCCTGTGCAAGGCCGTGGCCTACGGCTGGCGTGCCGAGGAGCAGGCGAAGAACGCCGAGGACGTCGCGAAACTGGGAAAGGAACTCTACAAACGGCTGTCGGTCATGGGCGGCCACGCCGCCGCCGTGGGTCGCGCGCTCGACACCGCCGTCGGCAAATACAACCAGTTCGTCGGCTCGCTGGAGAGCCAGGTCATGGTCTCGGCCCGCCGGTTCGAGGATCTTCAGGTCGATCATGAGGGCAAGGACCTGCCCGAACTGCCGCCCATCGACCAATCGCCGCGGGCCCTCAGCCGTCCGGAACTGGTCGTCGCCGAAGCCCAGCCCACAGCCCTGCCCGGGGCCTGACCGCGCCTTGGACAAGGACGCTTGACATTGTCGCTCCATGGTGTAAAACACCCTTGTCAAATCGACAGGGAGCCTTGTCATGGATGAGTTCGCAAAGCCGAAACGGCCGCACGGACCCGGTGCCTATGTTCTGACTCTCGGCGCATCCGTCATTCTGGGCGGTCTGGCCGGTATCGGCAGCGCCTTCCTCGGCGATCAGCCGGGTCCTGTCGGCCTCGCGCTCACCGCCGCCATGATCTCCGCCGCCATGGCAGGCGGGACCGCCGGCTGTATCTGGTGGTGGCGCGGTATCGATGAGGCCGCGCGCGAGGCCCACAAATGGGCCTGGTGGTGGGGCGGAACGGGCGGCATAGCCCTCGGGGGCGTTCTTCTGATGACGCTGATGATTCGCGCCGAACAGCAGCCCCTGCCCGCCAGCTTCGGCTCAGCGCCAGCCGAAATCTTTCTCTCAGGCATGCTATCCATCGTCCTGTTCCAGACGGCCGGCTATGCCCTGGCCTGGGCCTGCTGGTGGCTGAAGCACCGGTGAGAGCTCCAGCATGAACAACCGTCTCAAGGTGCTGCGCGCCGAGCGCAACTGGAGCCAGGCCGACCTCGCCGAACAGCTCGGCGTCTCGCGCCAGACCGTCAACGCGCTGGAAACCGGCCGCTACGACCCCTCCCTGCCGTTGGCCTTTCGCATCGCGCGCGTCTTCGCCCAGCCCATTGAATCCATCTTCACGGAGGACTGATCATGAACGCCAGTCTCGAAACCCCCCGCACCTCTCTCCTGCGCAAGGCGGCCTTGTTTGTGTTCCTGGGCCTGCTGGGCGGCTTCGTCGGCTACGGGGTCAGCATCCTGATGGGCGACATCCAGACCATCTGGCAGGACGAGCTGGCCGTGCTCATGTCCGTCGTCACGATCGCCACCGGCCTGATCGGTGCCTTCGTGGTCGCCACCCGTCCCTCGACCGTGCCCAAGGGCTGCGGCATTCTGCAGGTCGTCGTCATGCTGCTGGCGGGCACCATGCTCCTGCTGCCGATGTTCGGAACCGCCGTGGCGACACCGGAGGTGATCTTCGGCGCCGTCGTGATCCTGCTGGTCCTGCAGAGTACCGCCAATCTGATGCTGTGGCGCACCGCCGATGAAATGCTCCGGCGGGTCATGCTCGAGACTAGCGCCATGGCCTTCTGGGCCCTGCAGCTGTGCCTGTTCGTCTATGCCGCAGCCGAACGGCTGGGGCTGGTCGATACCGTCTCCGGCTGGGGCCTGATGGGCATACTGATGGGCGTCTATTTCATCGCCTCGATCATCGCCGCGGCCCGCCGCGGCCTGCACTGAGCCTTACCCACACAATCGCTTTCCACACTTTCCAAGGGGTGTTCCCATGACCGTTTCCGACCGCCTGAAGACCCGCGCTTCCGATCTGGCCCGCACCGTCCTCGGAGCCGTGCTCGGTATCGGCCTCGCCGGTGCCGTCGCCTTCCAGCCAGCACAGGCTTTTGCCCAGGCCGTCCAGGCCGCGCCCGCCGCCGCTGCCGAACCGCGTGCCGTACCGCAGGCCCAAGGCTCCGGCCCGGCCCTTTGGGTCATCCGCGACGCCGATTCGACCCTCTATCTGTTCGGCACCGTCCACGTCCTGCGCCCGACCACGGCATGGGGGTCGGCCAGGGTGGACGCCGCCTTCGCCAGCGCCGACGACGTCTGGTTCGAGATATCGAACCCCGACGATCAGGCGGCGCTTATGCCGCTGATCCAGCAATACGGAATTTCGCCAGACCGCCCGCTGTCCAGCCTGCTGACCGCTGAGGAACTGGTCGCGCTGAACACGGTTGCGGCCGGAGCGGGTGCGACCGCCGCGCAACTGGATCCCCTGCGTCCATGGCTGGTCGCCCTGACCCTGTCGGTCGCGCCGCTGGTCAAGGCCGGATACGATCCCGCGTCGGGCGTTGAACTCGTCCTGAAGGCCCGAGCCGAGGCCGCCGGCAAACCGGTCCACGGCTTTGAGACCATCGACAAGCAGATCGGCATGCTTGCCGGCCTGCCGGAGGCCGACCAGTTGGCCTTCCTCCGCTCGGTCCTCGAGTCGTACGAGGACGCCACCACGGAACTGGATCAACTGGTCGATGCCTGGGCCACGGGCGACGTCGCCGGCATCGAGCGTCTGGGCGTCAACGAGATGCGCCAGGAAAGCCAGGCGATGTACGACGCCCTTCTGGTGCAACGCAACACGGACTGGGCCGGTCAGATCCAGACCCTGCTCGCGGGCTCCGGGACCGTCTTCATGGCCGTAGGTGCCGCCCACCTTGCCGGTGAGGACAGCGTGCAGGAAATCCTCGAGGGCCGGGGTGTGGATGTTGAGCTCGCCCGATGACGGACCAGCCCCAACGTCTGCCCGCCCCGACGAATCCCCGATGGGTGGGTATCACGGTGATTGGCCTGATCGCCCTGGTCTGGATTGTCGCGGTCATTGCGATCGTGCGCGGCCAGTCCTCGGTTGAGGCCGGGTTCGCGGCGCTGACCAGCAGCTTCCTGCTGTCGGCGGTGGACATCGGCCTCAACCTCGGCCGGAAGCGCGGAGGCCGCTCATGAAACGCCTTGCCGTCGTGGTGTTCTTCGTTGCCTTCCTCGGCTGGGCCTGGCTGGAGTTCGCCCACGACCAGCCTGCCGACGGCATCAAGGAAATCCTGTTCTGGATCGGCATGGCCGCCGTGCTGTTCCACGGCTGGGAAGGCCGAAGCCGCACCGCGCCCTGAGCGGGCTACGGCTGGAGCGGGCGGCGGGAATCGAACCCGCACGAAAAGCTTGGGAAGCTTTCAGGCTACCACTACATCACGCCCGCGGAGCCGCCGCAGCCTTAGGGCCAACGGCGAACGACGTCCAGACGGGACGGTTCAGTCGGCGCGGTAGACGACGACGCCGTCGACCACCGTCAGGGTCGCCCTGCCCTTGGGGATGTCGGCGAAGGGCGCGAGCATCAGGTCCACACTGAAGGCGGTCAGATCGGCGCGCTTGCCGACCTCGATCGTGCCCAGCTCGGCCTCGCGGAAGCTGGCATAAGCGGGCCAGATAGTGAACATCTTCAGGGCGGTGGCGCGGTCGACCGCTTCCTCCTCACGCCAGTCGGGGCCCTGGTTGCCCTCAAGGTCGCGGCGGGCGACGGCGGCGTAGAATTCGATCAACGGCGCGCCACGCTCGACCGGGGCGTCCGAGCCCCCGACGACGATAACCCCCAGATCGACCAGGCTGTGCCACGCATAGGCCCCGTTCAGCCGCGCGTCGCCGAGGCGGGCGGGCGCGAAATACAGGTCGCCGATGGCGTGGCTGGGCTGCATCGAGGCGATGATCGGCAGGTCCTTGAACCAGTGATAGTCAGACGGTCGCAGGATCTGAGCATGCTCGATCCGCCAGCGCACGTCTTCGCCATTCGGGCGGTCGACCGCAGGCACCGCGCGCAGGGCCTGATCGTACCACCCGGCCACCGACGCATTGCCGCGGTCGCCGATGGCGTGGGTGGCGATCTGGATGCCGCCGCGCAGGGCCGCCTCGAACAGTGGGATGATCTCCTCGCCGGTGATCTGCATCAGGCCGGTGGTGTCGGGCCGGTCGGAATAGGGTTCGAACAGGGCGGCGCCGCGCGAGCCCAGCGCCCCGTCGGCATAGTATTTGATCGCCCGGGTGATGATCCGGCCGTCGGCGACGCTGCGGGGTCCGCCCGCGATCAGGGCGGCGGCCCCGTCGGGGGTGACGCTGTTGTAGATGCGCAAGGGAGCCTCGCCCGCCTCGGCCATGGCCTCCAGCAGGGGGATGTCCTTCCACGGCGCGCTCATGAAATGGACGCCGGTCCAGCCATAGGCGGCCTCGACCCGGAAGCCGGCGCGATAGGCGTCGCGCAGGGCCGCGGGATCGGCCTGGGGCATCAGGCCCGCGACCAGCTGTTCGGCGGCATCGACCAGCAGGCCGGTCGGCTTGCCATCGGGCCCTTTGAGGATTTCGCCGCCCGACGGGGCGACGGTCGAGGCGTCGATCCCGCCGGCGAGAAGCGCGGGCGTGGAGGCGACCACGGCGTGGCCGTCAGCGCGGCCCAGCAACACAACCCGCCCCGGCGCGGCGGCGTCGAGATCGGCGGCGGTCAGGAAGCGGGCCCCGTTGGCGGACTCTGGCCAGCGGGTCTCGATCCAGCCGCGCCCGACGATGGGCCCTTCCGGGTGCGCCTCGGCCCAGGCCGTCAGCCGGGCCATGGCGTCGACGACCGAGGTCGAGCCTTCGAGGTTCAGCGTCAGCTCGCGCCAGCCGACGCCGTCCAGATGAGCGTGGCCATCGGTGAAGCCGGGAAACAGGAAGGCACCCTTGAGGTCCAGCGTTTCCGCGTATTCGACCTCGGGCGCGCCGGCCGCCGCGCCGACATAGGCGATGCGCCCATCCTGGACGAGGACGACCTCGGCGGTCGGCCGCTCGGCCACGCCGGTGTAGATCGTGCCGCCCCGGATCAGCAGCTCCTGGGCCTGGGCGCTCCAGGCGACGGAGCCGAGCAGAAGGGCGAGGGCGAGGGGACGGATCATGGAGACGCTCCGGCTGAAGGCACCGGGAGGCGTGGAGCTGAAAGCCGCTGGCGTCAAGCGGACCTCCAACCCCATCCGCCTTCGCGCCCTCTGCCGGCGATAAAGACCTACGCCGCCGACTTCTGCTTGCCTTCGAAGTTTCCGTAGAAAGTCTCGCCCCTGGCCGCCATGTCGCGGAGCAATTGCGGCACCTTGAAGCGGTCGCCGTAGGTGGCGGTCAGCCGGTCGGCGGTGTCGACGAAGGCCTGCAGGCCGGTCTGGTCGATCAGGGTGATCGGCCCGCCGGTCCAGGGGGCGAAGCCCCAGCCGAGGATGGCCCCAAGATCGGCCTCGCGCGGGTCGTCGATGACGCCCTCTTCCCAGCAGCGCGCGACCTCGACGGCCTGACGATAGAGCAGGCGGGTCTTCAGTTCGGCGACCAGATCGGGATCGCTGTCATTGATCGTCGGCGCGACGAGGTCGGACAGGCCTTTCCAGAGGGTCTTGGACGAACCCTTTTCGGCCGGATAGTCGTAAAAGCCCTTGGCGTTCTTGCGGCCGAAACGTCCGCCCTCGACCATGGCGGCGACCAGATCCTCGCCCGGATTGGGGACGTATTTGTCGCCGAGGTCGGCGCGGGTCTGTTTACCGATCTTGTAGGACAGGTCCAGGGCGACGTCGTCGTGCATCTCCAGCGGGCCGCGCGGCATGCCGGTCATCCGCCCGACGTTGTCGATCATGGCCGGGGCATAGCCCTCGTTCAGCATCGCCATGCCCTCGGTCAGGAAGGTGGAGAAGCAGCGCGAGGTGTAGAAACCGCGGCTGTCGTTGACGACGATCGGCGTCTTCCTGATCTTCAGCACATAGTCGAGGGTCTTGGCGATCGCCGCCTGACCGGTCTTTTCGCCGAGGATGATCTCGACCAGCATCATCTTGTCGACGGGCGAGAAGAAATGGATGCCGATGAAGTCGTCGGGGCGGATCGAGGCCTCGGCCAGGCCGGTGATCGGCAGGGTCGAGGTGTTGGAGCCGAAGATGGCTCCGGGTGCCAGCTGGGCCTCGGCCTTCTTCGTGACGTCGGCCTTGATCTCGCGGCTTTCGAACACGGCCTCGACGACCAGATCGCTGCCCTTCACATGGGCGTAGTCGGTGGTGGCCGTGACCATGGCCAGCAGGGCGTCGTATTTGTCCTGGGTCATCTGGCCGCGCTTGAGGCGTTTGCCGAGCAGGTCGGCGACGTGGGCCTTGCCCTTGTCGGCGGCTTCCTGGGTGGTGTCGATCAACACGGTCTCGATGCCGGCCATGACCTGCACATAGGCGATGCCCGCGCCCATCATGCCGGCGCCCAGGACCGTGACCTTCTTCGGATCGGATTTGGGGATGCCGGCCGGGCGGACGGCGCCCTTGTCGAGCTCCTGCTTGGACAGGAACAGCGAACGGATCATGGCCTGGGCCTGCGGCGTCATCAGGGTCTTGATGAAATAGCGGGTCTCGATGCGCAGGGCCGCGTCCATCGGCACCTGGAGCCCTTCGTAGACAGCCTTCATCAGGTTCACCACGGCCGGATAGTTGCCGTAGGACTGTTTGCGCAGCATGGCGTTGCCGACGAGGAAATTCTGGATGCCGACCGGGTGATAGGGGCCGCCGCCGGGAAGCTTGAAGGCCTTGTCGTCCCACGGCTGGACGGCCTTGCCGCCACCCTTGATCCAGGCCCTGGCGGCCTCGACTTCGGAGCCCTTGGCCACGACTTCATGCACCACGCCGGCGCCCTTGGCGTCGTTGGGGCGCCACGACGAGCCGGCGCTCATCGCCGTCATCGCCGCCTGCACGCCGATCAGGCGGGTCAGACGCTGGGTGCCGCCGCCACCGGGGAACAGGCCGACCTTGATCTCGGGCAGGCCGAGCTGGATCTTGCTGTCATCGCCGACGACCCGGTAGTGGCAGGCGAGGGTGAGCTCGAGCCCGCCGCCGAGGGCCAGGCCGTTGATCGCAGCGGCGACCGGCTTGCCGCAGGTCTCCAGCGCGCGCAGGGCTCCGTTCAATTTCCAGCCGGCGTCATAGGCGTCCTGCAACGAACCCCCGGCCAGCATGCCGCCGGCCATGTCGCCCAGATCCGCCCCGGCGCAGAAGCCCGAGGCCTTGCCCGAGGTCAGGACCGCGCCCTTGATGGCGTCGTCGGTCCTGATGCGTTCGACCCATTCGGGAATCTCCTTCATCACGCCCGAAGTCAGGGTGTTCATCGATCGTCCGGGGACGTCGAAAGTGATCAGGGCGATGCCGTCGGCGTCGACGTCGATCTTGAAGTTTTCCATGGCTTGTTCCTCAAATCCTCCCCCGTCGGGGAGGGGGACCGCGAAGCGGTGGAGGGGGCCCACCGCAGACACTGGCGTTCGGGGCCAGCCCCCTCAGTCAGCTTCGCTGACAGCTCCCCCGACGGGGGAGCAATGGATCACACGCGCTCGATCACCGTGGCGGTGCCCATGCCGCCGCCGATGCACAGGGTGATCAGGGCGGTGGACTTGTCGGACCGCTCCAGCTCGTCCAGGGCGATGCCGGTGATCATGGCACCGGTGGCCCCCAGCGGGTGACCCATGGAGATACCGCCGCCGTTGACGTTCATCTTGTCGTGCGGAATGTCCAGCGCCTGCATGTAGCGCAGCACGACGGCGGCGAAGGCCTCGTTCAACTCCCAGACGTCGATGTCGGCGGTGGTCATGCCCAGCTTGGCGAGCAGCTTCTTCGTCACGAACTCCGGGCCGGTCAGCATGATCGACGGTTCCGAGCCGATCGAGGCGGCGCCGACGATGCGGGCGCGGGGCTTGAGGCCGAGGGCCTTGCCGGCTTCGAGCGTGCCGATCAGCACACCGGCCGAGCCGTCGACGATGCCGGAAGAGTTGCCCGGCGTATGCACGTGGTTGACCCGCTCGACCTCTGGGTAGCGCTGGTTGATCACGGCGTCGAAGGCCATTTCGCCCATCATGGCGAAGGACGCGTTCAGGGCGCCGAGCGTCTGCATGTCCGTGTTCGGACGGATGGTCTCGTCGCGATCGAGGATGGTCAGGCCCAGCTGGTCCTTGACCGGCACGACCGATTTCGAAAACCGGCCTTCGGCCCAGGCCCTGGAGGAGCGTTTGTGGCTTTCCATGGAGTAGGCGTCGACGTCGTCGCGGCTGAAGCCATATTTGGTGGCGATCATGTCGGCTGACACGCCCTGGGGCACGAAATAGGTCGGGAAGGCCGAGGACGGATCGACCGGCCAGGCGCCGCCGTCGGACCCCATCG
>Ga0105047_10019294_pt1 | contig 10527 bp, 10 predicted proteins | sample MAT04_FD_78384 | JGI IMG/M metagenome (GOLD analysis project Ga0105047, IMG submission 78384) | Freshwater microbial communities from Lake Fryxell liftoff mats and glacier meltwater in Antarctica - MAT-04 (megahit assembly) | ecosystem: Environmental > Aquatic > Freshwater > Ice > Liftoff... | reverse complement strand
CTCGATCGGAGCGAAGATCCTCACCAGAGGGACCAGCACCGCGAGGTTCGCCGCAAGGAACGGGAGCTTGGCCCACCACCACGCTGTCGTTGCCGGCTCGGCGCCGGGGGTCAGTCCTGCGAGGTATGCGGCTGCTGCGACAAGGACCGCTGCGGTCATGTGCCAGAGGTACACCGACATCGCGACGCTGTTGGCGGCGATCGTCGCGGCCCACGCCCGGGCCGACCGCTCGAGCCAACGTGTCACCGCGGGAGCGAGGGCCGCGGCGGTGAACGAGTAGGCGAGTCCGAAGAGGATCAGAGCGGTCGACGGCGGGTGCGTCGGGCTGTGGTCGAGTCCTCCGTGGTGGAGCATGACTGCGGGCCACGGTCCCAGCCCCACCGCCGCGAACGTGAGGATCCAGAACCCGGCTGCGAGAGCGACGAGTCGTCGTCCCGTCGGAAGGCGCCGGTCCTGCCAGGCGAACCCGGCGACCTGGAAGCCGAGCCAGCCGATCACCCAGTTGATCTGAGGAACCACCGGGGTGCCGACGAACGAGGCGGTCTCGCCGATGGAGAACAACAGGATGAGCACACCTACGAGGGTGAGCGGTCGGGCCCGGAACCAGCGGAACGTGAACGGAGCCAGCGCGGTGTCGATCGCATAGTTGGCAAGGAACCAGAGTGGGATGGCCGCGGCGATCGCACCGATCGAGATGATGCCGAACCCACCGACGAGTGCTCCGGCGACCAGGGCGACGACCCAGAAAGTGGCCAGCGCAGCGGTCGGGGCGACCATGCGGCGGAGGCGGGTGCAGACCCAGTCGGCCGGACGAACATCGTTGCGCTCGGCGGACCGCAGCGAGGTCGCCGAGGCGAAACCTCCGACGAAGAAGAACAGCGGCATCACCTGCCCGACCCAGGTGATCCATCCGTACTCGGGAGCGACGTCGAGAAGGTTGCCGCCGGTGAGTCCGCCACGGTCGATGACGACGACCATGCCCAGCCAGTGCCCGAGGGCCACAACGGCCATGGCTGCGGCGCGGTAGAAGTCGACTGCGCGATTGCGGCCGACGGGCGTGTGCGCTGCGAGGCTGGTCGCGGATGCTCGCCCGACGTGGGGCTCGGGAACAGATGAAGTGCTCATGTGTCCAGTGGGCCACGAGGGTTGAGCGCGGACCATCCGGGGGATCCCCCAGATCTGGTCGGGTCGGGCCGTGGGGGCGCTGCCGGGTCGTGACTCCGACTGCTCAGAGCACGCCGCGGTCGAGGCGGATCAGGACCTCCGTCGCACGAGCTCGGACCGCGTCGAGATCACCGAGGCGCTGGGCTGCGCGGACCTGCTGCGCGACCCTCGGGTTGCGGGCAAAACGCTCCTCGTGGCGGGCCAGGAAGTCCCAGTAGAGAGTGGTGAACGGGCACGCGTCGTCGCCGGTGCGCTTCTTTCGGTCATAGGCGCAGTCGCGGCAGTAGTCGCTCATCCGGTCGATGTACGCGCCGCCAGCTGCGTAGGGCTTCGTCGCCATCTGACCTCCGTCGGCATGCAGCGCCATGCCGAAGAGGTTGGGCAGCATCACCCACTCGGCGCCGTCGACGAAGCCACTCCACATCCACTCGACCAGCTCCGCCGGCCGCACGCCGGCGAGCAGACTCAAATTGCCCAGCACCATCAAGCGCTGGATGTGGTGCGCCCAGCCGTGGTCGTGCACGGCGCCCAGGGTGTGCTCGACGCAGCGCATCTGAGTCGTCGCCTCGCCCCGGAACACCGGCGGTAGCGGGCGGGTCGCGTGCAACTCGTTGCGATCGCGGTACGTCGGCATCCACAGCCAGTAGACCCCCCAGACGAACTCCCGCCAGCCGATGACCTGGCGGATCATGCCTTCGGCCGACGCGATCGGTACGAGTCCGGACCGGTAGGCGACCTCGACCTCGTCGCAGACCTCGCGTGGATGCAAGAGCCCGATGTTGAGGTACGGGGACAACAGTGTGTGGGCCAAGTGCCAGCTCGTGGTGAGCATGGCGTCCTCGTGGGGACCGAAGCGGGGCAGCACCTCGTCGATGGCGTGGCGCAGTCGGCGCAGTGCCTCGGAACGTGACGTGGCCCACGTGCCATCGGGATCCGCGCCCCAACACGTCGTGGGCAGGTCCGCCAGGACCGTCCGATCGAGCTCATCGAGTTCCGTGAGGACCGGTTCCGGCCAGGATCTCCCGTCGCGTGGCGGGCGTTCTCGATTGTCGGCATCGAAGTTCCAGCGACCTCCGGCTGGTTCGTCGCCGTCCATGAGGTAGCCCAGTCGACGGCGCTGCCACCGGTAGAAGTCCTCCATCCGCAGCGACCGACGTGTCCCGGCCCACTCGGCGAACTCGTCGGGGTGACAGAGGAACTGATCCGTCCTGACCAGCGTGACGTCGAGTCGCCGCAGCAGCTCGAGTCCGTCCCACGACGCCGGCTCCGTCGCCGTGACGGTCGTCGGCCGATACTCGGAGCGGTGAGCAGCGAGCCCCGCGGCGAGGGAGTCGGCCTGTCGGTGATCGACCTCGAACCCGGCACCCTCCAGCTCGGCGGCGAAGCGACGCATCGCGGTGATCACCAGGTGTGCCCGCTGGCGGTGCCAACGCTTCGAGCCGAGCTTCGCCCTGCTCTCGACGATCAGGATCCGATGGGTGCGCGGGTCCGCTGAGGCGAGCGCGCCGAGGCGTCGATCCAACTGGTCCCCCAGGACCCAGACCGTCTGCTTCGTGTCGGCGTCGGTGTCGGTGGCCGACATCGCGGTCCCGCCCGTCGCCCGGTCCCTGGGCGTCCGGCTCACGATGCGGTGGCCGCTCGAGCAAGGTGGTCGATCCGGCGCAGGGCTTCCCGGCACACCAGCGCATACGGGGCCACCAGGGCAGGCACACCGAACGAGACACGACATCCGCCCGGCACCCGTTCCACCGAGTGTGTCGTCGCCCGCACGCCGCCGACCGACCAGCTCCACATCCGACCTTCGTCGAAGTCGGTCACCCGGAACGGGATCCACACACCGACCGGGCTGCGTACACGCCCTGTCGAGTGCTCACGGAGCCGGACGTCAGGAACGTCGACCCGTGTCACGCTGGGCCCCCACTCGGCCCAACGGGTCGTGTCGACCAGCAGGTCCCACGCCACGGCCGGCTCGGTCGGCACGAACCGACTCACGGAGATGGACAACGACGCTCCTCATCGGTTCGGACCTGTCCTGCACTTCGGGCGGAACGCTCGGACCGGATGCACCGGTCCGTCATTGGAGACCACGCGACGACGTGAGTCGTTGCGTACTGGAACAATGGTGCCATGAGCGACATGACGATCGACATCGGTATCGACGAGACGGACCGGCAGGCGATCGCTGAAGCGCTGTCGCGTCTGCTCGCCGACACCTACACGCTGTATCTGAAGACGCACAACTACCACTGGAACGTGACGGGGCCGATGTTCCAGACCCTGCACCTGATGTTCGAGACCCAGTACAACGAACTCGCCCTGGCCGTGGACCTGCTCGCGGAACGCATCCGTTCTCTCGGCGCCCCCGCCCCGGCGAGCTACCGCGAGTTCTCGGCGCTGTCGTCGGTGGTCGAGGACGAGGACCGGCCGGACGCCATCGAGATGATCCGGCGTCTCGTCGCCGGGCAGGAGACGGTCGCTCGCACGGCCCGCTCGGTGTTCCCGGTGGTGGAGAAGGCCCACGACGAGGCGACCGCCGATCTGCTCACCCAACGGCTCCAGGTGCACGAGAAGACGGCGTGGATGCTGCGCAGCCTTCTGGCCTGAGCGGCCGACGAGGCCGCCCGAGCCGGGCCGAGGTTCAGGCCTCGGCGTGATCGTGCTCGAGGGGCAGGTTCAGCCGTTGGACCGTCTCGCGATCGAAGTCGAACTGGATCAACACGGCGGTGGTGTCCCCGATCACAGCGGCATCGTGGCCGGGGTGGATGACGACGGCCTGGGGTGCGACGAGGTCGATGACGCACCCGTCGGGGTACTCGATGCGCATGTGGCCCTCGGCGAGGAAGCCGACATGGGCATGCATGCACATGTCGCCACCGATGATGGGTCGGAGGTTCTCGGACCACCGGTATCCCGCCGGATAGACCACCCGCTTGATGTGGGCGTCGCCGGCATCGAAGATGTCCTCGGCCACTCCGCCGACCTCCCGACGCACTGCGCCGCCGATCGGGGGGATGATGTGGTCGGGCCCGGCGCTCATGGGCCCCGACACTAGGAGGCCAAGATGCGGATCGGTGTGGTCTTCCCCCAGGCCGAGCTCGGCGGTGACATCGCGGCGGTGCGCGCCTACGGCGAGACGATCCAGGGTCTCGGGTTCAGCCACATCCTCGCCTATGACCACGTCCTCGGCGCTGACCCGGATGTGCACACCGGATGGGCAGGGCCGTACGACATCGCGACGACGTTCCACGAGCCGTTCGTCATGTTCGGTTACCTGGCGGCCATCACGTCGGTGGAGCTCGTCACCGGAATCATCATCCTGCCGCAACGTCAGACGGCGCTGGTCGCCAAGCAGGCCGCCGAGGTCGACCTGTTGACCGACGGTCGGTTCCGCCTGGGGGTCGGAGTCGGGTGGAACACCGTCGAGTACGAGGCGCTCGGCAAGGACTTCACCGATCGCGGGCGGCGCATGGACGAGCAGATCGAGTTGCTGCGGGCGCTGTGGACCGAACGATCCGTGACGATGCACGGCCGCTACGAACACGTGACCGGCGCTGGCCTGGCGCCGATGCCGGTGCAGCGCCCGATCCCGATCTGGGTCGGTGGGTTCTCCGCACCTGCGTACCGCCGCGCCGGACTGGTCGCGGACGGGTGGTTCCCGATGGTCCGACCCGGCGCCGGCCTCGAGGAGGCGCGCCGTGTCGTGGAGGCCGCTGCGGAATCGGTCGGTCGCGACCCCGGCTCCATCGGGATGGAGGGCCGAGTGAGCTGGAAGCCCGATGACCCCGAGGCCTTCGTGCGCCACGTCGAGAGCTGGCGCAGCGCCGGTGCGACTCACCTGACGATCGACACGATGCACGCCGGTCTGGTGACCGTCGAGGACCACCTCGGGGCGCTCAGCTCGGCGGCGCAGCTGGTGGATCTGACGGGCTGACGGGTCCAGAACCGTCCGACCCGTTCGCAGCGCTGGGCCCGTCATCGGAGGGCACGGCGTTGGAGTGACGCAGCACGGCCATGGGCAGGGCGATCCAGAGTCCGACGAGCGACGTCATCGCGACCGCGAAGATGCCTTGGGCGACCGAGGTCGAGAATGCGAAGCTGGTCACGCTCCACAGCGCCGCGAGCAGTGCCACCGCCAACAGCGCAAGGCCCAGCAGTGTCATGCGGATGCCCCACCGCAGCCGCGCTGACCGAGCGGTGCGGAGGCCGACCCGGTGGAACACCGCCGGAGTCAGCAGGCAGATGACCGACAGGAACGCTGCGACCAACGCCAGTCCGTACGCGAACTCCTCGGTGCGGTCGAGCTCGCGGAATCGAGCGGCGAACGGCGCGGTCAGCAGGAATGCGAGCAGAACCTGCACCCCCGGCAGGATGACCCGCAGCTCTTGCAGGAGCCCGTAGTACCTGCTGCGCAGCTCGATCCTGTCGCACTCGTCGTCCAGCTCGCGCACCGGCCGGTCGCCGATCTCGAGTTCTAGGACTCCCTCTTCGAAGGTCATCTGCGGGTTCGGCTCCGGCTCGATCGGGTCGTGGTCACGGACCGATGCTTACCTCCTGGCGCCGACCCGTGCAGCCACTTCGCCGCGCAGCCTCGAGACCCGGTCGGGCCGGCTGGAGTCGCGCCGCCACGGTCGGGCCCAGATGAGTGCTGCGGCGAGCAGCACCACGTTGATCCAGATGGCTCGCTGCTCGAGCAGTTGTCCGAACCCGGTGGTGGGGTCGACGCCGGGCCCGTCCGCGTACCCGACCACCAGGAACGCGGACTGGACGTACACGAGCACCGATGCACGTGACCGCCACGTGAGAACCGCTATGGGCAGGATCATGGCCGGGTACCAGGGCATCACGTACGTCGCGGTGATCAGGAGGATGACCCCGACGATCACCGGGCCTTCACCGGGCCGTGCTGCCGATCGGAACCGCCACACCGCGATCGCCGTACAGACCAACAACAACCCGAGGGCGTACAACGACATCTGGTTCCGCACGGTCTCGAGGACCTCGTGTCGGCTCACTCCCTGGGAGATGAGCGCCTCGACGTAGCGGTTGCGAAGTGGTTGCCACAGGGCGAAACGACTGTCGTCACCCGCACTCGCCCGCAGGGGGACGAGCGCCGCCCGCCAGCCGACGGCAAGGTACGCAGCGGTGGTCATCGCCACGAACGGCCCGAGGAACTGCACGGTCGAGCGGGCCCCCCGTCGCCATGCGATCCACGCGACGATGGCCAGAACGGGCAGAGCCACCGGCAGTTTCGTCGCCACAGCGAGCGCGGCGACGAGACCGGCACTGCGATGCGACCCGCGTTCGACGAGGAGCACAGTTGCGAGCAGGGCCATGCCGATGAGCACATCGTTGTGGGCGTCATTGACGGCGAGGAGCAGCATCGGCGAGCAGCCGAGGGCCAGCACTGCGACCGGGTCTCGTGTCCGGCGGCCCACCATGATCACGGCGAGGAACGCCGCCGCCGCCATCAGCATCTGCCAGAACAGGCGGATGAGCAGCTCGGACGAGCCCGCGGCGGTCGACACGACCGCGGCGATGGCGACGAACACCGGGCCGTACATCGATTGCTGCTGGTGCCACTGCTCGTCGACGAAGCCGAGGACCGGATCGTCACCGACGGCGGCAGGAACAGTCACATACGGGTTCAGGTGGTGGGTCGCGGCGACGCGCCCGTACATGTCGTACAGGTAGAGGTCACGAGAGTGGTGCAGCGGAAGGAGCGCCATCAGGACGAGCGCTGCGCCGACCAACCCGACGGCCGAGCGCAACGACAACGGCGACGAGGATCGTGATGTCACCAGCAGACCTGCGTGTGCCGACAGTGCGCCGATGAGCAGGATCAGGTTCAGCGGTCCCGGGGCATGGGCTCCCCACAGGATCCAGGCGATGGTCAGGCCGACCGCGGACAGCGCGAGCGCGACCCGCGGATCGACCGGCGTGGATCGTCGAGGTGGCGTTTCGGTTCGGTTCGCAACGACATCCGCGGTGTCCAAGAGGGACGATGATCGCACCCCCACGTGGCGAGGTGGTGACCCGTGCAGAAAACTCACCCACAATTGGGGCGCCCCTCACCTGATGTCCATCATCGGGCGAGTGACGGCGTCGGAACGCTCAGCGGTCGAAGACCTGCTCCAGGAAGCGACGCGTCCGCTCGTGTTGCGGATCGCCGAGCAGCTGCTCCGGCGAACCCTCCTCGACGATGACCCCGCCGTCCATGAACACCACGCGGTCGGCGACGCGGCGGGCGAATCCCATCTCGTGGGTCACGACGAGCATCGTCATGCCCTCCTCGCTGAGACCCTTCATGACGTCGAGCACCTCGCCGACGAGCTCCGGATCGAGAGCTGAGGTCGGTTCGTCGAACAGCATCATCTCGGGGTTGGAGGCGAGCGCCCGGGCGATCGCGACCCGCTGCTGTTGGCCACCGGACAGCTCTCCGGGGTACGAGTGCAGCTTCTCGCTCAGGCCGACGCGTTCGAGCACCGCTTCGGCGGTCGCCATCGCCTCGGCCTTGGACCGCTTGAGCACGCGGCGCTGGGCGATCGTCAGGTTGCCGGCGATGTCGAGGTGCGGGAAAAGGTTGAACTGCTGGAACACCATGCCGATGCGGGTGCGGATCGCATCGATGTCGCACTCGGGGTCGGTGATGTCCAGACCCTCGATAAGGACCTGGCCGCCCGAGGGTTCCTCGAGCAGGTTCACGCACCGGAGCACCGTGGACTTGCCGGAACCCGAGGGTCCGATCACGCAGACGACCTCGCCCGGGTCCACGCAGAAATCGATCGAGCGCAGCACTTCCAGATCGCCGAAGGACTTCGCCAGGCCGCGGAGTTCGATCGCGGGGATCGTGGATACATCGGGTGCATCGACGGGTGACTCGCTGATCGCCATGGTCAACCGTCCCATGTCGAGTCGTTCGGTGCCGGTGTCGGCGTCATGCCGGGTGGAACGAGCACGGGCTGGGTCGGCCGGCGGCGGGCCGAGGCCGTGCCACGGCGCTCCAGGTGCCGCGACAGGGCGGTCAACGGCAGCGTGATGATCAGGTACATCAACGCCGCGGCGATGAAGGGGGTGCCGTTGAACGTCTTCTGCACCGCCGAGCGGGAGAAGAACGCGAGTTCCTGCGACGACGCTGCGACGCCGAGCACGAAGATCAGCGAAGTGTCCTTGATCAACAGCACGAACTCGTTCGTCAGTGGCGGGATCATGACCCGGAACGCCTGCGGGATGATGATGCTGCGCATCGCGGCCGAATGGCTCATGCCGAGGGATCGGGCGGCTTCCATCTGGCCCTTGGGTACCGCCTCGATGCCGCCGCGGATGGTCTCGGCCAGGTAGGCGCCGGCGACGACTGCCAGGCCGACGGCGGGAGTTCCGTAGTCGCTGAGGAACGGCAGGACCTCCTTGACGCGGAAGCCGAGTGCGATCGGGAGCACGAACCCGATCAGGATCAGGGTGAGCAACGCCGGGATACCCCGGAAGAACTCGATGTACGCGAGTGCGGCCCAGCGGTAGAGCCGGATGGAGGACAGCCGCATGAGAGCGAGGACCAACCCCAGCAGGATCCCGCCGGTGAAGGCGAGGATCGCGAGGATGATCGTGTTCTTCGCCGCGACGGTGATGATCTCGGGGAAGAGATCACTGAAGATCTGCGGGTCGAGGAACGTCTCCTGCAGCTTGCCCCAGTCCGCTGTGAACAGGACGAGCAACAGGACGGCCGCGGTGGCTCCGTACGTGGCCCAACGTCGGAACTGCTGACGTTGGCGGCGGGTGAAGCGTCCGCTCGGCCGGGGCGATGGCCGAGCCACCGCCCCGGTCGCTCCTGCGGTCACGTCGCTCAGTTCTTCTCGCCGAACCAGGTGGCGTACGCAGCGTCGTAGGTGCCGTCGGACCTGGACTCCGCGAGAGAGGCGTCGAGAGCGGTCAGCAACGCTGTGCTCTCCATCGTGACGGCGAAGCCGTACTGCTCACCGGTGGCGAACGTCGCTGTCAGCGCGAACTGGTCCGGCGCGGTCGCAGCTCGGTAGGCGTTCACCGGGAGGTCCTGCAGGGCGGCATCGATGTCGCCGGAGATCAGCGCCGGGAACATCTCGTCGCCGGTCTGGAACTCCTTGATGCTCGCACCCTCGGGCAGGTTGTCCTTGGCGTAGCTGGCGCCGGTGGTCTCGACCTGCACGCCGATCGTCGCGCCGGCCAGGTCCTCGAGGGTGGCGTATTTCTCGGCGTTCTCCTCGAGCACCAGCAGCGACTGGTCCGCATCGAAGTAGGGATCGGTGAAGTTGACCTTTTCGGCGCGCTCGTCGGTGATCGTCATGGCCGACGCGATGAGGTCGCAGTTGCCGGCGACGAGCGCCGGGATGATCGAATCGAACGGCGTGGTCACGAACTCGACCTCGACACCGAGCTGATCGCCCATCGCGCTGACGACGTCGTAGTCGAAGCCCTTCGTCTCGCCGTCCTCCTCGAACTCGAACGGCTCGTATGGCATGTCCGAACAGACGGTGAGCTGACCGTCCTCGACGAGGCTCACGCCCTCGAGCGAGGGGCCGCCGGACGGGTCACCTGCCGTCGTGGTGGCCGATGATCCTTCGGAGTCGCTGCTGCACGCCCCCAACGACAGGGCTCCGATGGCAACGATGACCGGCAACAACAAACGGGGACGCAGATACATGTAGATCTCCTCCTGGTTGTGGTCATTGACCCGTTCCGGGTCGAACCCGGCGGTCGTCGGGACCTGCGGGACCTGCGGAACGTTAGCGAGGAATGCTCCGTCGGGTCGTCCCGAGGCCATGCGCATTCACCGTCACGTCACCCACCGGTCGAACCGTCGACACACACCGGCCCGTTCAGCGCGGCTCGGTCGGAGCCAGGAGGTCACCGATGGCCTCGGCAACTGCTGGTTGCCCGGCGGAGAGGGCCGCCCGGTTCTGGGCGCGGTCCTCCGGTGAGTACCGGTAGTTGGCCATCAGTCCGAACGAGCGGCGCATGCCCTTGGCCGAGAGGTCCGCCGCCCGGTTCAGGCCGATCAGCCGTGCCCCGTTCCCGAGATGGAACCGTGCGACCGCATCGATCGGCCGGCCGTCCGCGCCCAAGGTGCACAGGTACCTGGCACACGAACGCACCATCGTGTCGTTCTGCACGTCCGACGGCTCCGGCCCGGCGTCGTGATGCCCGGCATCATCGGCCGTCGTTGCCGCAGCGAGCCACCAGTCCCGGAAACCGGGGATGGGGGAGAGGGTGACGTACTCCGCCACTCCGGGGAACTCGTGGCCGATCGCCTCGATCGCTCCGCTGAGCAGTGCGGATCCGCCGGGGACGCCGACGAGTCCCGGCTCGACGTTCCAGATCGAATAGAACACGGCG
>Ga0105047_10019291_pt1 | contig 10528 bp, 8 predicted proteins | sample MAT04_FD_78384 | JGI IMG/M metagenome (GOLD analysis project Ga0105047, IMG submission 78384) | Freshwater microbial communities from Lake Fryxell liftoff mats and glacier meltwater in Antarctica - MAT-04 (megahit assembly) | ecosystem: Environmental > Aquatic > Freshwater > Ice > Liftoff... | reverse complement strand
GCTTTCGTCATCGCTGCGACCGGCTTGCTGATCACGTTTCTGCGCTGGCATCTGCTGGTGCGGGCGGTCGGGTTGCCTTTCTCCGTCTACAACGCCATCCGTCTGGGGTTGGTCGGCTACTACTACAACACGTTTCTGCCCACTTCCGTCGGCGGGGACGTGCTGAAGGCATACTTCATCGCGCGTGAACAGGGCCGGCGCACCGTGGCCATTGCCACCGTCATCGTTGATCGTGTCATCGGCCTGTGGGCGCTCGTCTGGTTCGTCGCACTGATCGGCGGCACCTTCTGGTACTTCGACGATCCGCTGCTCGCCAACAAGGACCTGCGGACTATCGTTCGCACCTCGCTGATCGTCATCGCCGTCACGATGGGCATCTGGATCGTTACCGGCTTCCTGAACGACTCCGCCGCGGAGAAGCTGGCAGGGCTGTTCACGAAACTGCCGTTGGTCGGCAAGTCAGCGGCTGAGTTCTGGCGCGCCTGCTGGATGTACCGCAAGCAGTCGCGTGCCGTGCTGATCGCCGTGCTGATGTCGCTGGTCGGGCATACCGGCTGGGTCATGGTGTTCCACCTGGCGGTGCAGGCATTCCCGCCCCCCAATGCGGCCGACATCGGCACCCTGCCGGAACATATCATCATCGTGCCGGTCGGCATGACGGTGCAAGCCCTGTTCCCGTCCCCCGGCGGCATCGGCGGCGGCGAAGCGGCCTTTGCCGGGTTGTACGAAATTCTCGGCAAGCCAAGAGTCAACGGCCTGGTTGGCTCGATGTCCCAGCGGGTGATCTTCTGGTCGCTTGGCATCCTCGGCTACATTGTCTACCTGCGGATGCGCGAAACGGTCCCCGGATCGAAAGCGGACGTCGCGCTTGATCCGCTGTCGGATGGCAAACTCGTCGGCGAACCAATCAAGTATATGTGACCCGTTTCCCTGGCAGCGTCCCGCACGTCGGGGCGTTGCCGAACTTCGAGGATCCCCCACATGCACCTTCCCCGCGCGATCGTCGGATCGCTGCTGACGCTGGCGATCGCTTTCAGCAGCACTGCTCAGGACAAGAAGGAACCGCCGAAGAAGGCACCGAACCCGGTCTTCACGAACGGCGCCGAGGCCGGGCCGGACTTCATCATCCAAGGCGATTATGAAGGCAAGCTGGGCAACGATAAGGCCGGGGCACAGGTGGTCGCACTGGGTGACGGCAAATTCGACGTCTACCTGCTGCCCGGCGGTCTGCCGGGGGCCGGTTGGAATGCCACCGACAAGACCAGGGCCGAAGCCGCGACCGCCGAAGGCAAAGTAGCCGTGACCGGCAAGGCCACCGGCACCATCGCGGATGCCAAGTTGACCGGCAAAACGGCCGACGGAGCCGAGTTCGCGTTCACGAAGGTCGAACGCAAGAGCCCGACCATCGGAGCGAAGGCACCCGAAGGTGCCAAGGTGCTGTTCGACGGCAAGAATGCCGACCAGTGGACCAACGGCAAGCTGGTCGAAGGTGATCTGCTGTCGATGGGCACCAACAGCAAGGAAGCAATCGGCACCGGCAAGTTGCATCTGGAGTTCCGCTCGCCGTTCCAGCCGAAAGCCCGCGGTCAGGGCCGGGGCAACAGCGGCATGTTCATCCACGGCAGCGAGGTGCAGGTGCTGGACAGTTTCGGCCTGACCGGTGAGAAGAACGAGTGCGGGGCGTTGTACAACAAGCGCAAGCCGGACGTGAACATGTGCCTGCCACCGCTGTCGTGGCAGACGTACGACGTCGAGATCAAGGCCGACGGCGACAACCTGGTGGCCACCGTGCTGCACAACGGCGTGAAGGTACACGAAAACTTCGTGCTGAAGAAAGGTGCCGTCAAGCCGGCCAACATCCAGCTGCAGAACCACGGCAACCCCGTGGCGTACCGCAACATCTGGTACATGCCGCAGTGAACTCATTGCTGACGGACAGAGAAAGACAGCCACGGATGCACACAGATGAAACACGGATGAAAACCAATACACGGCAGATGTTCCCGCTGCTGCATCAGGATTTCATTCTTATCCGTGTTTCAACTCTGTTCATCCGTGGCTGTCTTTTCCGACTTTGTGCACGCGTTGACTGGTGTTGCCGTTCTGACCGTCAGTAGCCGGAAGCGCCAGGGCGTTTGGAAAGTTCTCGCGCAAAGCCGCCAAGGAAATCAAGAGCAGGCCCAAATTTGACGTGCACCTTTGCGACGTCGCGGCTTTGCGCGACAACGACTTCGATCAATTCACAACCCCGCCAGCGGCGCACTCCGGGTCTCGGCATTACTTGTATTCGATGATGCGCATCCGGCCGCTGCGTTTCGCGCGCTGGTACTTGACCCAGCCGATGAACTCCGGGAACTTCGAGAGCATGCATGACATGCCGAATGCCAGGCGGTCCTTCCAGGGTCGGCCCTTCACCTTGAGCGCGATGCGTACCGCCTGCAGCGGGTAGAGCAGGAACCCCGCGAGGCTGATGCCCCGGGTCGGCCATGCCAGCGCGAGCAGCAGCACGGGATAGAAGAAGCCGTAGATCAGGATCCGCTGGCGTTCGCGCACCCAATGGCGCTCCGGCGATCGGCCGTGCATGGCGGCCCCCAGCGAATAGGCGAAGCCGGCGCGGATCTGCCGTTTCCACCACTGGCGAAAGCGCGTCATGGCCGCGTCGTGCAGGGTCATCTCGGCATCGAGCCGTTGGATGCGCCACCCGGCACGGCGCAGGCGCACGCACAGTTCCGGTTCCTCGCCGGCGATCACGTCCGGGTTGTAGCCGTTGACCGCCTGCAGGGCAGCGACGCGCATCAGGGCATCGCCGCCGCATGCGGATGTCTCGCCGACGGGCGTGGCCCATTCGATATCGCATAAGCGATTGTAGATAGATTGTTCGGGGACCCGCTCCCGCCGCCGGCCGCAGGCGATGGCGAAATCGACATGTTCCTTCAGAAACGCCGTCGCGGTCGGCAGCCAGGCCGGGTCGATCTCGCAATCGCCGTCGAGGAACTGCACGAACTCAAGCGATGGATGATCGGCCAGCAGCCGGGCGAAGCCTTCGTTGCGGGCGCGCGCCGCGGTGAACGGCTTCGCCATGTCGAGCGGCGCCACGACCGCCCCCAACTCGGCCGCGCGGGCCGGGCTGCCGTCGCTGGACCCCGAATCGACGTAGACCGTGGGCCGGGCACGCGGATCGAGTGCCGTCAGGCATCGCAACAGGCGTTCCCCTTCATTGCGGCCGATGACGACGATTCCGACATTCATGATGTGTCCATCCCCGACGTTCGCAAAGCCTCACGACGGGGTTTGCGATCTGTCCTGTTCATCTTGAAAGATTGAAGCCTCAATGGGGAGTGGCATGCTACAATCGGTTGACGATCCGAGGAGATTCTCCATGCACTGCGCGCTTCCTGTTCTGCTGCTTTCTGCCATCACCCTGAACGCCGCCGAAGATCTGACCGTGCTTCCGGCCGACGGCCCGGTACCGCCTCGGAAGATGCTGCATACCTATCTGCTGAAAGAGTGTGCGAAGAGGTTTGCCGAACGTCGCGAGGCAGTGGCGAAACTGCAGACGCTTGACGACGTTCACGCCCGCCGCGATTCGCTGCGAAAGGACTTCATTCATGCACTGGGCGGCCTGCCCGAACGCACGCCACTGCGGCCGCAGATCACAGGCACTATTCAGCGCGATGGCTTCCGCATCGAGAAGATCATCTTCGAAAGTCGGCCCAATCACCATGTGACGGCCAACCTGTACATCCCCGATGGCAAAGGGCCGTTCCCGGTCGTGCTGATGCCGATCGGCCATTCGGAGAACGGCAAGGCGTCGTTTCAGACGTCGGCCACGCTGCTGGCCCGCAACGGCATCGCTGCCTTCCCGTATGACCCGATCAGCCAGGGGGAACGCAAACAACTGCTCGATGAAAAGGGCAAGCCGTTCATCCCGAGCATGACGGCCGAGCATTCGCTGATCGGCGTCGGCGCGATGCTCGTGGGCCGTTGTACGGCCAGCTACCGCATCTGGGATGGCATGCGGGCGCTCGACTATCTCTGTTCGCGGGAAGACATCGACGCCAAGCACATCGGCTGCACCGGCTGCTCGGGAGGCGGCACGCTGACGTCGTACCTGATGGCCCTCGACGATCGTATTCTGGCCGCGGCCCCATCGTGTTACATTACCTCGCTGGAGCGGCTGTTCGCCACACGCGGCCCGCAGGACGCGGAACAGAACATCCCCGGTCAGGTCGACTTCCACATGGACCATGCCGACTACATCCTGATGCGCGCCCCGAAGCCGACCTTGATCCTTGCGTGCAGCAAAGACTTCTTCGACATCGACGGCACCTGGACCACGTTCCGCGAAGCGAAACAGATCTACACGAAACTCGGCTTCCCCGAGCGTGTGGACATCCTCGAAGCCGACTCCACGCACGGCTACCCCGGAGCCCACCGCGAAGGAATGGCCCGCTTCATGTCACGCTGGCTGCTGGGCAAGGACCGCGTGATCCTTGATGAAAAGGTGGAGTTGGTGAAGGACAGTGAGTTGTTGTGTACGCGCACCGGGCAAGTGCTCGAGGAGTTTAAGGGGAAGTCATGCTTTGATCTGAATCGGGAAGAGGCGATCTTGCTGGCAGCGGCAAGGCGGAACGTCCGACCGACAAGAAAGGCAGTGAGACTGATTGTGCCGAATCCGGCCAGGCAGGAGGTAGCAGTTATTCGCCGCGACGGATACACGATCAACAAGTTGATCTACACCACGGAACGCGGCATCCTGGTACCTTGTCTGCTGTTTCAGAAGAATGCTGCTGATCCTTTAACCATCTACCTGAACGGACAAGGGATGGCTGCCGACGGCGACGTCGGCGGGCCGATCGAGAAGCTGGTGAAGAGCGGGCGTCGCGTGCTGGCGATCGATCCGCGCGGCATCGGTGAGACCGCCCCTGCGGTCGCAGTGGCGGAGAAGCGGGGCAACTTCGGCGTCGATTTCACGAACGCCTTCCTGGCGATCCATCTTGCGGATCCGCTGCCGCGGCAACGCATCAGCGATGTGTGTTCGATCCTGTTGTCGATGAATGCGAAAGAAATCAGTGATCTTCAGATCCTCGGCATCGGCACCATGGGCGCTGGTGCGCTGGAATTGGGACTGATGTTTGACAACATCAGCCACGTAACGGTTCAACAGGCACTCGTCTCCCGACGGAATGTCGTGGAAACACCACAGAGCATCGACCAGTTAACCAATGTCGAACTGAACTTCGATTATGAATACGATCTGCCAAGTATCACTCGATTGATCGCCCCGCGCAAGGTCACGCTGCGCGACACCCGCGACGCGGCAGGCAAGAAGCTGCCGAAAGCGGACGTGGAGAAGATCTACGCCGAAGCGCTGAAGGAACACAAGGGAACGATGATCATTGAGGATTGACATCGTTTAGCGGGCGACCGAACGGGTCGCCCGCTAGACGGGGTCATCGTCCCGCCTGCACATTCCCGCAAAACCGGCTGATCAACTCTTCCGGGAACAGACACCACGCGAAGTCCCGGCGGATCAGTGCCTCGTTCGCGCGCATCCCGCGGCGGCAATCGTCCAGATTCGCCGTCGCGTGGGCGAGGTTGCCCACGGCGTGCGGCCGCAGGCTGGCGGTGGCTTTCGCCAGTTGCCGGAACCAGCGTTTGCGGTCGGCCTTCGCGGCGGGCCGCAGTTCGATCAGCAGGCGCTTGGTCGCCGCGCCGGCGACCGTTTCCATCGTGGCCGAGTCGAGATAGCGCTGCGGGTTCCAGTGCAGATCGCGCAACCGGCGCTCGGCCTGGTGCAGTTCCTCCGGCGTCGTCGGGAAGGTCGGCAATGGCAGCCGGAATGTCGCGGTCACGACAATGATCTCCGGCGGCTCGATTCCCAGCCAGCGTTCGATGATCGCATCGGTTACCTCGTCGTACTTCGCGCCGCCGATGCCATGGATGAAGCCGTCGGAGAGAATCAGGCGCAGGAACATTGTCGTCGTCAATGCCCGGCTGCGCAGGTCGGGCCCGGTGGGAACGTCACCCGGTTTCACCATCAGGCGGGCCCGGCGCTCGCCTCCGGAGAGCATGCGCCAGAACGGGGCCTCGTAGGTGTCGTGGTCTTCCGCCAGATCGGGCACCGGATGATTGCGGCTGCGAACGTGGTTGCGTTCCCGGTACTCAGCGACTGCCTCGTTGTAGATGCGGTGAAAGCGCGCGATGTCGCCGGTGATGTGGCGAACGAAGCGCTGGAACGCGTTGGTGGCACACAGTCGGCTCAGCGGGATTTCGAGGTTGTTGCAGCCCCACCGTCGTTCGTAGTGCCGGCGTGTGGCGGAGACGATCTGGCCCAAAATCGGCGTACGCGCGTACTGCGTCCGCATCTGCTGCCACATCTCCGGCAACAGCGGCTTGAAGCCCCAGTCGCGCGTCAGCGGCTCGGCCCGTTCGACGAACGAATGGAACAGGCCGGGGTCGACGACCGCACGCTGTTCATAGGTAATCTCGCCTTCGTAGCGATCGTACGGCACCGTTTGCAGATGCACGCCCGCGGGATCCCATGGACGATTCGCATCGCGGTTGAGCACGGCGAAACGCAGGTGGGTGTTCTTCGTGGTGTCGTTGTCGACGATGAGATTCAGCGGGATGCGGCCGTGCCGCTCGGCCATGCCGTTGAGCGCGAACGTCTTTACCAGGACGCCGACGTGTGTCAGTTCCGGTTGATGGCCCGACATGAAGATCGGGCCATCAACGGGGCCGGGCAGCGGTTGCCCGCTCTCGGCCAGGTACTGTCGCGCTGCCGTCAGCACTTCACGACGTGCCTCGTCCCGGAACTGTGGAAGCGGGCAGCCGTCAATCAATATGTCGCGGCGGTTGAGCCGATCGCTGTTACGGGCAAGTTGCGGGCCGATCTCCGTTTCCGGCGGAAAGCTGAGGATCCCCTCCTCAGCCGGGGCACGGTAACGGTGGGTCACGCTCAAAGGCACGACTCCAGGTACCAGTCTTCATGCGTTGCAGGCACTGTTACCCCCTCAGCAAGCACCTTGCGGTAATACGCCAGGCGTGCATCGGCATCGTTCAACACGCCGCCGAAGGCACGCTTGGGGTCGAGGTACAGCCGCGGCACGCCGATCTCGCGAATTCGCAGCCCGGCCGCGGCGGCCTGAGCCCACAACTGCAGCGGCATGCCCCAGCCCGTCTCGGTGATGTGCAATTTCTCGATCGCGTACCGACGATAGGCCTTGAAGCCGCAGAAGGCGTCGGTGATGCCGAGGCCGAACTGTTCGTTGATTTCTTCGGTGATGGTGCGGTTGATCGCCCGGCGATCCGTCGGGGCAGGGGTGTCCTGCCGGAAGTCGCGCAGGTAACGGCTGCCGGAAACGATGTCCGCATCGTGCAGCGATTCGAGCAGCACGGGGATGCGGGAAGGCTCGTGTTGGCCGTCGCAATCCATGGTCACCAGCACGTCGAAATCATGATCGCGAGTGTATTGGAACGCGGTGATGAGCGCAGCGCCGTAGCCGCGGTTGCGCGGGTGATCGACGCGCCGGATGTCGGGTTGGTGATCAAGCAGGGCGGCGGTTCCGTCGGTGGAGCCATCGTTGACGACAAGAATCTCGGGGCTGAATCGGCGAACTTGCTGCAGCACGCGTTCGACGTGCGTTGCTTCGTTGTAGACGGGAATAGCAGTGAGCCAGCGCATGTGACCTTCCCCGCGAAGTGATAGTTTCCCTGATTGTAGGGCGATGGCAAGCGGAAATGCAAATAGCACATCGCCGGCGGCCGAAGTGGATACCGCACGACCGGCGCGACCTTACACGTCCCGCCGCGGGCGGTGTCGCTCAAGACGTTGCGGGCAGTAACATCGGGATGAAGACGCGATCACCGAGCGAACGGAATCGCGGAGTCGTCGAGGGGGCGGCGGCGTCAAAAGGACGCCGCCCCTGAATCGCAATCATTCGTCGAGAACTTTTTCGATCTCTTCCCGGGTCTGGCCGGTGCGAGTCTTGATCTGGCCGAGGAGTTCTTCGTAGTCGCCCTTGGCCTTCATTACGTCGTCGTCGGTAATGCTGCCCCAAGTCTGTTTGGCCTTGCCGACGAGTTGATCCCAACGGCCTTCCCACTTCTGGCGTGTGGGGCTGCTTGTCGTGGTCATGATGTGACTCCATGCGGAAGTTGCGGGCGACAACGCGTAATAATGCAACTCCGATGCCGATGTTTCAGCGAACGGCACCCGCTTTGCATTCTGTTTCATCACACGACGGCCTCGCAACCAGCAGGAGTTGAAATCATGTACAGCCCGGCAAAGTCCCCTCACAGCATCTGGGCGCGGGACGCGATCAGCGATTGGCCGGCCCTGGCAATGGACCTGACCGTCGATGTCTGTGTCGTCGGGGCCGGGATTGCCGGGCTCTCTACGGCCTACCACCTTCACTCGATCGGGAAGTCGGTTGCCGTGCTGGATGCCGGCGATCTGACGAGCGGCGAGTCAATGCGCACTTCCGCGCATCTGGCCTGCGTGGCGGACGACCGCTTCATCAACCTGGAACGCACCCACGGCGGGGACGGTGCCCGCCTTTTCGCCGAAAGCCATGCTGCCGCGATCGACCGGATCGAGTTGATTACCCGGCAGCAGCATATCGAATGCGACTTCAAGCGAGTCGATGGCTATCTGTTCCAGCCGGCCGACGAAGCGTCCACCGATTTCCTCGAACATGAGATGGCCGCGGCACAGCGGGCCGGGCTGGCGCCCGAGTCACTGCTGGAGTCACCGCCGGCCATCGGCTTCGACATCGGGCCATGCCTGCGGTTCCCGAATCAGGCCCAGTTCAACCCGATGAAGTACTTGAGCGGCCTGGCGAAATACTTGCAGGCCAACGGTGTCCTCATCCACGGCCACACGCGCGTCGTCGAAGTGCAGGGTGGCGACCAGGCATACGTGAAGACGGAGAAGGGACAACGCGTCTCGTGTGCGCAAGTCGTCGTCGCGACCAACACGCCGTTCAACAATCGCTACGTCATTCACACCAAGCAGGCCGCGTATCGCACCTATGTGGTGGCGTTCACCATCCCGGTTAACACCATTGAGACAGCCCTCTACTGGGACACTGTCGACCCGTACCATTACGTACGATTGGTCAAAAACGAACATGGTCCGGATTCGACAGAACTGCTGATCGTCGGTGGTGAAGACCATCGTACCGGCCAGGAAGACGACCCGGCCGGCCGTTTCGCCCGGCTGGAATCGTGGACGCGCCGGCGCTTCCCCCTCGCAGGCAAGGTGGCGTACCACTGGTCGGGCCAGGTGCTCGAGCCGGTGGACGGTGTCGCGTTCATCGGTCGGAACCCGTTGGATGAAGATAACATCTACATCGCCACGGGCGACTCGGGCATGGGACTGACGCACGGCACGATCGCCGGCATGCTGATTGCCGACCTGATCGCCGAAAAGGAAAATCCCTGGGCGAAACTCTATGACCCCTCGCGCAAGTCGCTGGGCAGTATCGGTGAGTATGCCCGCGAAAACTTCAACACGGCCGTGCAATACACCGACTGGTTGACCGGCAGCGACGTCGACGAACTGGAAAAGATCGAACCGGGCAGCGGCGCGGTCGTCCGCAAGGGAATGACCAAGGTAGCCGTGCACCGCGATGAGGCAGGCAACTTCCACCAATGCTCGGCCGTCTGCCCGCATCTGGGCGGCATCGTCGCCTGGAACGATGTCGAGAAGTCATGGGATTGCCCGTGCCACGGCTCGCGCTTCGACGCTGATGGCACGCGTATCTGCGGCCCGGCCGTCAGCAGCTTGAAGCAAACCGACGCGATCGAACTGCCCGTCCTCGTCGGGGCGTGACTCGGACGAATACTAATTTGCGGAGCACCATCATGCCACGTGGAAGCAAAGCGGCTTACACCGACAAACAGAAACGCAAGGCCGGGCATATCGAGGAAGGCTACATCGAGCAGGGCCTGCCGAAGAAGAAAGCCCAGGCCCGCGCGTGGGCGACCGTCAATGCGCAGGACGGGGGCGGTAAGAAGAGTGGCGCGGGGCGGAAGAAGGCCAAGAAGTAATCAAGGCAACGTTGCCGCATACAACGGGTATTCGCCCGAACCGGTGATGTACAGCGTTCTGCCGTCCTTGCCGCCGAACGCCATGCATGTGACGTTGCGCGGCACGTCCAGGATCATCGCCTTCACGCTCTTGCCGCCGGGTGTGATGGCCGCGATCGCCTCCCCCGCCGTATGCGATTCCGCCCCGGCGATGTAGATGTTCCCGGCTGCGTCAACGGTCATCCCCTGCAAGCGTCCCAGCCAGCCGACGAGGTTCCTCGAACCATCCTTCGCTACCGGCAGCTTGTCGATCATCGGCAGCAAATCCTGCGTCTTGAAGAACTCCGCCCCTTCGCCGATCGTGCCGTCCTTGTCGACGGGGAACCTGTAGACGCTGCGCCGGTCGGCGTTCGGCAACTTGCTGCTGACGAGCAGGTAATCGTGTTGCGGTGTGAAGCAGATGCCGTAGGTATGCCCGATGCGCGGGGTGTGG
>Ga0105047_10019290_pt1 | contig 10528 bp, 4 predicted proteins | sample MAT04_FD_78384 | JGI IMG/M metagenome (GOLD analysis project Ga0105047, IMG submission 78384) | Freshwater microbial communities from Lake Fryxell liftoff mats and glacier meltwater in Antarctica - MAT-04 (megahit assembly) | ecosystem: Environmental > Aquatic > Freshwater > Ice > Liftoff... | reverse complement strand
GTCTCATAGAACGGGAGTTCTCTCATGTTTCGTTCGTTCCTCGCTCTCGCGGTGGCGCTCATCGTGTCGGGCTTCGCCAATGCTGGCGAAAAGTTCACGCTCACCGGCGAAAACACCAAGGTCGAATTCGTCGGCACCAAGAAAGACGGCAAGCACACGGGCGGTTTCAAGACACTTGCCGGGGAAGTTACGCACGAAAACGATGCGTGGAAGATCGATGTGACAATCGAAACCGACTCGTTGTACTCGGACGATCCGAAGCTGACGGGCCACCTTAAAAGCGGCGATTTCTTTGCCGTGAAGGACCACAAAACCGCGAAGTTCGTCACCAGCAAAATCACCAAGGGCGACAAAGGCTACACCGTAACGGGTACCGTAACGTTGCTCGGCAAGTCCAAGGAAGTGACGTTCCCCGCCGAGATCGCGGTCGGCGATACCTTCACCATGAAGGCCGAATTCACGATCAACCGCGCCGACTACGGCATGACCTACGGCGAAGGCAAAATCGATAACGTCGTGGCACTGACGGTCAACGTCACCGCAAAGAAGTAAACGGCGAGGCTACTTTACGATGGAAATCTCAGCGTAGCGCGGCATCGCCTCCGTGCTGCGGCGATCCGTTTCGAGTTCTTGTTGGAGCCGTTTCATCGCCTCGTCGGCGTTCGTGGCGGTGATCTCGCCGGGCGTCACGTACATCGCGGGTGGCGTCGGTTTCGGCGCTTCGCGAAGGATCGGTTCGAGCCGCGTCGCTTCCGCAGCCGCTTTCGAGCCAATTGGCGGCGGGTTCGATGGCAAACCCTGGGCATGCGCGAGCGGGCCGATCGGCTGAATATGCAAGCAACCGGTGCTGATTAGCATCCCGACCGCACCGATGGAACCGACGATTCGCGATAGGTTTTTCATCACTTCCCCCCGATGTTTGCAGGCGTGGGTGCGGAGAGGATCGGCAGTTCTACGCGACTCGCACCGATTTCGCGATCCATCACGAGCGATGGCCGGGTTTTCATCCCCACCTTCACGCCCATCCGAGACACTCGCTGTTGGCACATCTCGATCGCCTGGCGCTCGACATCGTCGATCTGCGTCAAGAGTTTATCGTCGTTTTTGTCGATCGCGAATTGGCGGAGTTTCGTGCAGGCATCGAGACGCCGCGTGCAGGCAGTTTCTTCGGCCTTGACTGCTTCCGAAATGACTTCGGGAGCGAGTGGCGCGATGATGATCGACGGCCGCGCCGCCGCTTTTACGGTCGGTTCGTCCTTTTTCGCGTCGGTTCCACCGCCCGTTAGGCGCTGGTACCACGGCTTCGCGTCTGTTACTTTCGGCCCCGTTGTCGGTTCAGCCGCAGACAGCGCCCCCGCGCCCGCAATGCCAACCGCAACAGTCAGGCCCCAAGCCCCAATTCGGCTCATGGAATCCGCCCCCTTACGTGTTCCCCTCGGAGGTGCCCGCACTTCCCCAAGTGCGTAACTGTCCCGCCAGTATGCATCCAGCGGGTGGTTCTTCGAGGAACGAAAGGCATATGCCGAAGGAATCGCAACTTGTAAACCCCGAGTTGCAAATGGTTCGTTCGGCCCCCAACCGAAAGGCACTCTTGCTCTGTTAGCGGTTGTTTACGACTTGCTACACCCGCGTATCTTACGCATCGCGTTATCGCCCATCTGTCGGAAATTTCCGGAAATCGTCACCATTTGCTTAAACCCTTCGCAACGATCGACCGTCAAAGATGTAGCGAGAATCTTCTTGCGCGGTCTGAAAGTCCGTTCGATAGGGAATGGGAACGTTGTGAGTATCTTGGCGATCCGTTTTTCAACGAGGGTCGAATCGGCTTTGCGATTGTGGCCGTGAATCTTTCCATTTAAGCCGCTGAGAGGCAATCAGGATTCAGCTGGAATAACGCGATGAAACAAGAGATTACGGCTCGATCAAAGGCAGCATGTGTCGGTTAGGCAACATGCGCCAGTCGCGCAATGCAGGGGCTGTGGGAAGCCCATAATGTTTGCGGAGAATCGTATATCCGCGTAGCCTCGGATCTCGTTTAATTACAGACAGCGTAATACGTCAGCTTCGATTATTTTGTTTTCGACCGCGGTTCAAACGCACAACTTGAGACTTTCATCCACTGAGAGGTTCTGAATCATGGCTGCCGATTCCTTTTTTGCCCGGCGCACGCGGAGCTTTTTCCGTCGCCCGACATTCCGCAGCACAGTCGCAGCTCAGCCCAAGCACGCGAAGCTAGAAGCGCTCGTTTTGGAGCACCGCGACATCCCCTCGGTCAGTGGCTTTGTATTTCAGGACTATAATGCCAATGGCAATTTCGACAAAGCATCGACGATTCCGAACGCGGGGCCTGGTACGGTTGCGACAGCGGTCGATATTGGCGTTGCGAACGTCAAAGTGACGGTATTCAACTCGGCGGGTGGTAAAGTCGATCAGGTTGTCTCTGGCTCGACTGGCGCATGGTCGAGTGCCTTGACGATCGCGGGCCAGCCGTACCGACTCGAATTTACTAGTTTGCCAGTCGGTTTCACGTACGGCCCGCACGGCGCGACGAACGGCACATCGACGCAGTTCGTGACCGATGGTACGACGACGGCCAGCCTCGGTATCATCAAGACCGCCGAATACTTCCGCACGAACCCCACGCTGCTTACCAGTCAGTATCTTTTCGGCTCCGCAACCGGTGTCGATCAGGCAATCCCCGCGATTCTCAGCTTCCCATACAACGCCGGTTCGATCGACCAGTCCGTGGCTGCAAATTCGAACTCGCCGCAGAACGGCGCACGCGCCGTGGCGATCCCGACGGCACAAGTCGGCACGACGTGGGGCCTCGGCTACAACCGCACGCAACAAAGTTTCTACGCCGCGGCGTTCATCAAACGGCATTCGAGCTTCGGCCCTGGTGGCCCGGGGGCGATTTACACCGGGGCATTACCCCAAACCAATGCGGCGAACGAAGTGACGTCGGCCAGCACATGGCTGAACCTGCAAGGCGCGACCGCCAGGGTCGGCAACACGAACGCCACCTTCACGGTCGATACGCTCGGCGCGTTCTCGGCGTACATCAACGGCCGGAATGCGGCTAACTACGACTACGATACCGATGGTGGCGACACCGGCTGGAACGCCGTCGGCAAATCGTCGCTCGGTGGCCTCGACGTCAGCGATGACGGCACGAGGGTGTTCGTGATGAACCTCGCCGACAAACGGCTGTACGTGATCCCCGTACTGGCGAGCGGTGCACCCGATACGACGAACATTCGCGCGTACGACGTGCCAACCCCGGTCGGTGCGACCGCGAGCGATGTGCGTCCGTACGCTGTCGAATTCCACAATGGCCTCGTTTACGTCGGCCTCGTCAACTCGGCGGAATCGACTCAAGCGGTTCGGGCAAATCTTCGCGCCCACGTTTACACGTTCGATCCCGGTGCAGGGACCTACTCGGCGGCTTCGGTCATTACCGATGGCGGGGGGCCAGGCTTCGATTTGTCGTATGGCCGGGGCAGCAGCTTCGGTGGTAGCGACAACTATCTCCCGTGGTCGCCGGTTTACAATCGCGTCATCGCAAATCAGCTCGCCGGTCCTGCGAACGAACAACTTTTTACCTCGCAGTATCCGCAGCCGATGCTGTCCGGAATCGCATTCGATGCGGCTGGCAATATCAGCCTGAGTATTCGCGACCGGAACGGCGACCAGACGGGTCGAGGAGCGCTGGCGAATCCGGGAACGAATGATACCCTCAACGCGGGTCGCGCCGAAGGTGTGGCGTCGGGTGAGCTTCTGCGTGCGTTCATCAATACGCCCGGAAATCTGGGTTCGGGGTGGTTGCTCGAATCGAACGGTGCGAGCCTCGTAGTTGGGAATCCCGCTACGGGTACCGATGTCGGTGGCGGAGCAGGCCCCGGTGGCGGTGAATTCTACGGTGAAGACGATTTCGTTATCACCGGTCACCGCGGTACCAGTCTTGGCGGCATCGTTCAAGTTCCCGGCTTCCCCGATATCGTAAATACGCACTTCGACGCGCTCCGCAACGGGCAAATCCGTACGGGTGGAACTCGCTGGTTTCGCTCCGCCGATGGTTTGCTCCAGAAGAGCTACCAGATCTACGACCAGAACCAGGGGGCACCGACCTCGAACAGCCCGATCGGTTCGCTCGGCAAGGCCAACGGCCTCGGTGACCTCATCGCGATCGAAACCGATCCACCGGTGGAAATCGGCAACCGGATCTTCCGCGACCTCAACAGCAACGGCATCCAGGACGCGAACGAAGCCGGTATCGGCGGCGTCACGGTCCAACTATTCGATTCGACGGGCGTCACCAAACTCGGCTCGGTCGTCACGGCGACCGATGGCTCGTACTACTTCAACTCGGGTGATGCACCGGGTACGATTTCCCCGAACGAAAACTACAACATTGCCACGCTCAAGGTTGGCAGCAAGTACGTCGTGCGAATCCCGAACGTCACGGGTGGCGCGCAGCAATCGAAACTCGCTGGCTTGACATTGACCATAGCAGGCGCGTTGCACACTGGCGACGGTACGACCATCGACGGCAACGGCGACCTGCGAAACTCCGATGCGCTGCTCGTTGGCAGCAACGGCGATATCGCGGTCGACCTCACGACAAATGCCAAGGGCAACAGCGTTCCGAACTTCGATGCGGGCTTCGCCGATGGCGTCTCGCTCGGTAACTTCGTTTGGGAAGACGCAAACAACAACGGCGTTCTCGATGGTACCGAAGCCGGTATCAATGGTATCAATGTCAACCTCTACCTCGATGCCAACGGCGATAACGTTCCCGATACCGCGTTGCCATTTACTACGACCACGACGGTCGGTGGCGGCAAGTATCTGTTCTCCGGCATTGCCCCGAACAAATACATCGTGGAAATCGTCTCGCCTGCCGGCTTCCGCAGCAGCAGCGGTACCACGTTCGACCCGGTCACGGGGCCATTCGAGTCGGGCCTCACCGGTAACAGCCTCATCGACAATCAGGATCACGGCAAGACGTTCTCCGGCAGCATCACCACTGGCTTCGTCATTCGTGCCAACACCGTGCAGTTGTTCGGTCCGGGCAACACCGGCAACCCGAACGGCAACCCCGGCCCGAACGACGCGAACCTTCTGCAAGACTTCGGCATCTACCGTTCGTACTCGATCGGTAATCGCGTCTGGTTGGACAAGAACAACAGCGGAACGATCGACGCCGCCGATGGTGCGACGCCTGGAATCAACGGCGCGGGAGTTCGCTTATATCGCCCGACCGACTTCGATGCCGCCGGTAACTTGCTCGCGGGCAAGACCGCGATCGCGACCACGACGACCGCCAACGGCGGTTACTACCGCTTCGATAGCCTGATCGGTGCAACCGCGAATGACGCCACGAACGGCAGGTATATCGTCGTCGTCGACAAATCGGTCGGTGGCCTGACGAACCTGAGTTCGAGCACGGGTGGCCCGATCTCCTCGAAATTCGAACCCGCCGCCAACGCGATTCCGGCACCGGGTACGACCGACAGCGACGATAACGGTACGACGATCGCGGGCAACCTCGTCCGCACAGGGACGTACATCCTCGGGCCGGGTACCAATGCCCCGCTCTTCGAAGCCGACCTCGTCGGCCTCGCGAACCCACAAGGCACGATCGACGGTCAAGCCGATCTCACCGCAGATTTCGGCTTCTTCGCACCGCTTTCGATCGGGAACTTCATCTGGGAAGACGCGAACAACAACGGCAGCTTCGACGCCACCGAGAAGTTGTTCTCGGGCGTCAATGTCACGCTGATCGACTCGAAAGGCAATTCGGCAGGCAGCAAAACGACGGGACTCGACGGCAAGTACCTGTTCAACAACCTCACGGCAGATACTTACACCGTTCGCGTCACGGCTCCGACTGGTCACCTCAGCAGTTCGGGCTTCAACGGCAGCAAAACGGGCCCGTTCGAGCCAGCGGCGCAAACGGACGTGAACAATAGCGACCACGGTACACTCAACGCCGCAATCACCAGCGGTACGTTCGTCGATTCGATCGTGACACTCGGCGACCTCGGCGCAATTGGCAACCCCGATACGGTGCTGGCCGCGAACGATGCGAACCTGCGGCAAGACTTCGGCTTCTTCCAGCCGCTCGCAGTTGGCAACCTCGTTTTCGGCGACCTCAACAACAACGGCACGCTCGACGTTGGCACTGAACAGGGTGTCGCGAACGTGACCGTCGCGCTGATCGACTCCTTCGGCACGACCGTTGCCACGACGCAGACGACACCACTCGGAGCCTATCGCTTCGACAACCTGATTGCGGGTACTTACACCGTGCGGCTCACGCCACCGGCGGGGTTCATCAGCAGTACGGGTGGCCTCAGCACGACGAACGGCCCGTTCGAACCGGCTTCGCAAACCAACGTCGACAACACCGACCACGGTACGACCAAAGCCGCGTTCATCGACTCAAAGGTTTCGCTCCTCGCCACGGGCAACCCCGATGAAACGGGCAACGCGAACCTTCGCCAAGACTTCGGGCTGTGGCAGCCACTCTCGCTCGGCGATCAGGTTTTCAACGACGTCAATAACAACGGTATGTTCGATGCCACCGAAAAGGGTGTCGCCGGTGTGGCCGTCGACCTACTCGATTCGCTCGGTGCGGTTCTGACCTCGACGACGACGGGGGCTTCGGGCAGCTACTTGTTCACTGGCCTGACACCGGGCCAGTATCGCGTCCGCATCACGCCACCTGCGGGCTTCATCAGCAGTACGGGTAACCCCGGCAATGAAGTGGCCGGGCCTTTCGAGCCGGGTGTCAGTACCAACGACAACAACGTCGATCACGGCACGAAGGCCGGCGACTTCATCCAAACCGACCTCGTATCGATCTCGACTTCGGGTTCGACCGCAAACCCGGACTCGGCAGGTACCGCGAATCTTCGGCAGGACTTCGGCATCTTCACTCCGGTACCGCCAGTCGTTATCTCGCTCGGTAACACCGTGTTCGAGGATGCGAACAACAACGGTAAGTTCGACGCCACCGAGAAGGGCATTACGAGTGCAACCGTCACCCTCATCAATTCGAGCGGTGCGACGATCGGCACGCAACTGACGGACATCAACGGCATTTACCGCTTCAACAACCTGGCACCGGGCAAGTACACGGTGCAAGTGACGACGCCTAGCGGCCTCATCAGCAGCACGGGTACCGTCGGCAGCCCAACGGGGCCGAACGAGCCGGGCGTTTCGGATAACACCGATAACGTCGATCACGGCACCACGAGCGGCACGACCGCGACGACGACCGTCATCCTCGGCAACCCGACGATTGGGACCGATCCGGTCAACCCCGATGAAGCGGGCTTGGCCAACCTTCGCCAAGACTTCGGTTTCTTCCGCCCACAAGCGGTCGGCAACCTCGTGTTCATCGACGCGAATAACAACGGCAAACGCGATTCCAATGAGGCTCCGCTGGCAGGTGCTGGTGTCAGCATCATCAACGCGGCGGGTGTCACGATCGCATCGCAGACGACCGATACCGATGGTAAGTACCTGTTCACGAATCTCGTGCCCGGCGATTACCGCGTCCAAGTGATGGCAGCCGGGTTCATCAGCAGTACGGGTAAGTTCGGCAGCCCAACGGGGCCGAACGAGCCGGGCCTGACCGATGCCAGCGACAATACCGACCACGGCACGACGGTGGGTGCCAACTTCGAATCGACGGTGACGCTACTGCCTGGTGCGACCGCCAACCCAGACGGTGCGGATAACCTGCGACAAGACTTCGGCTTCTTCCAGCCGCTCTCCGTAGGGAATCAAGTCTTCACCGATACGAACAAGAACGGCAAGTTCGATGCGGGCGAGCCAATCGTGCCGAACATTCCCGTGAACCTCCGGGACACGACCGGCATGGGTGCGATCCTCTTAACGACGGTCACCGGTTCGGATGGCAAGTACTCGTTCGGGCTGCTGACGCCCGGCACGTACGTCGTCGAGATCATCCCACCTGCCGGTGTAACGCCGAGCAGCCCGCCGGCCAACCCGATCAACAACACGGGTAATCTCAACGTCGGTGCGCAGGTCGGTGCCACGATCCAGTCGGCCCCGTTCACGATCGCGGGCGGTTTGGCTCCATTCGTCGAAGGGAACGCCAACGGGAATTCCTTTGTCACGGTCGACTTCGGCTTGACCGGCCTCGCGATGATTTCGGGCTTCGTCTATCGCGATCCGAACATCGATGGCATTTTCGACATCACACGCGGCGACACGCCGTTCCGCGGTGTGGTCGTTACGCTTACGGGTGTCGATGCGGCTGGAAACCCCGTCACGTCGCGCAGCACCACGACCGACGTTAACGGCTTCTACAAGTTCACCGACCTCATCCCCGGTACGTATACCGTCACCGAAACGCAGCCCGGCGGGTTGATCTTCGACGGCCTGGATACGCTCGGCGTCGGTGGGAATACGCCGAACAACCCACGCAAGAACGTGCTCAGCGTCACGTTGAACGCCAACGACAACGGCACGAACTTCAACTTCGGTGAAATTCCGCCCGCAAACGTCTCCGGCTTCGTGTACATCGACCAGAACCGCAACGCGGTCAAAGACCCCGGCGAGCTACCGATTCCCGGTACCCGTATCACGATCAGCGGTACCGCGTTCGCTGGTACTGTGCTCGCCCGTCCGCTGGTGGCCAGCGACGTGCCCGGCGGCTCACTCAGCATCCTCACCGGCCCCGATGGCAGTTGGGAATTCCTCGCGTTGCCCACGGGTATCTACACCGTTCAGGAAACGCAACCGGAGAACTTCTTCGATGGTCAAGAGCAAAACGGCGACCCGACGATCAATCCGGTCATCGGGGACGACGTGTTCTCGACGATCGTCCTTGGGGCGAACGGCTTCAACGGTCCGCTGAACTTCGGCGAGTTCACGACGCCAGTCGGTCCGATCGATCCGAACGATCCGAACGATCCCTCGAAGCAGAACTTCCTCGGTTCGTCGGGTAACAACGCGGGTGGCGTTCTGCCGCCCCCCGGTGGCCCGACGCGTGCTGCGGTCAACTTTAACCCGGCCTTCACGACGACGACGGGCACGCCGAATGTGCCTGCGTTTGTGATCGTTGCCGCCGGTGTCGGTCGTGCTCCCCAAGTGCGCGTTCTCGATTACGGGACCGGTGCCGAGAAGTTCCGCTTCAACGCCTACGAAGACACCTTCACCGGTGGTGTGCGGACTGCAACGGGCGATGTCAACGGCGATGGTATCGCGGACATCATCACCGCAACGGGTGTCGGCGGCGGCCCTCGCATCCGCGTCTTCAGCGGTGTCGATGGCAGCCTGCTGCAAGAGTTCTTCGCGTTCGAATCGACGTTCCGCGGTGGCGTGTTCGTGGCGGCGGGCGATGTCGATGGCGATGGCCATGCGGACATCATCGCCGGTACCGAAGTCGGTGGCGGCCCACGTGTGACGGTCTTCAGTGGCCGCACCGGTGCTGTGCTCCAGAACTTCTTTGCCTTCGATCAAGATCAACGCGGTGGCGTTCGCGTGGCCGCCGGAGACTTCAACGGCGACGGCAAAGCGGAAATCGTCGCGACGACCGGTAACGGCGTGCCGACGCGAGTGCGGGTATTCGACGCGGTCACGCTCAATCCGCTCCAAGATTACGCACCGTTCGAAGCCTCGTTCACCGGTGGCGTGAACCTCGCGGTCGGCGACTTCAACGGCGATGGCGTTGCCGATGTCTTCACCGGTGCTGAGTCTGGTGGCGGGCCTCGCGTGCAAGTGTTCGACGGCAAGTCGCAAGCGGTTCTTTCGAACAGCTTCGCCTTCGAATCGACCTTCACCGGTGGCGTGAGAGTGGCCACGCAAGACGTGGATGGCGACGGCAAGGCGGACTTGATCGCAACCCCCGGCCCAGGCGGTTCGTCCCGCGTTCGAGTCCTGCGTGCGACCGACCTCTCCACGATCGACGACTTCTTCGCGTTCGACCCCGACTTCGTCGGCGGTGCTTACGTTGGCTAAGTTTGTCGAATGAATCCCAACGAGCTGGCCACCTGAAAGGTGGCCGGTTTCGTTTCCCAATCGAACGAGTCTCACGGTTGATTCCTACCCGCAATTTCGGTAATGATAATAGTAAAATCGTGTGAGTTACCGGAGGCTCAAATGTCGAAATCGCACTCTCCTGCGTCGGGACTCGGCTTGCGTCTATCGCGGTTTCGCACGGCACTCGTTGGCGGTGCGCCGTTGATTCTTTTGACGGCTTGGTTCGGCGGTGGCAGTACCGTTCATGCGGTGCTGAATTCGGAACGGCCCGCTCCCGAAGTCGCGGTCGTTCACGATGGCCGCGCGTTGTACGTCAGCAATTGCGCGGGCTGCCACGGCGAACGCGGCGACGGCAAGGGCATCACGCTGCTCGAACCGCGTGCGCGCTACTTCGGCATGGACAAATACAAATTTGCGACCACTTTGCCTTCGCACAAAGGTATTCCCATCCCATCCGATGCCGACATCGTCCACGTGTTGAAACACGGTCTGCCCGGTTCGGCGATGCCGT
>Ga0105047_10019288_pt1 | contig 10528 bp, 8 predicted proteins | sample MAT04_FD_78384 | JGI IMG/M metagenome (GOLD analysis project Ga0105047, IMG submission 78384) | Freshwater microbial communities from Lake Fryxell liftoff mats and glacier meltwater in Antarctica - MAT-04 (megahit assembly) | ecosystem: Environmental > Aquatic > Freshwater > Ice > Liftoff... | reverse complement strand
CCTGCGCGGGATGGGGGCGTGGGTGGGCTTTCCGCAGACCGCCGTGCGCTACCAACGGCGGGCACGCGTGGCGGGCGAGACCAAGTATCCGCTGCATAAGATGCTAAAACTGGCTTGGACGGCCGCGCTTTCATTTTCGCCGGCGCCGTTGCGAATTAGTTTCCTGCTCGGGGTGCTGCTGTTTGTCGTAGGGATTACGCAAGCTGGCAACGCCATTGTCCGCGCCGCATTCGGCATGCCGATGGTGCCCGGTTGGGCGTCGCTGATGGTGGTGATCTGCCTGGTGGGCGGCGGCATTCTGGTAAGCATCGGAGTGCTGGGCGAATACATCGCGCGCATCTTTGAAGAGGTAAAGGGCCGGCCGTTGTACTTAGTGTCCGATACGATGAACCTGCCCGTGGTGGAGAGTCACGAAGAAACACGGGAATTGCGGCAGGACTTACTGCGGATCAATCAGGAGATTTCATGACCGAGTCAGAGTCAGTACACGCTGCTGAGGTGCAGTTTCACGATGCGTGGGCCTTGTCGACCGACTTACGGCAGGTGGCGGTGCGCGAGGCGTTTGAGGCGCCGACGGCGCTGGAGAATCGATTTATCTTGCGACAGATGGGATCGCTCAAGGGTAAGCGCTTGCTCGATATTGGTGCGGGCTTGGGCGAAAGCTCAGTGTATTTTGCGCTGCAAGGGGCGGAGGTGACAACCACCGACATTTCGCCCGGCATGGTGGCGGCGGCTTTGGAACTGGGCCAGTTACACGGCGTGACGTTGCGAGGCTTAGTGCTTTCTGGCGAACAACTGGACTTGCCGGAGAACGCTTTCGATATTGTCTATATCGCGAATACCATTCATCACGTCACGGATAAACGGGCGCTCTTCGCGCAGATGCACCGGGCACTGAAGCCAGGCGGCATGTTCTTCTCCTGGGATCCGCTGGCCTATAACCCAGTGATTGAAGTCTATCGCCGGATGGCAACACAGGTGAGGACGGAGGATGAGTCGCCGTTGCGCTTGGCAGACGTGGCGTTAGCGAGAGAGTTCTTTCCTGGCACACAACATCGAGAGTTTTGGATTACCTCGTTGGTGCTGTTTCTAAAGTACTACTGGGTGGACCGAGTGCATCCGAACGAGGATCGCTATTGGAAACGCATTTATCGGGAAACGGAACAATCGTTATGGTGGTGGCGCCCATTGCGGGCTTTGGACGAAATGTTGGCGCGGATTCCGGGTGTGTCACTGTTGGCATGGAATATGGTGATGTGGGGGCGGAAGCCTTAGGTTTCGAGGGGCCGAATGCGGCCTCCCAGAGTGAGTAAAATCAGCGTGCCCAGGGCCGGCATGATGCCGGCGGCGATGAGGATGGGCTGGTAACCGATATGGTCCACCACCCAGCCGGTGCTGAGGGTGAAGACGATGGCGCCAATGCCCGCGCCGAGTCCACCGAGACCGGCGACCGAGGCGACGTTGTGGGCGCGGAAGTAATCGCTGGGCAGGGTTTGCACGTTGTTGATCCAGGCTTGAAAGCCAAAGGTGACCACGGAGATGGCGACCAGGATCTGCACGGGGTCGCGCAGCGCGGCGATGACGATGCCGCTCGACATTAGCGTTGCCCCTACTAGGATGACGGCTTTGCGGGCGCGGTCGACGCTCCAGCCGCGCGTGATCAGAAAGCCGGAAGCCGCGCCGCCGAGTAAGCTACCGGCGTCGGCGGCGAGATAGGGAATCGAGGCGAACCACGCGAGTTGCTTCATTTCGAAGCCGTGCACCTTGCTGAAGTAGAGCGGCAACCAGGTGAGATAGAGCCACCAGACGGGGTCAGTCAGTAGACGGGACAAGATGAGGGCCCAAGTGGGGCGGAATCGCAGGAGTTCGCGAGTGGGTAGGGGCGATTGGTGGGGCGTTTGGCGGTCGACCAGTAAGGCGCGTTCCGTGGTGCCCATCCAGCGATGCTCAAGCGGCGGCTGATAGATCCACAGCCAGAGGGCGAGCCAAACGAAGCCAAGCGATCCGGTGACGAGAAACGTGGTCTGCCAGCCGAAAGTAAGCTGCAAGTAAATGATCACGGGCGGGGCAATAACACTGCCGAGGGCGGAGCCGCTGTTGAAGATGGCCATGGCGAAGGCGCGCTCGGAGGCAGGGAACCATTCGGCCACTACCTTCGCGGCACCGGGCCAATTACCGGCTTCGCCGAGCCCGAGTAAGAAGCGGAAGATACTCAGGCTGGCGGCCGACCGGGCCATCGCATGCGCCATGGCGGCCAAACTCCACACGATGATCGAGAGGGTGAAGCCGCGCTTGAGCCCGATGCGGTCGTAGAGACGGCCAGAGAGGGCTTGGCTGGCGGCGTAGGCGACCAAGAAAGCGGTGGCGATTTGGGCGAATTGCTGGTTGTTGAGCTTCAGGTCGCGCACGATGATTGGGGCGAGCACCGAGACGGTGAGGCGATCGAGGAAGTTGATCAGGGTCGCCAGGAAGATGAGCCCGATGATGTACCAGCGCAGGCCCGGGACTTGGATGGTGGGGGCCTGATTCACGACCGTTAGTATACTGCACGGAACTGTCAGCCTACGTTCATTGAACTGACACCTCGGCTTGCCATCCTCAAAAGATTCGCAATCCATTTACGGGCGTGGTCTATGCCGATGGCGTGATTCCTCCGAGCGCGGTGATTCGCTATGCGCGCGGCGTACTCGATTCTTTACCCCCGAACACCAGCACGGCGGCGGCGAATAACTTGCAGACGCTTCGCCGGATCACTGATTCGCGCGACAAGGGTAACTTCAAGGCCGATCAATTTACCTTCCACCAAGTGGATCTCGCGGTTACCTTCGGGACGATTACTTCGACTTACGATCCACGGAAGTTGTAACAGGCGCTTAAGCTAGAGTCCTAGATAGTCCTGTTACCTGGACCGAAGAAGGGCAGATTCGGCCCGTCGCGTGAGAGGGCACGAAAAGTGGGTCATCCTTTAGCAAATGTGACCCACCCTTTACGCCGCGGGCTAGAATTTCCAGCCAGCGCGGTACTTTCGCTTGAGAAAGACATTCGCCGCCGGCTCATTTGTGAAGCGTAACTTCGCTGAATCCCACTCGAGAGTCGTTTTCGGGAAGCGGGTCGCCAGGCTGCCGAGTAAAACCGTCTCGCTTAACGGTCCCGAGTAGCTAAAGGCCGTCGACGTGGAGCCTTGTCCTTTAATGGCGTTGACAAACTCGTGATAATGATCTTTCTTGGCGATTTCTGGAAGTGTGAAATCGCGGAAGTCTGCTTGGGGGAAGAGCACGGGGAGGGCGACATGGGGAATGAGCATCACGCCTTTGGTCCCGACTAAGATCGACCCTTGGTCCGGTAACGCTTTGCCTTCGATTAAAGCCTGAATCGCTTGCGGAGGTCGCTCATCGCCGTCGTACCAAGTGACGGCGACAGTTTTGCCTTCGGTATAAGCAGTACCCGGAAATACATACTTGACGATGGCATTGATCGCCCAATTTCCACCGGCCGGCGCGGGCCCTTCCGATCTTACAGAAAGCGGAGCGGTTAAAGCTAGGGCACCGAAGACCGGGTCATAAATGTGGCAGCCCATATCGCCGAAAGTCCCGGTACCGAACTCAAGCCGCTTGCGCCAATTCCCAGGATGATCGTAGTCGGTAATGTAAGTCGCCGGAGTGCCCACGCCGATCCAGCCGTCCCAATCGAGGGTGGACGGCACCGGATCACTGCCGGTGGGGCGCGGAGTCAGGTCGCCCCATTTCTTATTACTCCAGGCGTGGACTTCTTTGATCTTACCCACGGCGCCGGCATGCACTAAGTTCACCGCGATCTGATACTCGGCGCCGGAGTGCACCTGGATGCCCATCTGAGTGACGAGCCGGCGAGACTGTGCCACCTTCGCCAATTGCCGGGCTTCATGCACGTGCGAAGTAAGTGGCTTCTGACAATAAACATGTAAGCCGTAGCGCATGGCCCGCATGGCTTGGGGCGCATGCATATGGTCCGGCGTGCCGACGCAGACTGCGTCAAGGTTCTTATGCTCCCGGGCGAGCATCTTGCGCCAATCCTGATCGAGCTGAGCGTTGGGGTAAGTGGTCGTGACGCGCCCGGTGCGCGTAGTGTCGACATCGGCGACGCAGACTAAGTCGACCGAGGGATGGGTGGCGATGCCATGCAAGGTGGCCCAGGCCATGCCGCCGCCGCCCATGGCAGCCAGACGCACTCGATCGCTCGGAGGAGCCGAGATCAGGTGGCGGACAAAGAAGGGCGCGGCCAGAAATGAACGACGAGTGGACATGCGCTCTATTTTAGCGGCCTAGGCCCTGCAAAAAGGTAATTACCTGCCGGGTGACGTCTCCTTCGGCGCGCGGCGTAAAGGGCGAAGTCTTGGGCTCATAGCCGCCCTCTTCAAAGGCCTTGGCGGTGGGCAAGTATCCGAGCCAGCCATTGGTATAGCCGAAAAAGAACGTGTGCCGGAAAGGCGAAGCTTGGCGCACGGCGAAGGCGATTTCGCAAAACATCTCCACCGGCGCGGCCCACAGCACCGTGTCGTTGAGCCGCAGATAGCGCACGGGAATGCGAACTTGTCCATCCTTTGCGGCGTAACGCTCAAGGCCGACAGGCCAACCCAGGCCGGCCTTCCGCGGAGTCTCGACGAAGGTCTCCATCGACTGAAGGCGCACCTCTCCGGCCGGCGCTGCCAGCAGGCGGTTCGCCTCCAGAATGCGATCGCCCAGCAGCACGCCAAACTCAGAAAGGTGGGCGCTTTTGGGGGTCGGATAGACGCTGTAAATGGGCGCGATGTTGCCTGCGGCGCCATTCACGTAGAGCATCGGCGCACCGAGTTTTCGTTCTACATACGCCGACACGATGCCGGGCCCATCGCCGCTGATCTGGGTAAACTGCCCGCCGAGAACGGTGCCGTGCATGGCGTAGTTGGCGATTAACGCGAGCGGTGTGCCATCGGGCTTGTCGAGCCGGATGAGGCCGATCTGGCGGTCGACCGGTCCGTCGGGGTTGAGGCCCAGGGAGATGGTGCCGTCCACGTCGCGGGCGCGCCGGTTGATGTTGGCAGCGGAGATGCCCGTGCCGATGCCCAGGCGGGCCGGTGAGAGGCGGGCGCGGGCGTCTTTGATGCCTTGAATCAGCGAAGCCACGGTAAACTCGGCGTAGTCGCGATTCCATTCATGGTCTGAACGGCCGGCGAGCAGCACATCGTACATGCCCGGCGGACCGACCTCGGGCCCGGCGTGGGTATGCGTCACCGTCCACCAGACGTTGCGCGCCTCAATGCCCGTTTCGCGTTGCAGGCGCTGCATGGCGTCGTCATAAACCGTGGGCGAGAAGATGCACAGGTCGGAGGCGACGAGAAAGAACTGCGTCGTGCCATCGTCCATCGCCACGATCCGGTGAAAGATGGGATCGTGCACGCCGGTAGAGAGGCGCGGCCCGTAGCCCATCAACCATTGGGGCGATTTGGGCGTGATATCCACTTTCACAACGGAGGCGCGGAAGTCGGCCAGCAGCACAGCCATCAACAAAAGGTGCATCGAGGCAGCGTCTCACAAAGCGAGACGTGAAACAATAGCGCCATGCAGCGAGTACTTATAGGAGTGTTGATAACGATGACCGTGGTGGCAGCGGAGCGGACCGTGTACGTGGGAACTTACACCCGCGAAGGCAAAAGTAAGGGCATCCAGCGGCTGAAGTTCGACAGCCAATCCGGCGTCATCCAGGGCGTGGAGTTGGCGGTGGAAGCGGAGAACCCGTCGTTTCTCGCAGTGCATCCCACGCGCCCGCTGCTATTCTCGGTGAGCGTCAGTACCAAGGCGACCGAGGAAGGCCACCTGAGCGCTTTCAAGATCGGCGCCGACGGCCAACTGACGTTGCTGAATACCGTGAAGAGCAAGGGGGTGAATCCGGCCTACGTGCAAGTGGACCCCAGCGGCCATTGGCTCGCGGCGGCCAACTTCACGAGCGGCAGTTGCGCCACCTTCCACATTGAAGCTGACGGCAAGTTGAGCGAAGCGATTGACTCGCGCCAGCATGCCGGTAAGGGCCAGCACGCCACTCGGCAAGCCGGGCCGCACGCGCATTCGGTGTACTTTCACGATAAGCACCTCTACGTCGCTGACCTGGGCCTGGACGAGGTGAAGCGTTACGGCTTCGACGCGAAGACCGGCAAGCTGACCGACACGCCGAGCCTGAAAGCGATCCCCGGCGGCGGTCCGCGGCATTTGGCTTTTGGGCCGAAAGGCCGGGTTTATGTGTTAAATGAAATCGCGTCCAGCGTAAGCGTGTTCGATGGCGACCGGCTGGTGGAAACCGTGAGTGCGCTGCCCCCCGGCTTCACGGGCCCAAGCTCCACGGCGGAGATTATCCTGCACCCCAACGGCAAATTTCTCTACGCCTCGAATCGCGGCGCGGATACGATTGCCGTGTTCCAAGTGGGCAAGACGTTGAAGCAAATCGGGCAGACTCCGGCCGGCGGCAAAGTGCCCCGCGGCTATGTCTTGTCGCCGGATGGTAAGTTCATGTTAGTCGGCGCGCAGAACTCCGATGTAATTACCGTATTTCGCGTGGATACGGCCACGGGATTATTAACTCAAGTAGGCGAGCCCACTGCCGTCGGCAGCCCGGTGTGTCTGCGCTTCGCTAGGTAACTTCGAAATTCAGGGTGATGTCGAAGGGCGTAAGTCCGGTCAGGTAAATACTCGGGCCGGGCAACTTACTTTCTGCCCCGCGCACTGCGTACCAGGTATGCGCTACCGGTAAGGGCGACACGCGGATCGCTTGGGCGCCGCGGCTGATCGAAATTCTCGTGGCACCGGGGTGCGGGCGATAGACGTCGTGACTCACTTGGTCAACGCCGTCGAGCGTGGCGTCTTCGCGGCAATTGATCTCGATCGTCAAGGGCACATCCTTGGTGCCTTCGGCGCGAATCCGCAGGGCGAAGCCTTGCGGTGTTTCGCGAATCTCCGCCGATTGGGTAAGCTTCTGCACCTGAGTCTTGGGCCGCTGCTCGCGCGTTTCGTCAAAGGTCATGTCGACGCGGCGGCCCGGCGTGAAGGGCTGATAGTACGGGCCTTCGAGGGCTTGCGTCAGCACATAGGCGCCATTCTGACGGGTAAAGACCGTGGGCTTGAATTGGCCCTTGCCGAAGAAGCCCGTCGCAAAGCGCACGCTATGAATGACGGCATCGCCGCGGCGCAGTGAGAAGAAGCTCGACTTATCCTTGGTGAAGATCGTCGCCGAGGTAAGTCCGCGGCGGATGCGGGCCACGCCCATGCGCGGGAACATCTTTTCGTAGTTATCGGGCACCGGCGCACCGGCACCTTCGAGCTTAAGTAACCCAGGTTCCAGCATCAACTGGCCCAGGCCCACCGCGTCCCGCTGATAGTGGCGCGCCAAAGTGAGATAGACCGGATTCTTATCGCGCTGGGCCAGCACGGCGAGCGGATGCCAATAGCGCGCCAAGCCGCCGCGCGTATTTAGGTCCTGCCGGCGGGAGATACCCGTCTCCACTTCGTAACCCGACGCGGGCGAGCCGTGCAGCAGGTACAGCACGCCATTGATATTACGCCGGACGGGCTCGAGTAACTGAGGGCGGTTGAGCTTCAGGGCGACAGTTACCAGCGCCTGGTTCACTATCGAGTTATAGACGACGGTGCTGCGCTCTGTATATTGGTCATCGGAGTCAAGGTCAATGCCTTCGGCCAGCCATTGGTCAATCCGCTTGACCAACGCGGGATTCGGATACAGCTCATGCAGAGAAGCCAGCGCGGCGCACATCTCCCAGCGATGATTGGGCGTATGAATACCGCCCGTCAGCAGCGCAGGGGTTGACCGTTGCAGAAACGGCCGCACCAAAGCCTCTAGCTCGGGTGCTTGGTAGCGCCGGGCCAGCAAGGCTGCGCGGCAAGCCGAGTGCACCGCAAAGGATGTGTCCGGCGGCGAGGCGAAGTTCGTAATCCACAGGTCGATATTGCCTTCGGGGCTGGTGTGGTTCTGGAGGAACTTCTCGCAAATGCGCATGCGCTCGATCAGCAACGGGCTCTGATGAAAGCGCGAACGCGGGTGCAGATAGGCGGGCACCAGAATCTCAAAGCTGTTCGAAACCGACGCCCCGTGATAAAAGCCATTGGCATCGGCGAAGCCGCCGTAGCGCCGGGACTGGGGGGCAAGGTTCTGGTGCGCCAGCCAAGTCTCGACGTAGGCATCGTGCCGCGCCAAAACACCAGCTTCGAAGTCGTCAAAGTCCGTAGGAGGAGCCGTAGGAACAGATTGGGCCGCAGCCAATCCGTTGGCAGTAGCAGCCAACATTATGCGGCGAGTGATAGGTAGCAACCTTAATTACAACATGGCGGAGCAGGTAGGAGTGTAGGAGGTTATTGGCGAGCCTTCACCACCGACACCGCGCTCGCGAAGTGGGTAATGGTCGCCGCGTGGACGCTGACGGGGAGCGCCGCAAGCAACAGGAACTTCGCATTTATATGCCTTCATCCCCTCTGACGCCTAGATGGCGTCCCGATTCGCGCCTAGCGCACACCTTCGATGAGCACTAAGTCGCGATCGATCGGTCTCGACCCGCGGTTGCGAGGTTGCGAATCGCCTTACTTGGCGAGCCGCAGGATTTCCGAAGCGATCTTGACGAAAGCTTCGTTTAGCGCTGAGGTGGTTGGGGCGTAGACGAAAAACCCTTGCGATTTGGTGGGATCGTACATGTTGTTCAGGGTTTCGCCGATACCGCCGCCGGGCACGTTGGCCGCCCGGCGCAGCATATCGAACTCGTTTTCGCCGATACCGGCACCGAAGCCAATCGCGTAAGTGATGACGTTCAATTCGCTCGACGCCGTAGAATTGGCCCGGATCCGGATCGCCGCATTGGCGACTTGGTTCATGGCGGCATTCGTCAGTGCCGAGGAGTTGTCGCTGCGAATGCGGCCCACGTCGGGGTGTCCGGAGGGCCACCTTGCCGTCGATTTGTAGGTCGAACTGATGACGTCCGTGCCGTAGATATCCTGATTAGGCAGAAACGCCAGATCCTGATGGACGAGACCATTGTTCCCAGCGAAACGGCAATTCGACCGGTCCGAAATCAATGCTCCCCCCACCGGATTGAAGATGCCGGTTAAAGGACTACCGAAGGGATTCACCATACCGGACTTACCGGTGGCGGTTGAGCAGGGGCTGCGGCTGAAGGTAGAGTTAAAGGTCGAACCCGGCGAGGTCGTATACTTCTGGGGCGCTGGCGCCGCAAGGTTCCGGCGAATGCCGTTATAGCCCCAGGCGTCAATCGTGGCTGAGAAATTGAACGGTATCGTGTTCGGCTGGCCGTCGGTCATCAGCAGGATCACGTTGAGCGCTCCAGGCTCGTTGATAATTTTCAACTGCTCGTAAGCCTGCCAGTACCCCGTGCCCGTCGCGGTGGTGTCGTTGCACGTAATCGCGCCCGCCTTCGCCGGAATGCCGGTGGTGGAGTTTTGGAAATCACCGGGTGACGTTTGCAGCGCGAACTCCGTTACGTAATCCTTGGCAAAGCTGACGAGGCCCACGCGATCCCGGAAGTTCGCAAAACGCGACGTAAAGTCCACCACGGCGGACTTCATCGCCGGGCAGCCGCCGTTGTCGTTCATGGAGCCCGAACGGTCCACCACCATTACGACGTTGACGTCGCGTCGCGACGCTTTTCCCAGCGTCTTCACGGTGACCGCGTTCGGATTCAGATAGCGCATGAAGATCGTCGGCGCGGAGACGGTGACGTCTACCGTCATGGTCCGGGTGCGGTAGCCCGTTTCCGCTACATTCGCCGTGATAGTGCGCGCCGTGTTGGTCAGGAAGGAGCCCGGGGGAAAGTTGGCGTCGAAGAATCGGGTCGCCACGCTTCGCGCGTTGCTCTCCTGTTGGGCCACCGTCTGGCCGATCGACAAAGTGCGCGCCGCCGAGATGGCGGCCGCATCGGCGGCGGACGTAATGCGCGCCTTTACGCCGTACATTAAGCTGGCGTCGATGCCCAAGCCCACCACGGGGATCATGATGGTTAAGGCGATGGTGGTTAACACGAGCGCGAGGCCTTTTTCCCGGACCTCGCGAGAGCGGAAGCGATCAAGTCTTAGAGGCATGGCTACTGTTCCTAGTCTTCTTATTTATTTGTTTAATAGATCGAACGAGAGTAAACGCCCGTATTGCTCATAAAGGAGGGCAGATCGTAATCAGGGGAACTGAAGAACACTTCCGTCACATAAGCGATCTCGTCCGAATTGAGCGCGATCACGCTTCCGAAGTTCGTCGCGCGGACCGCGGGGTTGGTCAAGTACGTATTCACCGCGATCGACCCGTCCGTGCCAATCAGGTTGGCGGCCGGCTGCCCGAAGTCGCTGCTCCGCAACGCCGTGTTCCCGAAGCGAAAGCGGTGGGTGATCACCGGCACGCCTCGATTGGCGCAGGCCGAACCCACCAGTCCGGCTCCCGTACAATCGGTGTCGGAGGGCACCGTCACTTGCGAGACGATCACCACGCCCCGGCCGTTGGGGTCCGGGTCGTG
>Ga0105047_10019287_pt1 | contig 10528 bp, 5 predicted proteins | sample MAT04_FD_78384 | JGI IMG/M metagenome (GOLD analysis project Ga0105047, IMG submission 78384) | Freshwater microbial communities from Lake Fryxell liftoff mats and glacier meltwater in Antarctica - MAT-04 (megahit assembly) | ecosystem: Environmental > Aquatic > Freshwater > Ice > Liftoff... | reverse complement strand
TTTCAAATGTAAAATTGTTGCAATACGCGGCGGCCGCAGTCCTGATACTGTTTGTTTCGGTTTGGATCGTATTTAATGTGAATAATACTAAAGCCATCACAGAAGATACAACTTTGGAAACCAGTGATGCCTATTTTGAGTATTTGGAAGATAATATGGATGAATTTGATATCAATTCATTAGTAGATCATGATCTGATTGAAGAAAGCGATATTACTTTGATCACTTACACAGAAGATGCAGTCACAGATGATAGTCAGTATTTTATTCTTGAATCAGAAATTAATTTTTAGGAAACACTTTATTTAATTATATAAATTATTTTAGCATGAAACTTCAAACAAATTTAATCAGAATGTTCATCTTTTTTGCATTCTTAGTCAGTACAATTGTTGTAATAGGACAAGATGGTCAGCAAAGAGAAAGAATAAAAGACAAAGTAAAAGCGCAACGAGTCGCATACATCACCCAGGAATTGGAATTGAGCGAAACTGAAGCCCAGAAATTTTGGCCGATATACAACACTTATCAGTCAGAAATTGAGCAACTCAGGGCTTCACTGGACCTGAAGCCAAGGAGAGATATGTCAGATAAAGAAGCCGAAGAAATGATGATGGCCATGCTGGATGGTCGAAGCAAAGAAATTGATATCCAGAAAAAGTATATTCAAAAAATGAAAACGGCTGTTCCTGCAAAAAAAATAGCCATGTTGTTTAAAGTTGAGAGAGAATTTAAGGAAAAAGTCATTTCAAATATTAAGGAGCGAAGGAAAAATCGAATGGAGAAATAAAACACTTTATTCTGAATACGTATTTCGTAAATTTTTGAGAAAAGACCATACTTTAAAATATGGTCTTTCTTATTTTATGAAAAAATTAAAAAATTTAATTGGTTTTTATAAAGATAACTTAGTTTTGTATTCATTATTCAAAACAATTAATATCAAAACATTTCTATCATGAAGAAATATGTAATTTTTTCAGTGGCTGCTTTTTATCTTTTTGCATGTGGGGCCAAAGAAGTTAAGACAGAGAACAATACATCCGAAGTGTCCAAACCAGTAGTAGACGGAGCTAAAATTTATAAACAAAACTGTGAACTCTGCCATGGACCTGACGGAAAATTAGGCGCAAACGGATCAAAAAACCTTACTATTACAGAGCTTGATCTCAACGCAAGAATTGCCATGGTCAGCAAAGGTAAAGGGGTCATGATGGCATTCGAAAACATTCTCAACCTATCCGAAATAAGAGCCGTAGCAGAATATACCATGACACTTAAATAAAAATTGCAGGTGTATTGTATGATGCATTAACATAACAGGTGTTAAATTGAATCTTTGATTCATGCACTAACAATTATAAAACTTATCTTTGTGTTTTAGATCGGGTAATTTTTTTATTTTACCTATCATGTTTTAACCTGAGATATAATTATTTATGAGTTTTAAAAGCATCCGAGTTTTACACGCTCTTATACAAAAGGGATTTTTGCTTTTTTTAATTTTACTTTTAAATGCCGGATCTTTATCTAAAGTTTCAGCTCAGGATGTTATTCCTCCTGTAGTCGTCTCCCCACCTAGGGATACATCATTTGAATGTGGTGCTACCCAAGATATTATAGGAAAACTCACGGCATGGTATAATGATGCAGGAGGAGCTATTGCTACCGATGATTCTGATAGTATCCTATGGAAAGCGGATATTACGCTTCAGCAAGCCATCACAATTTTCAACAATTCACTGGATGTCATCTGCGGTAATAAACAAAAGGTTGAAGTAAGTTTTACTGCACAAGATACATCAGGGAATCAAAGTTTGGCTTTTAAAGCTTCATTTTTTACTACGGACACCAAAGGACCTAAATTGCTGAATAGTGTGCCAATAGTGCATTATGACTGTATAGAGGGGATCAGAGATACATTGATAAAGTGGATTCGTAATAGAGCTGGGTACAACGCAACGGATGATTGCTCCAATAGCATAACCTGGAAAAATTTTAATTACGCTATTTCTCAAAATAATATTGTTATCCAGTCAGGTGGTGGTAGCATTCTGAATGGTCCATACCCGTTGATTCCTGATGGTATTTGTGACTGGCGCATGAATATTTCGTTTATAGTCGCTGATGAATGTGGCAATGAGACAGGTACGCCTGGTACGACATCTTTTAACGTGACGGATAATATCGCTCCTTTTTTCAACTCCCTGCCTGAAGATATTACTGTAGATTGTGATAAAATTCCTGTAGTGCCCAACTTATCGGCAACAGACTACTGCGATAGATCTGTTTTGCCTGTGTACAATTTTTCAAGCACTCAAATATCGGATTCTACCCAATGCGGACATTATAATTTTATTATTACACGAAATTGGTCGATATCCGATAAATGTGGAAATTCATCATCGCATACTCAGTTGATTACAGTCAGAGATACTATACCACCTTTGCTCACCTCTCCCCAGCCTGAAATAACCCTTAGTTGCCAGACATTTGATACAAATACGGATAGTTTGTTCATAAGTTTTAATGACCAATGTTCTCCGGCTATGGCATCATTTGTAGACACTATTCAATCTTCAGGATGTAATTCCTTGATAGAAAGGACCTATACTTTGGCGGATATTTGCAATAATATTAGTTTTTTTACACAAAAGCTTACCGTTATTCGGGATGTTGACCCTATGATAACTGTTGCTGCAGAAAATCAAGAATACGATTGTCAGAGCCTGGAAAATTTCAATGCGTTACTCAGTACCTGGGTTCAGAACAGAGGAAATTCTACAGCAGAAAGCGCTTGTAGTGATCTAAAATTTTTTGCTGCAATAAAGGGAAGTTATGCTATTAATAATCCGACTACTTTTCCGGGTATAAGTCCGGTTAACTTGCCTCCTCAAACATGTCCATCTTCCCTGACTGGCTTTTTAAGGTATTTGGAAGTTGATTTTGTGTATTACGATACTTGTGGGAATACTTCGGTAACTTCAGGTGTTTTCGGAATCAAAGATCAAAATGCACCTACTATATCATCTTGTCCGCCAGCCATCGTGCAAGCCGTAGATGAAAATTCATGTTATTCGCAAACCAGAATTGTGATACCTAGCGCTACCGATGACTGCGTGGAATCCACTTCGCCAGTCACCAAAATAGTTACTGTTCCCGTGAGATCGTCCACGCCGGCAGGACCGGAATCTATCGTAGAATCCGTAACGATAAAAATAGGGCCTTTCAATTCTTCCACATCAACTCCAATAAATGAAGGGATGCTTTTGGTTAAATTACGAAATCTGGACATTGACGATGTGACGGAATACTATAATATTTTTGATGAAGATGGTTTAAATTTAGGCAAAACACCCGTTGGTGCAGGTCAATGTGCCAGCATAGAATTTACGATCTCGCTCGACAAAAATAGTATTAATAGATGGATTCAGGATGGATTCATTGATGTCACATTTGCCCCAAATATAGTATCGGGTAGCCCTGTTTTGTCTATCAACAATATTTGTAATGGGAGTGCAATAGAGACAACCATAAGTTTTGATATCGACATAAAAAATACCATTAAGAAGTCTTATACGATAGATAATGGCCCGTTTGTAACTTTAAATAATGAAGAACAAATCGATCTGGAACTTCCGAAAGGGGATCATTTGATTCATTTTTCATTTACAGATTGTGCCAATAATGTTGCAATTTGTACGGTGCCGGTAACTATTGAAGACAAAACCGCACCTCAAATCCTTTGCCCTTCAAACAAATCTACTGTATTAAGTACGGGGCAGTGTAAAGATACAATTTCGATGGATGTAGATTTTGAAGTAATTGAAAATTGTGAAGGATCAAGAAAATATGAAAGTTTGTCACCTATCTCCGATGAAGCGTCGTATCTATCTTTTGTTTACAATGAAGCAAAAGGATTGCATGAAGCACGCAGCAAACAAATCGTTTTTACAAATGTGTTTCCGGTAGTACATACTGATTTGCCCGTTTCTTTAGAAATTATTTTTTTTGGAGACAATAATACTCCTGGAGAATATTTTGAGATATTCGGACCTGAAGGATACATGATTGGTACTACCCGGGTTGCAAACGGTAATGTAGATTGTACCCTTTCAAAAACTACATTTGAAATAAACAGGGATATCTTCAATGCCTGGATTAATAATAATCAGGTGTTCATATTGGCTGTGCCGAAAAACGGTAATGACGGTATCAATCCCTGTGCTGAAATTCCATCAGGGGGCACGGTAGATAATTTGAGTTTTTTAAAAGGAAGACTCTTTTACTCAGATGTGACTTTTTCCATCAGTACGTCGGGAGCTACTATGATCACTGAAAAAGAGATACCCGCAGGTGCTTTAAAACATAATCTCATCCTTAATGCCGGAAAAAATACTGTGACATTAAGAACTAAAGATAATGCAGGGAATTTCGGTACCTGCAAATTCGATATTGATGTACAGGATAATGAACGTCCTGTTGCAAGATGTCAGAATGCCGTTGCTACACTTCATCCATCGGGATTGGAAACATTGGTGATCACACCTCAGATGATAAATAATGGCAGTAGTGACAATTGTATCATTGAAAAAATGACGGTAACCCCATCAACTTTGGATTGCTCATTTGCCAACAGCGATGTCACGGTGCAATTTATCGTTGAAGACAAAGCCGGAAATACGAATACCTGTTCATCCATAATACGAGTCAAAGCTGCAGAAATTTCTCCTTCTTTTTCTGCAGGTCTTTGTTCAAATGATACTTTAAAATTATTTTCCAATCTCCCTGCGGCATCTATAGGAGGAACGTATTCATTTCACTGGGATGGGCCCGGGAATATTGAGTTTTTTACAGAAAATCCTTTTATTCCCAATGCAGATGAGAGTTTTAATGGCCCATATATCCTTACTGTTACTGGATTTAATAACTGTACATCCGTTGGTTCTGTGCTCGTGAATATCAAACCACTAATCAATCCTGCACTTACAGCCAATAATAAGGACTTATGCGAAACCCAAGATCTAATATTAACCACATCAGATTATAGCGGCAATATTGATTATCAATGGTATGAAGGTATTTTTCCCACAGGAATACTTCTTAAGACTACTCAAATCCCTGAGTTTATCCTACATCCAAATGTAGGTGTTCACTTTTATTATGTAATAGCCAAAGGTCCGGATTGTAGCTCCAATCCATCAGCATTGCTAAAAGTAACCGTACTAAAAACTCCGGAAGCGCTAGTAAATAATTCGTTTTTGTCTCCATGTGAAGGGGACGAAATCGTACTGGGTACATCAGTAAATAATGTTAATTTCACTTACCATTGGACAGGGCCTTCCGGCTACAATGAGGTCGGAAGATTACCAAAGGCAATAACAAATGCAACTTTGAACAATGCAGGAGATTATTTTTTAACGATTCGAAATGGTATGTGTTTTTCTGATACAGCGGTCACAAAAGTAGTCATTCTTGAGCGGCCATTAAAGCCAACCATCATAGGCGCAGATATTTTTTGTGAAGGTGTTATATTTACATTGGTAGCCACTTCTTCACCTAATGTTGAAAAGTTTGAGTGGTATAAAAATGGAATTTTATTCACCATAACCCAGGAAAATAGTCTTATTGTACCCAATGCGCAATCAGCATTACAAGGTACCTGGACCGTAATTTCAGTCAAAGGCAACTGCAAATCCACGATTTCTAATGCAAAATTTGTGGCCATAGATAATAGTCTTGAAATCGGAGCCATAAATTCAGGACCTGTTTGTATGGGGGACAGCGTAAGGTTACAAGCCACTTTTGTCCCTAATGCTACCTACAAATGGGCAGGGCCGATTGCAATAATACCCAATGTATATGATCCTTTGATACCGGGAGTGCCGGGTGATTATTCAGTTACCATTACGACTCCTACAGGTTGTCAGAACAATGCCAATACTACCGTTTCCGTCATCAGTGTACCTGAAATTACTGCATTGAGCAATGACTCAAAACCTTGTATGAATGCTACAGATAAGATTCAGTTTTTTCCGTCTGTATTTCCAAATTCCAATGATTATACCTATAAATGGACGGGGCCTTCAGGATTTTTATCTCAAATAAAAAATCCGATGTTGAACAATTTGTCCATGAAAGATACCGGAATCTATACTTTGGTGATCTTAAATAATGGATGTCCTTCTGAAAAAATCGAAACAAAAGTCAGTTTTAATCTAATTCCCGAAAAACCCGCAATAACAGGGCCTACCTTTGTATGTACAGGGAATCCTATATCTGTACAGGGGCAGTCAGCGAATTCCGATGTGGAATACACATGGAAAACGCCATTGGGTAATGTAAATACCACTGTAAATAATATACAAATAAATGAAGCTTTACTCGCAAATAGTGGTACTTATAGCTTGCAGGTAAAATCTGATGGTTGCCTTTCTCCCGAATCAGAAAGTATATTTATCGAAGTCAGGAATACGCCTTCCCTTCCCGTAATAATGGCTGAATCCCCAGTATGTTTTGGTGATACCGTCCGCTTGTCTACTGATGTTATAGCAGACGCAGAATATCTATGGCAAGGTCCCGGAAATCCGGGCAATTTTCCTGAGATATTAATTTCTGGTGCTTCCCAAGCAAACAGCGGTTTTTACTCCGTAAGAATCGCTAAAAATGGTTGTATTTCAAAAATTTCTTCATCAGTAGAAATTGTGGTCAAGGATGAAATTAAGATTCCGTCATTTTCAATTCCATCTGTGTCTCTTTGTAAAACCAACCCATCAGGAGCTGAAATATGTTTTATGCCATCCAGCCTTGAAGCCAATGCCGTTTTCAGTATAATGAACTTGTCCAATCAATCCATTTTGGCTGAAGGAAATAGTACCTGTTTTTTTATCACTGACTTAAAATCCCTATCAGATGGCGCCAATTTTCTTGTTGCCAGAGCTGTATTGGGTAAATGTGTTTCTAAAAACTCTGATCCATTCATATTTAATATAAATTCACCTCCGGCCATTGATGCCCGCGCCATTGAATCTGACATTGTCACTTGTCCGGGTGAAGTAGTCAGATTAATATCTGCTTTTGGTCCGCCTTTGGTGGAAGTAAAATGGACAGCCCTGAATCCTGAAAATAACATTTCGGGAATCAATGCTTTATCTCCTACCATTTCAGGTTTGCTGCCAGGTGAAAATATTATCTACTTGGATTACAGTATAGACGGGTGTAAGGATTTTACGCGGGATACGGTCCGTATTTATGTTGAATTCAAACCTGTAGTAAATGATGATGTGTATAGACTGAGCTATGGTGTAACCGGTATTTTGAATGTTTTTCAGAATGATGTCTTGCCTGATGATGTTATTTTTACCCTTATTTCAAGTCCGGAGTTTGGTACTGCCAATATAAACGGGAATACGATATTGTACACTCCAGATAGCAGGTTTCTCAAACCGGTTCAATTTTCTTATCGTGTCTGTGCCGATTTTTGTGATGATCAGTGTGCTGAAGGTAAGGTGATCATTGAATTTGATGATGAAATATTATGCAAGGCGCCAAATATTTTTACCCCAAATGGAGATGGTATCAATGATAATTTTGTAATTCCTTGTCTTGACTCAGATCGTTTTCCGGATAATAAAGTGATGATATTTAATGAATGGGGCGCTGAAGTATATTTTGCCAGCCCATACAAAAATGACTGGAGCGGTACTTTTGGCGGTAACGAACTGCCAGCAGGAACTTATTTTTATATCATGGATACTGGAGATGGTCAGAGACCTGTGAATGGCTTTTTAATTTTACAACGATGACGAAAAAATTATTAATATTCTTTATTTTCATAACAGCCACTTTTTTGTTGCCCGCTCAACAGCAACAAATGTATACGCAGTTTATGTACAATAAGATGGGTCTAAATCCGGCTTATGCAGGAAATGAAACCTATCTGTCGGCCACCCTTTTATACAGGGATCAATGGAATGGATTTCCCGGGGCGCCCAAAGCCCAGGTGTTAACCATCAATATGCCACGATTAGGGAAACGTGTGGGTCTTGGTTTGAATTTCGAAAGACAAAACATAGGGATTACCGAAAAAGTGACCTATGAATTGATGTACGCCTACAAGTTTTTTCTGGGTGATGGCACATTGAGCATGGGTATGAATGTCTCCGGTCGCAATTATATACAAGATTACACAGATAGTCGTTTATTTGCGATTCAGGACATCAATCTCGATCCTTCTATTCCACAAACGGTTCAATCAAGAAATCTGATCAATGCCGGTTTTGGTGTTTACTTCAATACGACCAAATTTTATCTGGGAGCTTCATTGCCAAGAATGATTAGATCAGATTTGGATTTTGACAATAACAATCTTTTTTCTACTGAGGTAAGGCATTTATTCCTGATGACAGGTGGAACATTTATCGTGAATAATGATTTTCGGGTCACACCACAGTTGATGTTCAGAGCAGCAGAAAACAGTCCTTGGGGTCTTGACCTAAATATCAGCGGTACCTGGAAGGATAAATATTCTACAGGACTCACTTACAGGACCGGGGGCACAAAAGGTGATTTGGGTGAATCCATAGACCTTATATTAGGTATTCAATTGTCTGATCGTTTGATGTTGGGTTTTGCTTACGACATCACTTTGTCCAGGATAAGAACCATAGATAACGGAAGTCTTGAGATGATACTTTCGTACAATTTTATTCCTAAAAAGATTAAAACCATCATTGTAAACCCAAGATATTTCTGATGTGTACACCTAAAAAATTCAACAAAATTTTACTTATCTTAGTAAGTTTTCTTATCACTTTCGGTGGCATGGCCCAATCTGCCATCAACAAAGATGCCTTGACTTCCCTTCGGATTTACAATGAAAAGAATATCAATACGGCTAATCTGGAGTCTTCGCCTGCATTTGTAGGAGACAAAATCGGATTTGTTTATACTGATAATAAAAGTAAAATCTTCGATAAAGAAATAGATGAATCTTATTTTGAACTCGGTTATAGCACTGTAAATCAAGACAATTCCCTGCAAGGCAGGCAAATATATAATAAACGTATCAACTCTGATCTGCATGAAGGACCGATGTCGTATGATGCTCATCAAAATAAATTGTTTTTTACCCGTTCACACAAAGAAACCAGAAAAATTAAAGGAATTGAAACAGACACATTTTATTTGCGGATCATGTCAGCGGATCTGAATATTGCCAAACCCAATGTTTCTCCGATCAATTTAAATGTTGAAAAATATTCTGTTTGTCACCCTTCTTTGATGGCAGATGGAAAAACCATGATATATGCATCCAATAATAAAGGCGGAATGGGTGGAATGGATTTATATATGGCTTACTTTAATGGGGAGGAATGGTCCGGGAGTATAAACATTGGTATCGATATAAATACATCTTACAATGAAATATTTCCAAATATTCTGAATGATTCCATACTGATTTTTGCATCGGACAGAACCGGCGGTCCAGGCGGATTAGATATGTATGTATCTGTATTGAGAAACGGAAGCTGGGATACGCCAGAAATCTTACCGGCGCCATTAAATTCACCTTTTGATGACCTTGGCCTGATCGTGAGAGAAAATGGCAAATCAGGCCATTTTGCCAGCAACAGACCAGGTGGAAACGGGAAAGACGATATCTATAGGTTTGAGTCTGCTTTATCAGTCTTCAGCCCTGAGCCCGTTATGATGGTCACAACTACGGTGAACATACTGGATAAACTTACGCTTGAAGGTATTGCTTATGCAAAGATTACCCTCACACCTCTGGATATCGATATAAATAATTTTGCGTTGTCCAGTTACAATGTAGATATGCTTTCCGGCAGAGATCCCGGAGACCTTATTTTAAAATTGACGCCAAAAAAAGGAAAGACTTATCCTGATATCAGTACAGATTCATTGGGCATCACGTCTTTCCAATTAAAAAAAGGACAAAAATATCTCATTAAAGCTGCTGCACCGGGATATGCAGAAACATCCCTTATCTATGATTACTCAGTATTCGGATCAGCCTTTAATATGGTACTCGAGCCTGAAGGGGAAGAAGAAGTGACAGAAGAGGGTGGGCCTGCACCGGACATGATGGATCAGGTAGATCCCAAAACAGTGCAAATACCCATGGAGACAGGCACAGTGATTGTAATTGAAAATATCTATTACGAATATAACAGTGCAGAGATATTGTCCGGTGCAGCTGAAGAACTTGATGATCTGGCGAGAATGATGCTACTCAATACTGAAGTAAAAGTGAGACTGGAGTCCCATACGGACAGCAGAGGGACAGCTGCGTACAATCTGCAATTGTCTCTGGATCGTGCCAATGCTGCCAGACAATATCTAACCAACATCGGAATAGATGAAGATCGGATCACCATCAGAGGATATGGTGAGTCAAAATTGAGAAATGAATGTACAGATAACGTAGCCTGTTCTGAATCGAAACACAGGTACAACAGACGTACTGAAGTAGTAATAGAAAGATGAGGTAATCTATATTACTTTT
>Ga0105047_10019285_pt1 | contig 10529 bp, 16 predicted proteins | sample MAT04_FD_78384 | JGI IMG/M metagenome (GOLD analysis project Ga0105047, IMG submission 78384) | Freshwater microbial communities from Lake Fryxell liftoff mats and glacier meltwater in Antarctica - MAT-04 (megahit assembly) | ecosystem: Environmental > Aquatic > Freshwater > Ice > Liftoff... | reverse complement strand
GCGCATCAGCGCGCCGACCTCACCGGGGCGGGTGCAGCGATCGGCTGCTTCGAGAATGCGGCGCTTGTCGGCGTTGGAGAATTGCCGGCGACGCGCATGCGGCACGACCTCGGCATCGCCGGCGGACGACGCCAGTGGCGGCCCCGATCCGCTCGCCTCTTCAGTCGCCCTACGGGCTCCCTGCGAGGCGAGCGGATCGGAAGAACTCTTGACTGCGTGCACGGCTACCTTGGAATGATGGTTGACTGTCATACCTACCTCGTGGCTCACTGATTTCTCAGCTGGAGGTGGCGCAGGTCATATTGGCACGGGGGGGAAGCAGCCGTCCCACTCCTGGGCGATCGACTCAAGAAACGAAGCGATTTTGGGCGGAAGAGATGTAAGAGGCGATTGCTGGGTGGTCATGCTGTCTCTCCACGTACTCGACTTGTTTTAGGTTGTCGGCCGACTGCGATGCGGCACTTTCATTCGGAAAGAGGCGCAGCGTGAGGCCGCAATCCTCGTACCGTGTCGAATAAGCATAGGCCGTGCTTGTCCTCCTTTCAGGAAAGACAAGGTGGTGCAACAGGTCCAGTGAAGAACTCACCTTTTCTGATCCAGGTTTGTTCACGTCCGTTGAAGCATTTGAATCGTTCTGGGTAGCGCGATTGAGAGATGAGGACGGGTTCTGGGGCAGAAGTTCTTGCGTGATACCAGTAGAGACCGTCCTGCTCTGGGATGTGGGGAATTTGTTTTGTGATCGGCTGAGTGACCGGTTGAGTGGCGGCATTGGCTTCCTCGAATTCGACGCAAGCAGATCGGAGAAGGCCGATGAGATGGGAATCGAGCGTGTGTGCATCGTCTGCTTCAACCACTTGCTTTGCGAAGTAGAGGAGAGCCTGTGCAGGGATGTTGCTAGTGGGTTTGTTCATGAAGCGGTGGATCTGGTTGCTGGTGGATCAGCGAGACAAAGCGTTGCTTGTTGCAGTTGAAGAACTCACTTTGATGGGACATCATATGATTCGTTACGCTTAACGGCAAGTCGTTTGATACTCTTTTATGTTTAACAACTCCGCAGGTCGAAGCAAGCGAGCGATCGTCCGTTGCGCGGTAACGGGAGTTGGGTGGGCCAGAGCAATTGCGATAGAGGAAAGATGCGTGAAATCAATGCTAATTGGTGAGATGAAGCAGATGAATCGCTTGCCAAGATTGTTCGGTGTAACCATAATAGGCTTACACATATAGACAGGGCGGTCTCCAATCTAAAGTGCGACACCCACCTGCTTAAGGTGTGCACATGGACCAGACAACGCAGTACCGCCAGCTTATGCCCGATGACAGGATGACCGTGGCCAGCATGAGGCAGCAGGGTTTAGATCTGCTAAGGCAGGAAGAGTCCAACGTCCAAGGAGATGCAACGATGAACGAGACACAGCATGCTGGCGGCGCTCCGATTGACAGCGAGGTTAGGCCGGTTGGTGCCTATGTGCTGCACTGTTACGCGCAGCACTCCTGGCACACCGAAGCGTACATAAGCGGGAGCCGCGATGCGCTTACCTTACTGCGAGCGGCGATTGACAAGGCGCTGGCGGATGGCATGTCGGAGTGTAAAACGTGCGCCGCTGATGGCGAGTGCTACAGCGTATATGTGGTGGCCATGAGCGACGCTGATGCGGAACGACAAGTCGTGCCGTACACCGCTGACTATGCGGCAAGAGATTGGAGCGGCGCGCCTGGGCCTTGGGATGCGCTGAAGCAGCGGGAAGACGCAAAGAAGGTTGCAGGAGGGGGGCGTGCGTGAGTCAGCATGTTTCAGATCTGCTCTTGATCCACAACCGGGAGGTTGACGGCGCCTGGAAGATGGTCGTCCAGGTACTCGCCAGGGGTCCTTGCGTCGATCACCAGCGCGTAGTCAGACAGGGGACGGATACCTAGCACCGCCTCTGCGAAGGGGCCCTGGCTGGGGACAGTTTTTTCACTCATCCCCCGATTTTGAGGGCAGGCTCGGGTCGATGGATTTTCGCGTAAATCCATCGGCAAGAAAGACATGCCATGCGGCTAGAGTGGATGCACTGAGCGGGCTCCATGGGGCCCAGGGAAGCTCAGAAGTGCAACTCAATGGAAGCGGGGATGTAGTGGATTCCAAATCGATGTTCAGTACGGTGAGTGTGCATGACTGTTCAGGGCGACCTTTCGCAGCGAAGCTGGAGGAATCTGCAGCGCTGAAGATGCTGGGGCAGATCACGGCGGGGCACGCTACCTACACGATGAGAACGCTGGCCACGGCGATCAGGCACCTGGTGGAAGATCCGCGGTGCAAGCGACTGATGGTGCCGGTGGACGTGAGCACGCACGGGAAGCCGGTCAGCCAGACGGTTGCGGCGTTCGTCCAGTCGGTGCAGGAAGAGCACTACATGTCTGTTGCGGTGTGGGTGAAGTGCAATGACATGAGGTACGTGCAGGAGGTGATGGAGGCGCTGAACCCGTCCATCCTGTGCATCGACGCTCGTTGCCTCAAGGGTGTCATGGAGAGTGGTGACCGGTCTTTCTACATCGATGTGGTCGAAGCAGGTGTGAGCGGCGGGGCGCGTGTGATGGCTGCCGGTGTCGACACGGAAGCGGAACTCAAGTCGATGATCGATATCGGCGTGGACCTGATGATCGGTGCAGCTGTCTCGACAGTGAAGGTTCAACGCGAAGGTGCCTACGAGCCGAAGACCGCGATGATGCAGCCGTACGAGCGCCGCCAGAGGCCACGGACCAACCAAGTGAACGCCTGAACGGACGCACGGGTCCAAAAGAAGAAGGCGCCCCAGGCGCCTTTTTTCATTGCCGAACACAGTTCAGGGTCGGTGTGCCTTGACGGCAGAAACCATCCGGTCGATGACGATGGTCTTCTGCAGCGCGTGGGGGTCAGATGCCACCGCCAGGCGGAGCCAGTCCGAAGGGACGTACAGGTTGCCCAGGTGCTCGCCGATCTGGATCTTGTCGAGACCTGCCTTGGTGAAGGCGCCGTCGGGGCCAGCCGGGTGCATGACGGCGGGCAGGAAGGCTGTGCCGTCGGAGCCTTTGCCGAGGATCATGCGGGCGTCAGAACCCTCCTGACCGAAGATCAGGTAGGTGATCTCGATGGCTTCCCTCTCGGACTTCCGCTGCAGGCGCTTCAGGAACCGATTCGGATTACGCAAGGGCTTCACCATGGCTTACTGGGCCTTAGGCATGGAGGCGATGGCCTTGCGGAACGCCGCGTCGATGTCGGACTTGGTCAGGAAGCCCTTCTTCTTGGTGTCCATGTCGAGGAAGGCCTGGCGGTGTCGAGCGGAGAACTCCTCCCAGGTGATCTTGCCGTCACGGTTGACGTCCATGGCAGCCAGTTGGCTGGTGGAGAACTCCTCGGGGGTGGGAACCTTGCGGGGTGGCGGCATGGGAAGGTCGATGCCACCCTGTTCGACCTGGGCCATCGCAGGCGAGAGCACCGCGAAGAGCGAAGCAAGGACTATTTGACGTCGGATAGAGACGCCGCAGTGGGTGGCCATGAGATTCCCTTTGTGCAGTTTCGTATTCAAACAGGATCGCATTCTATCTAGATGGCCGAATTACTTTGGCGAGAATCGACTGGACTTCGTGACCTGCTTCTTCGGAACTGAAAGCAGTCTGCGCAAGTGATCCACTGATTCGACAAGAGATCGGTTCGATTCGAGTTGTTGGCCCAGCTGGCGAGACTGGGCTTCGATGAGTTCGTCCTTGGCTCGCAACTGAGAAGACACTTCATCGCGCTGGGCTGCGTGGGACTGGGCAAGAGACTCAGCTGCGCGTAGCTGGGCCTGAAGAGTGGCGATGGAGGCGCGTGTCTGAGACAGCTCGGCGACGGCCTGGTCGGCACGTGAAGCCTGCAGATCGGCTCGGGTAGTGAGTCCGTCGATGGCTGCTTCGTGCTTAGCGCGGGCGGCAGCCGACTCAGACGCCATACGAGACAGGTCCTGGCGAGCGGAGTCGAGTTGAAGCATCAAGCGCCGGCGCTCATCAGCGGCTTGAGCGATCTCTTGTGCATGCGCGGTCGTCGCTTCGGCAGCTTGAGCCTGGAGGGCTGTGACCTTGGATGCATGCTCGGCCGCAGCAGCTCGAAATGCCTCCTCGAAGCGATGGACGGCGGCCTGGTGCTCGGACGTTTCGGACGAGATGCGGTCGTGGAGCTGGCGGTTGGCTGCCTGGGCTGACGACAGGGCTTGGTCCGCAACCTGGAGGCGATGCTCAAGGGCGGATGAGGTTGCCTGGGCATCGGAAAGCGCGGACCTCAGCTGTTCGATGGCCGCGTGCAGCTGCTTGGACTCGACCTGGTGGTGCTCATCGCTCTTGCTGCATGCGGATTCCCACAGCGACGTGAGCAGTTCGGAGACATCAGGAGGGATGCCATTGAGGAAGCGTGCGTCCCGGTAGATCGAGGCGAACTCACGAGCCCATTCATCGCGCAGGGGGCCGATGGTGGACAAGCTGCCCCGGGTGATCGCGACGATGTTGCGCGCGGAGGGGTACTGGCCGGAGGCCATGAGCTGGTCGCACGCCTTGAAGACTGACTCACGAGTAGCTTTGGCGCGAGGGTCCATGAGGATCAAGGCCTCTTCAGCAGCGTGGGCGACTTGGCGGCCAAGAGGATGGAAGCCTCGTGCCAGAGAGACGGGCCCAGCTCGGGGAATCGGCTCAAGAAGGCAGCGAGTGTGCGAGGTGCCATGTCGTTGTGACGCAGAGGAGCGAAGGTGACCATCGGCGGCTCGGTCTGTGGCGGGCCCATGCGCTTGCGGAAGGGCCACTGGGCGTGCATCAGGTCGAAGCAGCCCTCACTGTCGAGTTCCACCCAGCTGGACTTGGAGAAGTCGGCGCCAAGGGCTGGCATGGCGGTTTGGGCGACGAAGTTGATGGCGCGATCCGCAACGTTGGTAAGGGACGCGCCGCGGTTCAACGACTGGAGATCGACGAGCAGCGAGAGGGGCTGGTCGTGGGGACGGAATGTGCTGATGGCCAGGATGCCATCGCCAGGCGCTGGGCGGTCGGCCGACGCGGTGCGGAAAACAAAGGTCTGAACCACGAAATGGACAGACGCATCGAGCGAGGAGCGGCGCGGATAGCCGTCCGGCACGGGGCTCCGCAGAACACGGGTAGCCGGCGGTGTTGGATTCAAGTTTTGGCCCTTGGGTAATCGTCACGATACAGTTCACATGCTATAGGTGGAGTGTCGCATTTCTAGGCGATTTCGTCACTAGGTTACAGGTTACATATCCTGTAGATAGGTTACAGACGCATCCTATAACTCATCTTATGGGATGTCGTTTGGGTAGAATCGTGGCCGCAATGCCGCAGGAGCGCGAGGCGGCCCCAGGATGGGTGGCGCGGTGCGTGCGCACCGCGTCGGCGGTGGGCGGGCGGGAGCAGCAGCGAGCGGCTGGTGCAGCAGAAGCAGAAGCGGCGGCGGATGAAAAGCGGTAGACGGACCAGACACACTTCTGGTCCTGAAGAGAATCAAGACTTCGCAGGAAACGAAACCTGGAAGTGACGTTTCAACAAAACGACGAAGACGTAAGCGGAATAATTGGGCAGAAGGAACAAAATCTAGACACCAGACTGTTCAGGACAAAGAGCTTCGTCCGAAATTCAAGCGTTGGAGACGGGTGCCGCGCGGGAAAGTCCAAACCAGTAAGCGGCAAAAGCTTGATGGGGAGGTGCCGGCACAGAAGCAGAACTCAGTTCGGAACTTCAGCAGAAGCGCATTCGGCGCCTTGCCGAGACGATCATCGAACCTCGGGTCCGTCGAGGCTGGAAGTGCGGCTGAGTCAGTGTTGGCTCAGGTAGTTGGACACAAGAGCAAAGAACATGGAATTGACACGGACGAAGAAGCTGATCAGTTTCGAGAAGGCTGCGCTCGTGGCAGCTCGATTCGGCGGTCACAACTGGGAAGTCGAGGACGTGGGGATCGTGCTGGACGTGCGTGACACACGTGACGGCGAGCGCCACCTGACGGTCATCACGCAGAGGGGAGTGATCGTCTCCATGAAGGAGAGCCAGGCAGGGTACGTGTTTCACCTGCTGGGCGACAAGGCTGACGCCATGTTCGTCAGGATGTACCTCATGATGTCGCACTGGCAGATAGAGGAGGATCACGATGCGGGTCAGTTCGAGGAAGCGTTCAAGAAGGCAAGGTCGATGCTTGCAGCCGAAAACACGATCAGGATGGTGTCGCTGAAGAGCGCTTTCGGAGACCTGTGAAGGTGGTCGTTGGAAAGGCGCTGAGCAAGGACGATGAGCAGCAGGTGCTGCTCATTGAAAGCCCGCGGGCACAACTGCGACCGCCGGCGCGATGCCTGATCAACGCGACGAACGACCAAGAGGCAATCGAGTTCTACCTCAGGCAGCACGCCAGGTCGGCAAGCACGAGGGTCGCGTACGCGCGGGAGATCGGAAGATTCTGGAACTGGTTCAAGAGGCAGGGGTTCGCGCAGCTCGATGACGTTGGCGCAGATGACGTAGGGCGCTACGTCGAAGAACTGAAAACAGGCTTGGTCGGAACGCCGAAGTCGCTGTCAACAATGGCAGCGGTTGAGTCGAAGCCGAAGGTGAACAAGCCTCTGTCGGAAGGAAGCATCAACTACTCGATCGGCATCCTGAGGTCGATGTGCAACTACCTGCTGAAGGTCCGCTACCTGACAGGGAACGTGTTCGAGGCCGTGGTCAACCTGCCAGAGGTAGACCGAGGCGAGAAGGTCGAGCGGTATCTGAAGCCGGCGGACTGGGCAGAGGTGCAGGAGACGATCGACCTGATGCCGAGAGACACGAGGTTGAAGCTCGCCACCTACCACCAGGCGAGGTGGGTTGTGTGCTTGGCTGTGATGACCGGCCTGCGTCGCGCAGAGATCGCAGCAGGGTACATGGCAGCGTTCGCGCCTGAAGAAGGCCGGTGGTGGCTGAACGTGCTTGGAAAAGGCAAGAAGCAGCGGAAGGTGCCGGTGGCTGATGCGCTGATGACTGAACTGAGGGTGTACAGGTCGTGGATCAGATCTCTGGAAGGCATGGGATCGATGTCGGATTTGCCAGGGCAGATCGGCGACGTGCATGGCCTTCCACTGGTGCTTCGGGTCGACGGATCTAAGCAGCCTCTGGAGATCCGCCGCATATGGGGGATCGTGCACAACGTGATGGAAGCTACGTCAAGGCGGCTTGAACAGGGCGCTGAACCTGCCAGAGCGGCGGTGATCAAGAAGGTTTCAACACACTGGCTGCGTCACACGGCGGTGACGACTGTGGCCAACCTGGTAGACGTTCAGACAGCGCAAGGCTATGCGCGCCATTCTGACGTGCGCACCACGATGAACTACGTGCACGCCGAGGCTGAGCAACTTCACGACAAGGTGTCGGAAGCAATGGATAAGTCAGGCCTGTTCAAGAGAGTCGTAGAGAGCGATTCAGGCGAATCAGCTTGAGAGAAAGCGGGACCCTGAATTACACTGAGGCCTTGAACTGCGTCTCCCGCGGTGGGTTGAGCTGAAGCAGCCTGAGGTCTTTGCCCCGATTCCGATAGGGCCTACAGCAGTCGGACGAAGCCCGTGATGGCGAAAGCGATCACGGGTTTTTGCTTTTCAGCGGCCGAGACTCTGCTGCTGAATGCCGGACTCGCGAATGGATCGCTGCATGTCCTTGCCTACTGCATCTGCAAAGCCGCGCAGACTCTTGCCCAGCTGGTTGGCCAGGAGATCGGTCTGCTCCTTCACGGCGGGGTCGTCGTATGCAAGGGCTGCGATGACGCCGTTGCGGGCCATGGACTCGCTCATCTTCGCTACGGCGACAGTGCCGGTGGCGATGGCACGGTTCATGTTGGTGACGCCGGCGTCAACGTCTGCAGCGATGAGGGCAGGTGCCGGTGAGACGGTGGAGGGGCCAGTGCCGGTGAGTGGGGCACCCGCGAATACGAGGGATTCTGTGGCGCGTTCTGCGGCCTGTGCTGGGAGGCTGACCTGGGAAGGCGGGGCAACGTCGTACTGTGAGAACGCACTGCCTGTGGATGCATCGGCCACCACCAGGTGTGCGGCCGGCTTTGTCGACGATGCGGGAGCAAAGATGCGAGAGGCACCGACGGAGACAGCGGACAGTGCGTACGGAACGGCACTTGCAAGCACTGCGCCGGCCACGAGGCAGAGGACGTGTGTCTTTGAGGCGATCGAGTCGTAAGGGGTCATAGCCCCTTTATTCGGACGATCGGCGTCGTCCTTTAGAGCGTCGGTGGTGGACGGCGTGACGCACTGCTGCTGGAACAGTGGTGCGTGGTCGGCAATCGAGGCAGGACAGGTCGGTTTCATGCGATCCAGCGTCAGGGTTAGCACAGGGCAGAATTGAAACACGAATGACAGCGTGGCGTCGGCGTCAAAGACCACAGAACTCAAGCAAGGATGGTGATGAGCATGGCAGAGATCAACCTCATGGCCGGCAAGGTGGAGTTTCGGGACTACCCGTGCGACTCCGCACAGCGGCCACCTCAGTCCCCATCAGCAACTGCGGCGCCTCGAAGCCCTCCCCCATCGTTCAGGCCCTCGCCGGCAGCCACACCGGCGCTTGCAGCCCTGGACGCTCAGATCGCTGCCTGCCTGCAGATCGAGAAACGGTTCGAGGAGCGCAACCCTCTGCCGACTTGCGCCGTCGGTGATAAGCGCTGCTTCAACCGCTCCATCCCTCTCATCGAAGCCATGATCGAGAAGATGTTCGCCGACCCGGAGTTTCGAAGGCTGAACTGCGCCATCCTCTTGAATCCGGAGCCACAGGCAACCGGCCCCGATGCCTTCGAGGTGGTCGGCGCCGTCCGCGGGTGCAAACATTTCGTCGCCGAACAGAACGGCTTCCTGTCCCTCATCGAGGACTGGCTCTGCTCCCGCCCCTCCAAGGGAGACACGGGCACCGGCGACATCTCCAGCCCGGACATGAAAGAAGTGACCCTCTCCGCCCAGCGATGCACGCTCTATGTGGACGACTGGCTGATGTCCAAATCCAGGGCAGCTGACAAGCTCGCCGACAAGTGCGGCCGATGACCACCCCCTGGTCTTGACCATCGCCCAACCAGCTCCGCCCAGGGCACTCGTTCCTGCAGCACCAATGAAAAATGCCTTTGGACCGGAGTCGCAAAGGCATTTGGGGGGTTGTGGAAGTGGAGGTGAACCCGAGAACAGTTCACCCGACTCGGCTAGGCGGCAACCGCACACCGACTCGACTTGCAGACAGAGACGACCTTCGAACAGGTCGCTAGGTCGAACTCCGCGATGTGCACACGCTTGACCGGCAGACCGAGTTGGTCTCCAAGCCACGCGTACGCCTTCCTTCTGCTCATCTCGCCCGATCGCCAGATGGGATCGAACGCGGCATGCGCTCTGTTCCTGGCAGCACGAAGCTCAGCGTTGGCCAGAGTCCCGAGAAGGCCTGGTTCCATCGCCGAAACCGTTGCCTGCCTTGTGACAACCGACGTAGGCGTCACAGGGCAAGCACTGCCAGAAGCGGAGGCCTTTGAGATCCGGTCTGCTCGGATAGATCACGTCGCCCGTCACGAGGACAGGATCCAGCTTGCAGTACGGGCAGCGGAAGCGTTTCACAACCGATCCATCCTGGCCACGAAGTAGCGCCCCGTCGAAGCGTTGAACAACCGCTTCTTCTGGTCAACCACCTCCAGCTCGAGGACCCTCGCGATGCTGCTCGTGTCGATCCTCTGGAACGGAACGCCTTCGGAACCGCAACGCCGATACACCTTGTTCAGGCGGTCCAGCATCTCCCCGTCAGGCCCCTCGATCTCAGCCGCACCGAAGTCATCGTCGGGAACGATGAACAGCTGGCCAGCCGAATCCATGTACCAGTGGCCGTGAACCAACTCCGGGCGGACCAGGCTGCTTGCGTCATTCACCTCGTCCATGTCAGTGGGCCAGCGAGAAGACGACATGACCCGTGCGCTTCAACTCCTCCATCGGGTCGGTGACCTGGTAGCGATCGAAGTGCCAAAGCCGCCCAACGATCTCGCGGTCTCCGTTGTCCAGCACGTCCAGCGTCTCCGCGATGCAGGGCGCACAGGTCAGGCCGACGAAGGGATTCGCTTGACCCGCGTCGAAGGGCTCGTAGGAGCCGTTCGTCCAGAAGTGCTCCATGCCGCCCGACAGGATCGTGTCGCTGCAACGCTCGTTCTCCTGCTCTTCCTTGATCCAGCGGCGTGCCTCGTTGCCTGCCATCACCTTCAGGTTTCCATTGGGCAAAACCTCGACTGAAAACATCTTTGATCTCCTGTGGCCGTGGGGCCTTAACAAGCTTCGTTCGGGATGAACGACAGTCCTTGTGAAGTCGCTAGGGCGTGCACCCGGCAACAACACCATCTCCGCGGCTTCACCTTCTCCGGGGAAGCCTGGGCGGCCCGCAAACCGGATGTCTCCGGTATTGCCGAGACAAGCTCCGGTATTGCCCGCGGGCTGGGTGCTGAATCGTGCATTTCCTGCACGATCCTCTGCTGCACGTAGCAGGCAACGACACCGTCTCTTGGT
>Ga0105047_10019283_pt1 | contig 10531 bp, 9 predicted proteins | sample MAT04_FD_78384 | JGI IMG/M metagenome (GOLD analysis project Ga0105047, IMG submission 78384) | Freshwater microbial communities from Lake Fryxell liftoff mats and glacier meltwater in Antarctica - MAT-04 (megahit assembly) | ecosystem: Environmental > Aquatic > Freshwater > Ice > Liftoff... | reverse complement strand
TCTTGCATCGTCAGCCACTTGACGAGTCGACCGCTGGCTCTGCAGGTTCGGTAGAACGTGGATCCCATAACGCAGCGATTCTATAGCGACAACTCTTTGCACATCTCTGGAAGTCGAGCCATGCGTGGATACGCTGTATCACTATGGCGGGCGTGCTGGACTCCACCGATGAAGTAGTGGGTCGTGCTTCACGACCGCAAGTCCACATCGACACCGGGCTCTCTGTATACAACGTGCAGTCAGGAACACCGCTGATGCTGGGGCCGTTCTTCTGGCTAGCCGCCTTAGCGCCGAATCTCGCACGGGCCTGCCGTCCACTCGCCATTCGATTGGTGCCGCTGGTCTCGCCGAAGGTCATTTCGTCCACCCGACGCAACGCCACAAAAATCTTTGGTAGGTCTCTCGCCAAACCGGAACAACGGGCCTTCACCCGCGGCGTGGTCGGCAGCTTCTTTGACTTCGTGATCGATGTCGGTCAGTCCAGCCGCGAGACGGCGGAGCAGTTGCTCGAACGCATCGAGGTCGTCGAAGGCGAACCGGCGTACAGAGCGGCAAGGGTGGGCCGCCGAGGCGCGGTGCTGGTGACAGCGCACATGGGATCATTCGAGGTCGGTCTTGCCGCGTTGAAACGGGTGGAGCAGCGCGTGCACGTGGTTTTTAAGCGTGACGCATCTGGCCCTTTTGAATCGATGCGTGCGCGCATGCGCCGAACGCTGGGTGTGCTGGAGGCGCCGATCGATGATGGGCTCTCCACGTGGGTGGACCTGCGCGACGCCCTGCTTAACGACGACGTGGTGGTGATGCAGGCGGACCGCGCGATGCCGGGGCAGCGGTCGGAAGTGCTGCCGTTCCTGCACGGGCACCTTCGCGTGCCGACTGGCGCCGTACGCCTGGCCCGCATGACAGGCAGCCCCATTATCCCTGTCTTCACCCTGCGGCTTGCCGACGGACGGTTCGCGGTACACCTGTTTCCCGCGATCGACCCTGGAATCGGCGCGACCGCTGCCAGCGACCAAGCGGTTGTGGCTGTGGCACGCTCGATCGAGTCGATGGTCGCGAAACACCCCCAGCAGTGGCTCGTTCTTGGCGCGGCCTTCGAGGAAGATGCAGCGCATGCGTGAGCCATCCTCACAAAAAGCGGCGAGCCACGGGATTGTTGTCACCGGCGTTGCGGCGGCGGCGTGCCTCGGCACCGATGCCGAAACGATCTGGGCAAACGTCCTCGCTGGCAAGTGCGGCATGGCTTCGATGCCGGATGTCGAATCGGTACTCCCAACGGGGAGCATCGGCGGCCAAGCTTCGGATGTGCCCAGCTCTTACAGACCCGATCTTGCCCGTGAAGCAAGGTATCTGCGATGGACCGTCGAGCACGCGCTCCGTGATGCGGGGCTCACGCCCGGCGCGCAGTACGCGCCGGTTCGAGGGTGCGCAGTGCTCGGAACCACGCTGCACGGCATCAGGGCTGGGGGCCGCTTTTTGCGCACCGGCAAACTCGCCGAGCTCGATTCGTTTCTCGCCGGGGCGACCGCTTCCGCGGCGTTCGAAGGACTCGCCTTGGAGGGTGGCGCGTTCACGACTTGCTCGGCCTGCTCGTCGAGCTTGGGTGCCATCGCGCTGGGTGTGACTTTGCTGGAAACTGGCCAGGCCGACCTTGTCGTTGCCGGTGGATACGACACGATCAGCGAGTATTCATGGGCGGGTTTCAACTCGCTTCGACTGATCGCGCCGGGGCCGCTGCGGCCGTTCTGCCGCGGGCGGCAAGGGATGAAGGTGGCCGAGGGATACGGCATCGTGGTGCTCGAACGCGCCGATTCGGCAGCCGCGCGGGGCGCGACGGTTCGCGCCTGCGTGGCGGGGTGGGGTGAGTCGGCCGATGCACATCACCTGACTCAACCGCACCCGCAAGGTGACGGCGCGCTGGCGGCAATGGCCCGAGCTTTGCAAGGGGCAAACCTCCGGCCGGAACAACTTGGCATGATCGCCGCCCACGCTACGGGCACGCCCGACAACGACGCGGCAGAAGCCGCGGCTCTCAAGGGCCTGCTCGGTGATTCGCTCCCGCAAGTACCAGTGGTTGGCTTCAAGAGTTTTCTCGGCCACACGTTGGGCGGCGCGGGCGCAGTGGAGCTGGTGCTCTCCAGCATGGCTCTCCGCGACGGACTGGTGCCCGCTTGCCCCAACGTCGAAGTGGATGAGATCGAGTACGACGGGCTTCGCGTGTCGTGCGGAGCACCGACCAAACGAAGTGTCGGCAGTACGATGAACATCTCACTCGGATTCGGCGGCGCCAACACGTGCGTCGTGCTGACAGCGCCGGATCGCTGCGCACCGGTGCGCCCGATCAAAGCACCAAAGGAGGTGTGGATTACCGGATTGGGTGTGGTTTTGCCGGGGGCGGTCGGTCATGCAGCGTTTGTTGATCGGGTCGTCCACGGAGGCCCTTGGGCGGGAACGGCGATCGAAGATGCCGCGCTCGCAGAGTACCTGAACCTGCGCCGCTCACGCCGGCTGAGCCAGTACGTGAAGTACACACTCGCGGCAGGCTCCATGGCCTTGCGCGATGCTGGCCTGGCAGACCTCCCGGCCAGCGCCGCGGCAACGTCGGCAATCCTTGGAACCATGCACGGTTCCGCATGCTTCTGCTGTGACTACTACTCCCAGATCGTCAAAGAGGGGGCGATGACGGCGAACCCGGTGCTGTTCGCCGAAGGCGTCCCCAACGCGGGCGCCGCGCACCTCAGCACGACGCTGGGCTTGAAGGGTTCGTGCCAAACGATCATCGGCACACGCACAGCGGGGCTCGATGCGCTCGCGCTGGCCTCACTGCGGGTCCGAGATGGGACATCGGAGCGGATGCTGGTGGTGGCCGCCGAAGAACCGTGCGAGGTCGTTGCGCGGGCTTATCGGGAAAGTGGCCTGCAGGCCGCCGAAGGTACCCACCCCGCCAGCTCCGCCGGAGCAGGTTTCCAGAGCATCGGTGGCGGGATCGCAATGTTTCTGGAGTCCGCCGAGTCCGCCCAATCTCGCGGCGCTCAGCCCTACGCACGAGTTACCGAAACCGCATGGGCCGCAACGGCTCGGGGCGGCCCCGCCGCGGGCGTTGGCTCGGTTGTGTCCCGTCTGGGTACCATCGGACGCGTGATCGGTTCCGCCTGCGGAACCTGGATAGATCGCTCCGAACGGCTGGGCGCCCGGCGAGCCGGCTTGAACGGCGCATTCACCCCGGGTACCGACGGCTTTGGCGAAGCGTTCTCAGCAACCCCGCTGATTTCTATCGCCTGCGAGTGTGCAACGCAGCGGCGCGAAAAACGCTTTGCATCGATCTGCACGGACTGGTCAGGGGCGATCTCGGGTGTTAGCTTTGATCGCTTGAATCGCACGCTTGGCACGACGAACGCAAGAACGCATGAACGCATGAACGCATGAACGCATGAACGCGAGAACCCTATGAAAACTGATTACGACGTGGTGATCGCTGGTGGAGGACCGGCCGGCTCGACAGCGGCAATCGTGCTCGCACGCGCGGGGTTCAGCGTCTGCATCCTCGAGAAGGACAAGCACCCGCGGTTTCACATCGGCGAATCCATTCTGCCACGGACGACGCCGCTGCTCAAGCAACTGGGTATCGAGCAAGCGGTGCTGTCGCTCACCCACGTGCCGAAATACGGAGCGGAGTTCGGCTTCGGCAACGACCACGTGACGCGAAAGTTCTCCTTCTCCGACGGATTGATCCCGGGCTCACCGGTGTTCAACATCGAACGCTCGAAGTTCGACAAGCTCCTGCTCGACAAAGCCCGCGAAGCAGGGGCGGATGTCTTTGAGGAACGCCCGGTCAGGAAAGTGATCAAACTCGAGGAAGGGGCGGTGGAACTCGAAACCTCTCAGGGCCCCGTGCGGGGTCGGCTGCTCCTCGACGCGTCTGGGCACGGCACAGTGGTCGGACGAGCGCTGAATCTACGCCGGAACTTTCAAGAACCTGAGCTGCAGAAGGTCGCGCACTTTCAGCACTTTGAGAACGTGGAGCGTCCGGCAGGAACGGAGACTGGCCACCCCGGAATCTTCATGTGTGAAGAGGGGTGGTTCTGGATGATCGGCCTGAGCGCAACCAAGACGAGCGTGGGGTTCGTCAGCCGGCCTTCGTTTGTTCGCACGCTCGACATTCCTCCCACTCAACTGCTGCAGTGGGCGATCGCACGCTGCCCGGTGGTTCGCCACCGGATGCGCGACGCGACGGGGAGTGAAGAGAACATCGTGCTTGCCGATTTCAGTTACCGGTGCCGTCCATACGCCGGGCCGGGTTACTTCATGATCGGCGATGCCGCATGCTTTCTCGACCCGATCTTCTCTACGGGCGTGACACTGGCGATGATGGGGTCATCGCACGCCGCGGAGCTTGCCGGCGCGATGCTCACCGGTCGCCTCAGTGCTCAGGCCGCTCGCCGCCGTCACATCCGCTACATCGAGCGCGGCACCGCTCCGTTCTGGCGGCTGATCCGCGCCTACTACAACCACTCGTTTCGTGAGCTTTTCGTGCATGGAACCGGGCCCCTCCAGATTCCGGGGGCGATCATCTCTGTGCTCGCGGGCCAGGTTTTCCCGCAGCAGCCCTGGAAGCTCCGGTGGCGCCATCGCGCGTTCGATCTATGCGTTTGGCTGCAAAAGTACTGGGAGCTCTCGCCCCATCGTCCGCCCTTCAAACTTGTTGACGAACCGCCGATCGCGCTTGCGAATCTCGCCGGTCAGCAAGGTATCGAGGTCAGGACCCCGCACCGGCAGACGATGTCGCTTGCCGTCGCCATGGGCGCGTGAGCAGCGCCCGCACAACCGAGTAGCCCAGCAGGCCGAGTCCCGCGCCGGCGATCACGCTTCCCAGCAACCACTCGCCGATCAGCGCGTTGACCGTTGACCACTGCGCCGACTGCCTGAGGTCGATGGCGCCCAGATCTGGAACACTTCCGTGCAGCAGCAAACCACCAACACAGATTGACAGGGCGACAAACACAAGGCCCAGTGGGGGCGTGGAGAGACTTGAGGTTCCGATCACCGCGAGCGGATGAAGCCGGAACCGACCTGAGATCCATAGGCAGATCACGGTCTTGACGCCGTAAAGCGGCAGGGTTGCCATCAGCAGCCCCACACCGATGGACGCCGCGAGCCGCTCTTGCGACACCGCGTCGCCGCGGGCCATCCGCCGCAGCCGCCGCGGGCTGAACCACCTGCCCAATCTCCGCGGGATTGTCCCAGTGGCCAACTGGTCGTTCTGGATCAGCGGCGCCGGCCCCAGAGAGAGTGCACGCACCAGCAGCTGCGCGTGCATGCCGACCGAAGCCATGGTGTCGCGGCACAGTCTAAAGTGCGTGGTACGCCCGCTGGGGACGCAGTAGATGTTCCGGATCGGCCTCTCGATGACCGGCACGCTCAACCAACCCGCAAGTGTAATGACCTCGGTCTCGAACCCAAACCGCGATGCTGATCCGGTCAGCGACGGCATGCTGGCCAGCGGATAGATGCGCATTCCCGACTGGCTATCTGTAACCGAAACGCCACTCTCGAGCCAGACAAGCTGATTCGATAGCAAGCGACCGATCCAGCTGGCCCACGGCGTGGTGGAACCTTCTCTCATTCTGGCCCCGATCATCAGACCGTCGGAACACTTGGCCGAAGCATCGAGAAGCTTTCGCAGATCGTCAGGATCGTGCTGGCCATCCGTATCAATCGTTGCTGCGTGGGTGAAACCCAGTCGCGCTGCCTCCGCAAACCCGGTACGAAGCGCTGTGGCCTTTCCCATATTCACCGGATGAGTGACGATGTGGCGACCCTCATCGACGCCCATCCGCTTCCACCGTTCAACTACCGCTTCGGTGTCGTCAGTTGCGCCATCATTCACAACAATGATGGGAAGTCCGTACTGAGCCAGCCCAGCGAGCACGCCTGAAACTGCCCGACCGTCATTGTATGTCGGGGCAACCACAGCGACCCGCGGTTCTGGCGGCAGCCGCGTGTCGAGAGGACTGAGAAACGGGCACTGCATGGCGCTCACGGGCTGATGATATGTTGCCATTGTTATGAAACCCTAAATTTTGGTATCCTTGTGCGAGCGCCCCTGCCTCGCGATCAGGCATTCATTCTTCTGAGCTACCATGGAACCTCTTATGAAGTACTCTCGACCTATCTGCGCCACTTTCACTCTCGCCCTGATGTTCCTTGGAGGATGCAATCAGGGCGCCCGATTTAGCGGTACCTCCGTCGAAGCAGGAACGAACCCCTGGTTCGCCGCCGCTTCATCGAATGACGCAAGCACACTCAGCGCAGCGGAGTCGAGCGGTGCAGACGTAAACGCGCACGAGAGGCGCGACTACAACACGCCACTCCACTTGGCGGCAGCCGCGGGCAATGATGCCGCGGCGAAGGTCTTGCTGGCTAAGGGCGCACTTCCAGACGCCACTGATGAAGACGGACGCACGCCGCTGATGATTGCGTGCCATCGCTCAAAGTCCGCCGTAGCACTCACGCTCATCGCGGCACCTGCGAATCAAGATGTCCGGGACCGCCAAGGACAGACGGCGCTGATGTTCGCGGCTAAGAATGGAACAACTGAAGTTGTGCGGGCGATGATTGCCCGCCGCGCGCCGAAGGATGCCCAGCGAGACGACGGCTGGACCGCCCTCCACCTGGCAGCGCGAGAAGGGCAGATCGATGTCGTCAGGGCTTTGAAAGATGCGGGCGCCAACACGTCGCTTCGCGACAGACGCGGGCGAACCGCGGCGGATGTCGCGACGGCAACTGGCAAGACCGAGGTTGCGCGAGCACTTTCAGGGTCGTGAGCCGTACGTCCACAAGCTTCATTTCTCACTCTAAAAGCCGCGTGCCGCGCGATGACCCAGCCCTGCCAACTCCATTCTGCCCATGAACCGCGAACGACTGGCCGCCCAGCTCTTCATGCTCCGGGCGACCATTACCTGTCCGTGGGAGTCGGTCGATCAGCTGCTTCGAGAGCACGCTGACCGTTCCCTCGGCGATGCGAGTGTGCCCAGGACCGGCACGTGGCATCTGCGGCACATCGTCGAGATCTTCCGGCTGCACGCGCGTACGACCATGCTCGGGCTAGGCGCTGAGCCCGCCGCGGTCGAAGACCTTGTGCAACGGCCTGATGCCGCCATTGCCGCTCTCCCCCAGCCCGCCCGCGATGGACTACTCAGCGAGCTCGACGCGTTCTCGGCTTGGACATCGGGGTGCCACCTGGGCAGGGGAAGCTTGGCGCCACGCGCCGTATCTGTCCAAAGAATCCGTCGATTGGGTCACGGTTCCGTACTTTGACCCACCTCATGGAGTTCGTTGTTGAGGTCGGCGACGACGATTTCATTGGGCCAACTTGACATGGCGATATGGCGTGATACCATGAGGACATGGATGAGGGATGCTTTTCGTTGCAGGAACTTTCCGATGCTTCCGGCATCGAGCCGCGCACGATTCGCTCCTACATCGAAAAGGGACTGCTCCTTGGTCCTGAGTCACTCGGCCGCCACGCCTCCTACGGCGACGAACACCTTGCCCGCTTGAAGGTGATTGGCCTGCTCCGCGATGCCAGGCGCGAGATCACCCTCGACCAGATCCGCGGGCTACTCGCCCAGCTCAGCCCCGAGCAGATCGACCACCTCGCCGCGAGCCGGCTCAAGATCGGTGAGCTCTTGGACAATGAGCCCGCTGCGACGACCGCGCTGGACTATCTTCGAGGGATTGGTGCTCCGTCGCCGCAGACAGGGCCGCGCTCAGCGCCGCAGACAGGGCCGCGCTCAGCGCCGCAGACAGGGCCGCGCTCAGGGCCGCGCTCAGCGCCGCAGACAGCACCGCTGGCAGCACCTCGGGCATCGCTCCAGGCATCATCGCTGCCGCCATCAGGCGCGCGTCCAGAGAGTAATGCTCACTCGCGCACGCCAGTGCATGGGCTGCTTGAATCCCTTGCGAGCATCGTCGGCAGCCAGAACGTGCCGCGGTCGGTCCGTGGCGAGGCCTGGCACCGCATCCAGATCACACCGGACATCGAGCTGTCGGTCAGAGGCCATTTCGCCTCCGACCAGATCGCCCAGCTCCACCGCATCGGCGACCATCTCCGCATTTTGCTCACGAAAGGAGCCCGCACGTGAAGAACCCGACATCTGACCCTGCTGAACTGCAACTCGTCGCCCGAGTTGATCGCAACCTCATCTACACCAAGGGCGATTCGGTGCGGTTCCTCGTCGTCGATGTACAGGCCCCGACGATTAGAGCCGAGGCCCGCCGAAAGGACCCCCTCAACCTCGCGCTCGTCATCGACGCCTCGGGCTCGATGAGCGGAGCGCCGATCGAGGCCGCCAAGGCCGCGGCGGTTCGGGTCACCGACCAGCTTGGCGAGAGTGACTTTCTCTCGGTTGTGTCGTTCGACTCGAATGTGACGGTTCACGTGAACGCTGCTCCACAGTGCCCCGCTGGCCGCAGCGCCTCCGCAGCCGCGATCGGCGCACTCCAAGCCGGCTCCTCGACCGACCTCAGCGGCGGCTGGCTTAAGGGATGCGAGTGCGTTGCCGCACGCATGGATGACACGCACGCGCTGCGCAACCGCGCTGTGCTGTTCTCCGATGGTCACGCCAACTGCGGGATCGTCGATCCGCAGGCCCTCGGGGTGCACGCGGCTGCGCTGCGGGTGCGCGGTCTTCTCAGCTCGACGGTGGGCATCGGCGACGGCTACTCGGATGTGCAACTCGAGGCCATCGCCTCCCACGGCGGCGGGCGGATGCACCATGCCGCGCGGCCCGAGGAGATCGCCGAGTTGGTTCTGGCCGAGCTCGAGGAGCTCAGGGCCACGGTGGTGGACAGCGTGGATGTCGTGGTGCGGGCACCATCGGGAGTTCGCATCGAGGTGGTCGGCGATTACGCCGCTCGCCCCGAAGCCGGAGGCGAGACCGTCGCGCTGGGCTCGCTGACGAGCGGAAGCAGCCGCACAGTGGTCTTTAAGATCACCTGCCCAGCCGGCATCAAGGGAGAGACGCTGGCGATCCAGGTCGGTGCTCGCTGGAAGCCGGCGGGCGCTAGCGGCAGTATCGATCTCAGTATTCGGTCGTGCGAGCTGAAGTTTGCGACCGGCACCGAGTGCGGCGCACAACAACGCGACCTGGAGCTGGCGACGCGCATCGCGCGATCCTGGCAGTTGTCGGTGGTGCGCGTGGCGACGCGGCTTAACCAGGATAACGCATTGGAACGCGCCAAGCAGTATGTGGAGCACGAGCTCAAGCACTTGGGCCCTTACTGCAAGGACCTGCCCGGCGGCACGGAAATCCTGCACTCGCTGCTGAGGATGCACAGGTCTGTCGGCGTGATGTACGGCCGCCTCTCTGCGAAAGAAATGCTCGTCGCGAGCTCGAAGGCTCTTCGAAACGAACGAGACTTGCGTGAGAGGCCGCAGTCGACGTGGGATAGCAATCTGCCAACCTAGCGGTCATCTTCGCGTCGACGGGGTTGGGTGCAGTGCGATTGCGGCTGCTTGCGAGGCAGAGGGTGATTCGGTTCAAGTGCTGCGCTGCCCGCCCCGTTCGATGAGCGATGTGCTTCTATCTCGCCATGCGCATCGGTCAATCGGGCGTGGTCCACCAACATGAGTTCATCCAGCGGCCGGTTCGTCTTTTCGACATAGTCTTTAGATTCACAATCTCTCCGCCGTCTATCTTCACAGTCTCCTCTGCCATCCACCTTTTCATGGCTCGACTTCGCCGAAACGCCGCGGTGTCGTTCTGTTTCCACGCTTTGGGGGTGTAGGGTTCCTCGCACGCTTCGCGTTGCACCCTGAGCGTCATCAGCCGCTGCTTGATCATCCCGGTCAGTGCCGAGGGCAGCTTGTCGCCGTCAGGCCGCTGCCGCGCCGTGCCGAGCAGGGCACCCACTTCTGTCGGATTGGGGTACTCATCGGGTGAGCGGGCCGCTGCATGGCAGATGTCAAAGCAGTTTGGATCATCACCCAAGAGCCAGGCGAGCATCTCGGCGCGATCGCGGTTGAACTGTGCGGGGTGTTCACACAGGTCGCCGTGGCTGCGCTGCGGCAGTTCCATCATTGCGGTGATGGCGACGCCGCGGCGCATAAGTTGGGTGCGGGTAAACCCGGTTGTGCGAACTTGAAGTTTACCAGACCTCTGTATCATCGGCAATGATGAGACCCTCGCCCCGTTGTTCACAAAGCTCAGGCATGCGGGGCATGTCTACGCGAAATCGTATTTTGGCGATTTTCATCGTCCTGTTGGCCCCGGCGTTGCTCGCGAGCTGTGCCACAACGCAGAACCCTCCGGATACAAGTGTGGCAAACTCGCCTTGGCGCATAGTCGGCCGAAGCGTGGAGGGCAGGCCGATCAAGGTCGCCACCATCGGGAGCGGCGTCTCTCGAGTACTCATCGTGGGCGGCATTCACGGCGATGAAGTCGAGCCCGCGGCCTGCATCGATACGCTGTGCGCATCAATCCACGATACGCGAGCCAACGCGACGATCCGACTGTTTCGTGACTTGAAC
>Ga0105047_10019282_pt1 | contig 10532 bp, 7 predicted proteins | sample MAT04_FD_78384 | JGI IMG/M metagenome (GOLD analysis project Ga0105047, IMG submission 78384) | Freshwater microbial communities from Lake Fryxell liftoff mats and glacier meltwater in Antarctica - MAT-04 (megahit assembly) | ecosystem: Environmental > Aquatic > Freshwater > Ice > Liftoff... | reverse complement strand
GAAGGTGGAGAAGCAGTTCCACCGCCGGGCGAAGGAGCTGGGGTTCGAGGTCAAGAAGGTCGAGCCGGTGATGCCGGCGACGCCGTTGATGACGTGAGACCGGGGAAACGCCGAACCGAGAGGAGGTGGACGTGGGGAGAGGTGGGGGTCGGCACCCGACGGGACAGCAGGCTTGGCCTGCCGTCCGCGTCGAAGGTACGCCCCGAAAGGCCGACTCCAGGGTCTCAAGTCGCGGGACGAGGTTCACGACTCTGATGAAGTTCCTGGGGCGGCGGCGACGGAAGTGGGGGCGGCTCCCACTTGGTCGGATCGTCGGAACGAATCCACTCGGGAGGGAATTGGGATTTGATGCGCGGTATCAGCGCCGCGCCGTTCGTCTCCGGCGGCGGGACGTGGCGTTTCTCGCTGATCGCCTCCCACGTCCAGTCGGGGTCCGTCCGTTCGGTCTCGCCGACGGCGGCCGCGAACTCACGCTCCCCCTTCGACCGCCGCCACTCGCGCTCGACGACGAGCCATGCCGTCTGGAGGACGAGGTACGTCAGCACGGCCAGCGCGGTCCGCTTCATCCATTTCTTCACGGGTCAGCCCTCGGCGGGGTCGGCCGGCGCGTGCGACCGGCGGGGGCGCTCCCCAAGCAGGCGGGCGGGTTCGTAGTCGGCGAGGCGGGCGCGGAGGCCGCCGAGGTGGTCGAGCAGCAGCGGGCGGACGTGGTGGTCCCAGACGGCACTGAGCTTGGCCGCGTCCAGGTCGGGGATCATGAAGAAGCTGTGCCCGACCTGCTTATCCGGGCCGAGGTCGCGGGCCAGGCGGCGGTTCAGCGCCTCGAACACCCGCACCACCCGCGGGCCGAACGTCTCGTCCGGGTCGGCCGGCGGGTGGCGGTCGAGCCAGCAGGCGAGGAGCGCCGCGTCGGGTGGCATCTCGACGAACGAGAACCGCCGCCGCAGCGCCTGGTCGAGGGCCACCGCCGACCGGTCGGCGGCGTTCATCGTGCCGAGTACGATCAGGTTGTCCGGCAGGCGGAAGAGCCGCTTCGAGTACGGCAGCGTGACAGCCTGGTCGCGGTACTCGAGCAGGTAGAGGAGTTCGCCGAAGACCCGCGGCAGGTTCCCGCGGTTGAGTTCGTCGATGACGAGGACGTGCGTTTCGCTCGGGCGGCGGGCGGCCTGCTCCGCGAACGCGCACAGCACGCCGTCTTCGACCGGGTACGTCACCTCGCTGCGGCCGTTCACCTCCGCCGCCCGCACCCGCACGCCTTCCACGAACTCCTCGTAGCTGTACGCCGGGTGGAACTGTACGAGGCGCACGCAGTCGGGGCGGTCGTGCGCGAGCAACCGGGCGAGGCAACGGGCGACGTGGGTTTTGCCGGTGCCCGGCACGCCTTGCAGGACGAGTTGCCGCTTCATCCGCAGTAGCCCGACGGCGCGGTCGAGCCAGGTGCCCGACAAGAATGTTTCGCGGGTAAAGGCGTCGCGGTCGAACGGCGGCGCGCCGTCGGCCGTTCCGGCGCGGCGCGACAGGAGCGGCCGCGGGTCGGCCTCGGTGGCGCAGGCGAAGAGCGGGACGAGGCGGTCGAAGGTGAGGAGGATTTCGCCGACGAGCTCGTCGCGGCGGAGCAGGGGGGCGTCGGCCGCGAGCCGCTTGCCGACGCCGAGCGTCTTGTGCGTCGCCCACTGGCGCAGGTCGGCCGGGGTGCGGACGGGTCGGTCGGCCGCGAAGTCGTCGGCGGTCCAGAACCGGCACTCGTCGAACACCCCGCCGGCGGCGAGGGCGGCGTGGATCGCCTCGGCGTGGTCCTGGACGTTGCGGCGGAACTGCCGGCCGGCGTCGCGGGCGGCCCGGCCGAGGTGGAACCCGTACCCGACGCCGTCGGCCGCGACCCGGACGCAGAACTGCGCGTCGGCCCGGCGGCCGCCCTTGTCGCGGCGGTAGAACGTCACCCACTGCACCGGCTGGTACGGCCCGGATCGGCCGAAGTCGTTCTTGCAGATGCTCGTCAGCGCCCGCCCCGGCTTCGCCCCGGCTTCGAGTTCCCACCCGTACTCCCCGCCGAGGACGGGGCGGACGTAGCGGGCGGCGAGTTCCTCGCACAGATCGACGAGTGGCTCGCGCAGGACGAACTGGTAGCGGTCGCGGCGGACGGCCAGCCACTGCTTCGAGGTCGCGGTTGAGAGTTCGCCGAGGAAGCGAAAGGTGTCGGCGGCGAACCCGCCGAACCCGGCGTCGGGGCCGTCGGCGGGGGCGTCGGGTTCGACGGCGGCGATCACCACATCGGCGAGTTCGAGAGGGTGGGCGCGGAAGTGGTCGCCCAGCACGCCGGCCGTCTCGCACCACAGCCACGCCCGGTCGGGCGGCGGTAGTGCGGCGGAATACGCATCGTCGAGTTGTGGCAGGGCGTGTTCCCAGCGGCCGTCCGGGAACGCCTCGCGGAACGCGGCGAACGCGGCCTCGCAGTCGCCAGCGCGGGCGGCAGCCTGAAAGCGGGCGTGGGGAACTATCAGTGCGTCGTCGGCGTCGCGGAGGCGCTTGCGAAGCGGGGTCCGCACCCGCACGCGACGGATCGCGTCTTCGATTCGCGTGGCGTCGATCCCGCGGGTGGCATCGGGGCCGGTCGGGAGTTCACGCCCTGTCATCCGTGCCACGCGGCCGAGAAAATCGTCGATCATCGTGGCGGTCAAATCGGGGGCGGTCGCCCGGATCGTTTCGTACCCGCGGGCGACGCGCTCGAACTGCTCGCCGTCCTTTGCCGGGGCGGGCCTGAGCAAGCCGAGGCGCGTCAGTCCGGTTTCACCGACCCCACACCAGAACGGGATGCGGTCGGGGTCCAGCGCCTTGACCGTCGCCGCCCAGAACGACCGCCCTAGGCCGGCGAGGAAGTACGGCTCGCCGGCCGTCACGCACCGGGTGAGGCGGTCGGCGAGCTTGTCCTGCCCGCGGAGCAGGTGATTCAAAGCGTGCCGCACCCACTGCACGCGATGGACCAAGACACCGGGGTGGAGCGGAATCACGGCCGTGGCGCGGTAGAACGCCCCGGCCGCTTCGGCGAGCGCGGCATCATCACCCGTGTCGAGAAATCGGGTAGTCAACCAGTCGGTCGCGGCGGATGCGATCGCAGCCGCCGCCGGGCACGTTGACGCGGCGGGCGGGGCGGCGCGGAATTGCTCCAACAGCGGTGCGAGGGGGAGCCTCCGGGGGCGCGTCCTACGCATGGGGTGGCGGGTGCTGCTCACGCTACCGATGGTATCAAATCGGACGGGGGCGGGCGTGGCGAAGGGGCCGAAAACGTGCGGGCGGCGGGGCGCTGGGTGCAGAAAATGCCCCGCCGGTGGTGGTGTGGCGTCGCCCATTCACCGCAGTCACCATCCGGCGGGACGAAAGTATCTTAGCGCGTGAAATGCCTGCGTCCAATACAGCGCGTTGGGATTCCCGGCGGTTACAGGAGAAAAGTGTCGGGTTTTCGGACGGCCGCCCATTCTCACCGTCTTCACACGACCGTCATCAATTCCAGAGATCGTTCGATTATAGGATATGTATGGCCGCGTCGCGGCCCGCCCCCCGCGGAGGACCGCCCGTGTACGACGCCGTCGTCATTTCGGACATCCACCTCGGGAGCGACAACTGCCAGGCGAAGGCGCTCGTCGCGTTCCTCGAATCGGTCCGCCGCGGGCCGCTCGCCGCCCGCCGGCTCGTCATCAACGGCGACGTGTTCGACTCGATCGACTTCCGCCGCCTCAAGAAGCACCACTGGAACGTCTTGTCCGAACTCCGCAAGCTGTCGGACGAAGTCGAAGTGACGTGGATCAACGGGAACCACGACGGCCCGGCCGAGATCGTCTCGCACCTCCTCGGCGTCACCTGCACCGACGAGTACGTGGTCGAGAGCGGCGGGCGGGCGATCCTCTTCCTGCACGGCCACCGCTTCGACGAGTTCATCTCGCGCTACCCGGTCCTCACCTTCGTGGCCGACCGGCTGTACCACCTGCTCCAGCGCATCGACCCCTCTCACTACTTCGCCAAGCTCGCCAAGCGGAAGAGCAAGACGTTCCTCCGCTGCGCCGCGAAGATCGAGCACGACGCCGTCCGGTACGCGGCCCGCAAGGGGTTCGACGCGGTCTGCTGCGGGCACACCCACCACCCGGTGGCGAACACGGCCGGTCCCGTCCACTACTTCAACAGCGGGTGCTGGACCGAGAAGCCGTGCCACTACCTGACGGTGAAGGACGGCGTGGTGGCGGTGCGGGCCTACGACGATGCGGTCGCGGAAGAGGCTGTGGTGCCCGAGTTGGCGGCCTACCCGGCGGTGGCGTGACGACGGGAATCCGCGGTTTGGCGTCGGCATTCTTATCTTGTGGCACGGGTCAGAGACCCGTGCCACAAACCGAAGTCACGCCGCCGCTCACTTCTTATCCTTCCTCGGCTCATCTTTCTTCGGCTCAGTCTTCTTCGCCTCTATCACCTCGACGGCGACCGGCGGGGGGGTAACGGCGTAGTCCTTGCCGCCGACCTTAGTCGTCGCCCGGAACACGAACGAGGCCGGGCCGACGGCCGCGGCCGGGGCCACCGCCAGCCCGACCTCGCCCTTCGTCTGCCCCTTCGGGATCGGCTTCGCCGTCGGGACGACGTTCGGGGCGGGCGACAGCGGGGTGAGAACGATGTCGGCGTCGGCCTCCTTCTCACGCGCCGCCTCGACCACGAACTTGCCGGCCTTCCCTTTCTCGATCGCCTTCGGGTCGGCGGTGAAGGTCAGGGCGAACGGCGGCTTCTCGATCACGGCCAAGGTGCAGCCGGTCAGCAGTTCCTGCGGCGGGTTCGGCATCCCGCCGAGGTTCGCCTTCGCCACGTCGGTCAGGGTGGCGACCCGCACCACGTCCTTGCCGTCGGTCGTCGCCTTCGCCGTGACGCGGAACGGGTACGCCCCCGGCTGCGTACCGGCCTTTACGAGAAGCGGTATGAACGCCTGCGTCTGCCCGGCGGCGACGGTCGTGGTCCCGCTCAGGTTCGGGTCGCCGGTGACGTTCAACTCGACCGGCCCGGCGTACCCGTTGAGGCGGACCACGTTCGCCACCGCCACCGCGGTCCCGCCCCCGGCCGCCGCCTCGTAGCGGTCGAGGGCCAGGGCCACCTCGAAGTCCGGCCAGGCCGGGCGGACCGACAGGTGGTACACCTCGTTCGGCCCGTACAGGAAGTTCAGGTTCTCGCACGCGATCACGAACTCGCCGTCGGCCGGCGGGGTGAATTCGAGGCGGGTCGGCACGGTCGCCGGGTTGCTCGTCGCCAACTTCGCCCCCTTTGCGTCGAGGACCGTCACCAGCACCTCGGTCGGGGCGTTCACCTCGTAGGTCAGTATGGTGAGGACGAGCTTCTGCCCCTTCTTCCCGGCGACGGCGAAGTGGTCGATGTCGCCTTTCTCGGCGAACCGGCCCGACACCCCTCCGGGCACCGGCAACTTGGTCGCCGTCGCCGGGGTGTTGTTCGGCTCCTGCTCGACCGCCTGCGGCTCGTCGGTGACGCGGACCGGGACGGGCCACCCGCTCGCCCCGCTCGCCCGCTTCGGCGCGACGTTGATCGCGGCCAGCGCCGGGTCGGCCGGCACCGCGACCGCCACCGCGGGTACGTCCTCCATACCCGGCCCGGCGAAACCGATCTTCACCGGCTGGCCGCGCTGGGCGGCGAGGGGGAAGGCGGTCGTCGCCCCGGGGAACTCGCCGACCCGCAGGCGGTAGAAGAAGTCGGCCCCGCCGCGGTAGGTCGTGTCGCGGACCTCGACCAGCACCTCGCCGGCCGCCTTGAAGGTGTGCGTCAGGCGGCAGTCGGACTGTAGCCCCGGTGTGTCGTCGGCGTACAGGTCGAGGAGTTCGCGCTTGGTCTGGGCGTCGTGCAGCACCACGATCGGGTCGAGCGGCGACCCGACTCGGCGGGCGACGACCTCGAACGTCAGCGTCTGGCCGGCGGCCGCCTTCACGCGGAAGAAGTCGGACGCCTCGGCGTCGGTCCGGCCGGTGACGACGCACGGGGTGGCGACGGGCTGGGCCGCGTCCTTCGTCCGGTTCGTCTCGACCTCCGGCACCTCGGGCAGTTCGTCCACCACGAACGGGCGGAAGTTCGAGATGCCGTGCTTCGTCGCCACGCGGATGGCGTGCAGCCCGAGTGGGGCGCCGGCCGCGAGTTCGACCTTGATTTTGACCTTGGCCGGGTCGGGCTTCGAGTCGGCGACAAGCGTGACCTTGCCCGGGCAAGACAACAGCACGGCCGTCGGGTCGGCGAGGTTGGTGCCGGGTAGGGTGAGTTCGACGGCCGCGCCGCGCTTCGCCCCGAGGTTGGCCGCGCTCAGTGTCGGGGTCTGGGGCGAGGCCGGGACGACGAGCGGCTTCGGCTGGCCGGTCGCCGTCGGCAACCCGCCGCCGCCGGCCAGGGCCAGTACCCCTAAGCCGAACCCGACGAACGACAGCACCCAGGCGGGACGGCGGGACATGGCGCGACCTCGGGGAACGTGCGGGCGGGGTGAGGCCGATGATACACGATCGGGAAGCGGCCGACGAGGTGCTAAAGGCGCGAGCCTACTCGTTGCAATGGGCGGGGCGGGGCGGGGCCGGGGATTACGAGCCGGCAATCGGCAGGCGAACGGTGAACTCGGCCCCTCGCCCCAGACCGTCGCTGTGGGCGGCCACCGTCCCGTCGTGCAACTCGACGATCCGATGCACCAACGCCAGCCCGATCCCGAGGCCGCCCTGCGAGCGGTTGAGCGTGCGGTCCACCTGGGTGAACAGCTCGAACACGCGCGGCAAAACGTCTGCCGGGATCCCTACTCCCGTGTCGCAGACTCGGATTACGGCGTAGGAACCTTCCTGCGCGACAATGAGCGAGACGGTTCCACCTTCCAGCGTGTACTTGGCGGCGTTGTTGAGCAGATTGGAGAAGACCTGGGCCAGTCGCACTCGGTCGGCGCGGATAGTGATGGGGCGGTCCGAGGAGCACAATTGGAACGTCAGCTTCGCGCGCTCCAGGGCCGGCCGGCTGGTCTCGACGGCCGACTCGATGACCGCACCCAAGGCGACGGGCTCGGGGTGGACCCGGAGCTTGCCCGTCGTAATGCGCGACACGTCGAGCAGGTCGTCGATGAGGCGGACCATCTGCCCGACTTGCCGCTCCATGATCGCCCGCCCGCGCTCGACGGCGGCCGCGTCGTCGGCCGTCAGGCGCATGATCTCCAGGGCGTTGCGGATCGGGGCGAGGGGGTTGCGAAGCTCGTGGGCGAGCATGGCAATGAAATCGTTTTTCCGCCGGTCCTCCTCGCGGAGGGCGGCGTTGGCCTTCGCCAGCTCGTCGGTCCGCTCCCGCACCTCGCGCTCGAGTTGAGCCTCGTAGCGGTGCTGCTGTAAGGCGTAACGAATGGCGCGCTCGAGGAGGGTGGGGGTGAGACCGGCCTTTTCGAGGTAGTCGGCGGCCCCGGCCCGCATCGCCTCCTGGTCGATGGCGAACTCGCCCTTGCCGGTCAGGACGATGATGGGGGCGGTCTGGCCGCGCTCCCGGACCTCGTGCAGGAGTTCGATCCCGGTCCGCGCCCCGAGGCGGTAGTCGAGGAGGTACACATCGTGCCCGGCCGCGCCGACGGCGGACAGCCCGGCCTCGTAGGTGGCGGCGTGGTCGAGCTTGAACCGGCCGCCGGGGAGTTCGGCGAACAGCTCGCGGGTGAGCAGGTAGTCGTCCCGGTCGTCGTCGATCAAGAGCACCCGGACCGGGTGGTCCGGGGCGTGACTAGCCGTTTCCATCGGGGGGTAGCTCCACGATCTCGAGCCAGTACCGGCCCAGGGTGCGGACGACATCCACCAGCCGGTCGAACGTGACCGGCTTGGTAATGTAGCTCGCCGCCTGGAGGTCGTAACTCTTGACCACGTCCGCTTCGGCCCGGGAGGTGGTCATCACCACCACCCGGATGCCGCGGAAGCGGGGGTCCGCCTTAATCTCCCGAAGGGCTTCGCGTCCATCCATCCGGGGCATGTTCAGGTCGAGGAGGATGATCCCCGGCCACGGGCTGTCGGCCGGGTCCGAATACTTCCCACGTCGGTGTAGGTAGTCGAGGAGTTCCTCGCCGTCCTCGACGAACCGCAGGTCGTTCCCCAAGTGGTTCTCGCGGAAGGCGTCGGCGGTCAGGGCGCGGTCGTCGGGGTCGTCGTCCGCCATCAGGATGGTCACCGGCTTGGTCCGGTCGGTCATCGGTCGCTCGGGGCTGCATGTCGGTCGGGCTTGACTGAGTCGGTCGCTCCGGGCACGGGGAGTGCCGTCGTCGTGGTCGAACCCGACGCAGCAATCTCTCGTTCTGGCGCGATCGGCAGACCGGGACGCCCCGGTCGGGGTGATTTTACCGAGAATCCGCCTGTCGGGTAAACCTTTGCGTTTACTAGGGTATAGGCACTACCGATCTGACGCAATTTTCGGACCGCGTGTGCGTTCCCACCCGCTCGGCGAATGAGAGCAACGCGGAAACGCATCGAGCTCGTGTAATTCGGTGGCGAGGAACGTCCCAGAGTGGCTCGACGAGTTCGACGCGAGCGGGGCGAATAGGTGTCCGGCTTCCTAGCCGTCAAACCCCGCCCGCGCGACACGCGGAGCGAATCCCACCGCCGGCTCGGCACGACCTAGACTACCACCCGGGGGGGGGCGGGCATAAAATTCCTCACACCCGTCGTCCCCGCCCCGCCGAGTGACCCGACGATGTCTAGCACTCCACCCATCCCGAACTCCACCCCGGCGGCGGCATCGACCGGCATTCTCACGCAAGGCCCGACCCAGCGCGTCCTCGTCGTCGAGGACTTACAAGACACCCGCGAGTCGCTCCGCGACCTGCTCCAGATCAGCCTCAAACTCGAAGTCGATACCGCCGAGGACGGCAGCCGGGCGCTCGCCATGTTGGACGAGCGGGCGTACAGCCTCGTCATCACCGACCTGCGCATGCCGAAGGTGGACGGCATGAAGCTGATCCACGAGATCCAGGCCAAGCGGCTGCCCTGCACCGTCCTCGTCACGACCGGGAACGGGTCGATCCCGGACGCGGTCGAGGCGATGCGGATGGGGGCCTACGACTTCCTCACCAAGCCGGCCGACCCGCAGCGGCTCGTCCTCCTCGTCAAGCGGGCGCTGCGCGAGCGGACGCTCCAGGACGAGGTGACGGCCCTCCGCGAACAAATCCACGGGCGGCACACCTTCCTGAACGTGCTGAGCAAAAGCCCGAAGATGTACGACGTGTTCGAGCTCGTCAGCCACATCTCGGACACGACCTCGACCGTGCTCATCATGGGCGAGACGGGGACGGGCAAGGAGCAGGTCGCCCGGGCCATCCACGAGGCGTCGATCGACGCCCGGCCGGGGACGTTCGTGCCGGTCAACTGCGCCGCGTTCAACGAGAACCTGCTGGAGAGCGAACTGTTCGGGCACGAGAAGGGGTCTTTCACCGGGGCCGACAAGAAGCGGATCGGGCGGTTCGAGCAGGCCCACGGCGGGACGCTCTTCCTCGACGAGATCGGCGACGTGCCGATGTCGATGCAGGTGAAGTTGCTGCGCGTGCTCCAGGAGCGGAAGTTCGAGCGGGTCGGCGGGACGGAGACGATCGACATCGACGTGCGGGTGATCGCCGCCACCCACCGGAACATGGAAGACCTGATCCGCGACGGGAAGTTCCGCGACGACCTCTACTTCCGGCTGAACGTCGTGCGCATCGACCTGCCGCCGCTGCGCGACCGGCCGGAAGACATCCCGGTGCTGGTGGCGCACTTCTGCCAGAAGTTCGCCCGCCCCGGGAAGAAGGCTCCGGCGGTGGACGAGGAGGCAATGGGGGTGCTGCTGAAGGCCCCGTGGCCGGGGAACATCCGCCAGTTGGAAAACGCCATCGAGCGGGCCAGCGTCACCACCCGCGACGGGGTGATCCGCCCGACCAACCTGCCCCGCGACATCGGCGGTCGGGTGGACAACAAGAACCCGTTCCAGGTGGACCTCGCCCGGCCGCTCCCGGAGCAGTTGGCCGAGATCACGACCGCGTTCGAGGAGCGATACCTACGCAAGGCGCTGCGGAAGACCCGCGGGCACGTCGGCAAGTGCGCCAAGATCACCGGCCTGTCGCGGCGGAGCATCACCGACAAGATCGCCCAGTACAAGATCGACAAGGCCGAGTTCAAGCGCGACTGAGAGTGGGGTTGAAGATTTTATGACGTAATGAAGGGTGTCAAGGCAATCGCTTTCGCACCGAACCCGCCTCAGCGAAGTGCTGGAAACGTAGCAAGGGGATCAAGAGTATCAAGAATCTCACCTATCGAAAGTGACACCCTTGATTCGGTGAGAATGTCTACTTCGCTCGCCACGGCCGCGTGACAATGCGCGGTTTACCCGGATCGTCCTGGGACCGGGGGCGTCCCGCCCTCCGCGGTTGCGCCCCGGGGGGTTGAGCTGAGCGACCGAGACGCCTGCGGTCCCAGGGACGACCCGCCACCGCACTGGGTTGCCTTCTTCTGCACCCACCCGGCCGCCACCGTTGCGGATGT
>Ga0105047_10019281_pt1 | contig 10533 bp, 6 predicted proteins | sample MAT04_FD_78384 | JGI IMG/M metagenome (GOLD analysis project Ga0105047, IMG submission 78384) | Freshwater microbial communities from Lake Fryxell liftoff mats and glacier meltwater in Antarctica - MAT-04 (megahit assembly) | ecosystem: Environmental > Aquatic > Freshwater > Ice > Liftoff... | reverse complement strand
TCCTCACGCGGGCCGTTCGCGGTGCGTAGCAGAGGCCGCTCGGCACCCGGGGTTCTCACCCCGGGCTATTAAATCCCGCCCCGCTGGGGCTCCCCAGCCCCGGGCCGAAGACCCTTCGCGGATCGTGCATTCGGCATTCAGGCGCCGGGCGGGGGCGCCCCAACGGGGCGGGATTTAATAGCCCGGGGTGAAAACCCCGGGTGGCTATCGTCGTCCCCGCAAAGGTTTGCGCAGCATCTCGTCCGCAATGCCCCGATCGATCCCGAAGTGCGGATCCTCACGCGGGCCGTTCGCGGTGCGTAAAGAATCGCCGTCAGCCTCTGTGCAATCGGTTGTCGGGATCGGTGCGGATGCGCCCGAATCGTCGGCCCGCCCGGCGGGAACGTCCGCCGATTCGCCCCTCGCCGTGATGCGGAGACGCGACCGATCCCGATGGAGATGTTATACCGTCAGGACGATGCTTTTCCGCACGCGAGGCAGGGAGTTGCCGTGAACCGAGTCATCTGGTCGATACTGCTCGCGGGTTGGTTCGTGCCGGGAGCGGTGGAGGCCGGGCCGCTGAGGATCTGTACCAAATTCGAGGCGGTCCGCCTCAGCGAAAAGCTCGGCGGCGATCTTCTGGACTTCACTTTCAACCACCGCGTGGACCGGCGCATCTACTCCCCCGCGCTCGACGAAAAGCGGGACATCTACGTGTACATTCCGCCGAAGTTCGACGCGAGCAAACGCTATCCGGTGATGTTCTGGCTGCACGGGTTCAACCAGGACGAAAAGGACTTTATGGAGGTCGCCCCGCTGTTCGACGCGGCGATCCTTCGGGGCGACCTGCCGCCGATGATTATCGTCGCCCCGGACGGGACGATCAACGGTCGTCCGTCGCTGTTCAACACGGGGAGCTTTTACATCGACTCGAACGCGGGTCGCTTCGGCGACTATCTTTCGACCGATGTCTGGAACTTCGCGGTGGAGAACTTCCCGATCCGCCCCGACCGGGAATCGCACATCCTCGCGGGTCCGTCGATGGGCGGGTTCGGTGCGTACAACGCGGGGTTCAAGCACCGCGACCGCTTCGGGGTACTCGTGGGTATATTCCCGCCGATCAACCTGTGCTACAACGACTGCCGCGACAACTACTTCGGCGATTTCGACCCGAACTGCACCAAGCATGTGGAGCGACTGAAGCCGCACGCACCCATCGGCCGGTTTTACGGCGGATTAGTGACGGTTCGCCAGCGGCGCATCATTCAACCGCTGTTCGGACGAACCAGTGCGGATGTCGTGGAGCGGGTGTCCGCGGAAAACCCGATCGAAATGCTCGAGAGTCGGGACATCAAACCGGGCGAGTTCAAAATGTACCTGTGCTACGGCAAGCGCGACGAGTTCAACATCGACGCGCAGTGCGAGAGCTTTATCGATGTCGCGGTCAAACGCGGTCTGACGATCACGTACCAGGTGGATCCCGACGGCCAGCACAATTCGCGTTCGGGCCGTAAGCTGCTCCCGGGGGTGATCTCGTGGCTCGACCTGAAACTGCGCGACCTGCCCGCCACCCCGCAATAGATCACGCGGGGGTCGGCGGTCGATACTGAACGCGGCGGATATTCGTCGCCCGTCCGGTCGCGTCGTCGGTGTCGATGATGCAACCCGACAGGCGGATGTCGTCGGTGGCGAGGTCGAACCAGATCGGCACGAAGTTCAGGTGCGTCGGCAGGATGCGCTCGGGTTTGCGCCCCAGAACCCCCGAATGAGGCCCGCACATCCCCGCATCCGACAAAAACGCGGTGCCGTCCGCGAGGATCTGCTCGTCGCCGGTCTGCACGTGGGTGTGCGTGCCGACCATCGCGCTGATTTTGCCCCTGAGGTGGTGGAGGAGGGCGAACTTGTCCCCCGTCGCCTCGGCATGGACATCGACGAAGATGGTCTTCACTTCCGGCGAGATCGTCGCCAGCACCCTCGTCGCGGCGTGGAACGGACAATCGACCGGCCTCATAAACGTCCGCCCCATGAGCGAGATGACGGCATACGGTACGCCGCTCGCGGTCTGCCCGACGACGACTTCGCGTCCGGGGGCTTCCGGAGGATAGTTCGCGGGTTTGCAGATCGGTTCGCCCGCGTTCATCACTTCGATGATTTCCATCTTCTTGTAGATGTGGTCGCCCATCGTCACGACATCGATCCCGGCGCTACGGAGGTGTCGGTAGTCTTTGGGGTAGAGTCCGGAACCGCCGGAGGTGTTTTCGGCGTTGGCGACGACGAGGTCGAACGATTCGGTCTGACGCAGTCCGGGGAGGAGAGCGCGGACGAGTTTGACGGCATCGAGTCCGACGATATCGCCCAGGAACAGGATTTTCATAGAGAGCAATCCTTCGGGGGCGCGGGCGAGTTATCCGACAGGATACGCCAACTCGCCCGGAAGGCCAGCGGCAACGCGGGACGACCCGATTTCGGGACCCGCGAATCCGCCTCTGTCGGATGGTTCGACTCCGGGTATACTAAAAGCATGGCCATTTCCTGACCTCCCCGCGAGACTCGTTCGATGTCGGTCATCCCCCTCTCATCCGTCGCGGTGCACCTTCGCCCCGAAGACAACGTCGCTGTCGCCGCCAAACCGATCCCCGCCGGGACCGTGCTGTCGTTCGACGACCGCGAGTTCGCCGTCCTCACTGCTATCCGCATGGGCCATAAATTCACCGTCGTCCCCGTCCCGGAAGGCGACCCCATCCGCAAGTACGGGCAGATCATCGGCTTCGCGGCCAAAGACCTCGAAATCGGCGATCACGTCCACGTCCACAACGTCAAACTCGGCCAGTTCGAGCGCGACTATGCGTTCTGCACCGAGACCCCGCCCGCCCCGGCCCGCCCGGCCGATGTACGCACCTTTATGGGCTACGATCGAGGGGCCGATCGCCCCGACCACCAGCGCTACGGCACGCGCAATTACGTCGCGGTCATCAGCACCGTCAACTGCTCCGCGAGTGCGAGCAAGTACATCACCGAACGCATCCGCGCTTCGGGCATCCTGGAAAAGTATCCGAACGTCGATGGGGTCGTGCCGATCGTCCACAAGCACGGGTGCGCGATGGCGTACGACGGCGCGGACCACAAGCAACTCGACCGCACACTCGCGGGGTTCGCTCGCCACCCCAACGTCGTCGCTTACGTTCTTATCGGGCTCGGTTGCGAAACCGGGCAGGCCGCCCACCTGATCGAAAACGAAGACCTGCAACTGCACCAGATCGGGCCGAAGCGCGTCCGACCGATGATCCTGAGCATCCAGGAACTCGGTGGCATCGGCAAAACCGTCGATGCCGGGGTCGCAGCCGTCGTAGCCCTGCTACCCAAAGCCAACGCGGTGAAGCGCGTACCGATCGCCATCGAGCACCTGATCCTGGGGACCAATTGCGGCGGTTCGGACGGCAACTCCGGGGTGACGGCCAACCCCGCGCTGGGAGTCGCGTCCGACATGCTGATCGCCCACGGGGGTACGAGCATCCTCGGCGAAACACCCGAGATCTACGGCGCGGAACACCTGCTCACGCGGCGGGCGGTCAGCCGCGAGGTCGGCGAAAAGCTCGTCGAACGCATCAAGTGGTGGGAGTGGTACACGGGGATCTTCGGCGCGGAGATCAACAACAATCCGTCGCCCGGTAACAAAGAAGGCGGGCTGACCACCATCTACGAGAAGTCCCTGGGGGCGATCGCCAAGGCGGGTACGACCGCGATGACCGATGTCGTGCATTACGCCGAACCCGTTACGACCAAAGGCTTCGTGGTGATGGACACCCCCGGCTACGACCCGGTGAGCATGACGGGGATCGTCGCAGGCGGGGCCAACGTGCTGGTATTCACGACGGGGCGGGGGAGCGTGTTCGGGTGCAAGCCGGTGCCGTCGATCAAAGTAGCGACCAACGCGCCTTTGTACCACCACATGATCGGCGACATGGACATCAACGCGGGCAAGGTGCTCGACGGCAGCACGGTCGAAGAAGTCGGGAAAGAGATCTTCGAGGAGATCATCGCGGTCGCCAGCGGTAAGAAGACCAAAAGTGAGATCAACGGGGTCGGCGAGGAAGAATTCGCCCCCTGGAGTATCGGACCGACCCTTTGAGGGTTAACGCGACCGGAAAGAATGTGAGACTGTTCCGGAAGTCGGGATCGATCGTCTCAAGTTGATGCCTATGGGGGTGAAACCCCTTGCGGACAATCGGGTTCCATCGATTCGGACTTCCGGAACAGATTCTAATATAAACGAATGACGACCCCGGATCGTTAGTCTAAAGAGTGGTGTTCGATTCCTGTGTTCCTGCCCGAAAACTCTCCCACGGAGACTGGATATGCGTACTGCGTTCCGAATGTTCGGCGGCCTGTTGCTGCTGCCGATCGCACTTTTGATGAGCCAGGCCGCATCCGTGCGGGGGCAGGACAAAGATAAGGACAAGGACAAAAAGGACGACAACCGGCAGATCGAAGAGGTCGCGCTTTCGACCTGCGACGGTCTGCGTCTGTCGGGGAACTGGTACCCTTCGAGCAAGGGCCGCCAGGCGGACTGCGTCATCATGGTCCACAATTACGGCAAGGACTTCAGTTCGAGCAAAGGGGCGTTCCCGGCACTGGCGAAAGATCTCCAGGATGCCGGTTTTTCGGTGCTGACGTTCGACCTGCGCGGGCACGGCAGGAGCACGAAGGCGGCGACGGTGTTCGACGCGAAGTTGTTCAACAACTTCAACCTGTTCCCACAAAACAAATTCGTCGCGGGACTGCCCAGGAACCCGATCATGATGAAGTCGATCAACGTCACCCAGTTCGGGGCGGGATACTTCCCCTACATGATTAACGATATCGTCGCGGCTCGCCGCTTCCTGGACGAGCGCAACGACGCGGGCCAGTGCAACGCGGGTGCGGTCCACATCATCGCCGATCGGGAGTCGGGCGGGCTGGCGATGGCGTGGCTCAACGGCGAGTACCTCCGCAACGGCATCAACGCCCTCCAGTTGGGCGCGATCGATCCCAAGCACGTAGCCGGGACCGACATGATGAGTGCGACCTTCCTGAGCTACCGGCCGACCGCCCGGGCGACGCAGATCCTCAACAACATCCAGAAGGAAAGGGCCATCTACGAGAGTACCGGCAACATCCGGGAATCGGTGCGCGAGAAGGTGAGCATGGCGTTCGTGTACGGCGACGGCGACGAAAAGGCCAAAGCCGCGTCTCGCGCGGTATTCACCGGGTTTACGATTCCCGGTACCGCGAAGGAAGACAAGGACCGGGGTAAGTACCTCGTCGAAGTCGCCAAGGGTCAGTCGCTCGCGGGTGTCGATCTGCTCGACCCGACCAAAGACCTCGGGGTCGAGAAGAAGGTCGTCGAGTTCATCAAAGCCACGACCAAGAAGAACATTACCGGCAACGCCTGGAAGCAGCGCAATCCAGGGACCTACGAGCCGAATTCGTTCCCGTTCCTGTTGTACCTCAAGTGAGTTCGCTCCCGACTGCGGCCGTTTCGCCCGCCCCGACGACGGGGTGGGCGAAACGGCCGAACGAACCCTTTCCCACTTCCTCTCGACTTCACCCCTTGACCATGACCCGTCGATTGCAGACGATAGCTCCTCTGATGTCTTCTCTTTCGTTCGAGCGACCAGTTCGATGATGATTCAAACGCAGCGCGGTCAACCGATGCCTCTGGGTGTCTCGGCGGCAATCGAGGGGTTGAACTTTTCGCTCCTTTCGCGGCACGCCACGTCCGTACGGCTGGTGATCCTGCCCGAACAGGACACCGACAACACCCCCATCGTCGAACTCGAACTCGATGCCAAAATCAACCGCACCGGCGACCACTGGCACATGAAGGTGCAGGAACTCCCCGATACCTTTCGCTACGGCTGGAAAGTCGATGGCCCCAAAGGTCCGACCCACCGGTTCGACCCCAGCGCGATCCTCATCGACCCGGCGGCGACGCTGATCTCGTCGGGCGCGTACTGGGGCAACGTCTGCGAGTTCGTACCGGGCCGCACTCACCGGCGCAGCCTGTGGACCAAACGCCCGTACTACCAGTGGAGTTCTTTGGCTCCGCCCCGCATCCCCATCGAAGACACGATCGTTTACGAACTGCACGTCCGCGGCTTTACCTGCCACCCGTCCAGCGGCGCTTCCGCACCGGGTACGTTCCGCGCGCTCGCCGAGAAGATCCCCTACCTCAAAGACCTGGGGGTCACTGCGGTCGAACTGCTGCCGATCCACGAGTTCGACGAAAACGAGTGCCGGTTCGTCGATCCGACGACCGGGGAAACCAACCACAACTTCTGGGGGTACAACACCATCGCGTTCAGCGCGCCGAAGGCTGCGTACGCCGCGACGGGCAACGAACACGGGCAACTCGACGAGTTCCGCGATATGGTCGCCGCATTCCACCGCGCGGGGATGGAAGTCTGGCTCGATGTCGTGTTCAACCACACCGGCGAAGGCGGCAACGACGGGCGGACCTATTCGTTCCGGGGCATCGACAACTCCCTGTACTACATGATGTCCCCCGAAGGCGAGTACCTCAACTTCACGGGATGCGGCAACACCGTGTCGTGCAACCACCCGGTGGTCCGCAACCTCATCATCAACTCCCTGCACTTCTGGGTCGGCGAGATGCACGTCGACGGGTTGCGCTTCGACCTGGCATCGATCTTCGGCCGGGACATGACCGGCAAAGTCGTGGACTACCCGCCGATCCTGGAGATCCTGTCGGAAGACGGGGTATTGCGCGACACCAAACTCGTCGCGGAACCCTGGGATGCCGCCGGACTGTATCAGGTCGGCAAGTTCCCCTACGGCAAGCGCTGGAGCGAGTGGAACGGCAAATACCGCGACGATATCCGCTCGTTCTGGAAGGGCGAAATCGAACACATCGGCCCACTGGCGACCCGCCTGTGCGGTTCGGCGGACCTGTACGAGTGGAACTACCGCAATCCTTCGCACTCGATCAACTTCGTGACCTGCCACGACGGCTTCACGATGAACGACATGGTCAGTTACAACCGCAAGCACAACCTCGCCAACGGCGAGAACAACCGCGACGGCATGGACGACAACACGTCGTGGAACTGCGGAACCGAAGGCCCCACCGCCGACGCGAAAATCCTGTCGCTGCGGGCGCGACAGGCGCGCAACCTGATGGCGACCTTGCTGCTGTCGCAGGGCGTGCCGATGATCCTGGGGGGCGACGAGTTCCTTCGCACTCAAAAGGGCAACAACAACGCCTGGTGTCAGGACAACGACATTTCCTGGGTCGATTGGACGCTGATCGATACGAACGCGGACTACTTCCGCTTCGTGCGCCTGCTGATCCACTTTCGCCGCAACCATCCGGTCCTGCGCCGGGGGCGGTTCTTCCGGGGCAAACTGCCGGACCCTTCCTCGGGAGGGGATGGGCCGAAGGCGCTGCTCCCGGCGGCACTCGCGCAGAGCGATCTGAGCCACCTGTCGGACATCCATTGGCACGGGCTCAAGCCGTTCAAGCCGGTGTTCGAGTGCCGAACCCTGGTGATCGCACTGGACGGCCGATTCCACGGGCGCGACCTGCCCGCAGACTGCGACCTGTGCCTGATCGTCCACGGCGAGGATTTCGCCGCGGAACTGACGATCCCGCCGTCGCCATCGCGCCGGGCGTGGCGCGACCTGATGGACACCGCCCGCACGTCCCCCGACGACTTCCGCGACGAGGAGACCGCCCCGGACATCGAAGTCGGTTCGGTCGTCACCCTCGCGCCGCACTCGTTCCGGTTGCTGGTGAGCCGTGCGAATTGAAGGAGTCCGGGAACGTCGTTACCGCCTCCCGCCTCCGCTTCAACCTGCCGGGAAGCCGTTGGGTGGCGCGACTTCGTCGAACGGCTTCAGACGCGAATCGACCTGCCGCATGGCGATGCGGTTGATGATCTGCAAAAACGCCTGAGCCGAGGCTTCGATGATGTCGGTGCTGAACCCGCGGCCGGCGATCGTCCGGCCTTCGTACTCGGCTTCCACGAGCGATTCGCCCTGCGCGTCTTCGCCGACCGATACCGAGCGAATGCGGAAGTCGGTCAGCTTCAGTTCGATCTTCGTGATGCGCTCGATCGCCTGGAATACCGCGTCGATCGGCCCGTCGCCCAGGGCGGCATCCCGGAGGACGTGTCCGGCGGAGTGCCTGAGCGACACTGCGGCGTGCGGCAGACCCGCGTTGCCCGTCGAGCAGGTAAAGGTTTCGAGGGTCCACATCGCCGCGACCGCGGTGTGCAGGCGCGACTCGATCAACGCTTCGATGTCGCCGTCGTAGATCACTTTTTTGCGGTCCGCGAGGATCTTGAAGTCCTCGAATACCTGCTGCAACTGGGCTTCGTCGAGGTGGAACCCCAGGTCGGCGACGCGCTGCTTGAGCGCGTGGCGGCCCGAATGCTTGCCGAGGACCAGTTCGGTACGCGGGATGCCGACATCCTCGGGGTTCATGATCTCGTAGGTGCTGCGGTCCTTGAGGACCCCATCCTGGTGGATGCCGGCTTCGTGCGCGAACGCATTCTGGCCGACGATCGCCTTGTTGCGCTGGACCTGCATCCCCGTGATCGTCGAGAGCCGCCGACTGATGGGGAACAGCAGTTTCGTGTGGATGCCGGTGTCGAGTTTGTAGAAGTCTTTGCGGGTGCGAAGAGCCATGACGATCTCTTCGAGTGCGGTATTCCCCGCCCGCTCGCCGATCCCGTTGATGGTGCATTCGACCTGCCTGGCTCCCGCACGCAGTCCCGCGAGGGCGTTCGGAACCGCCATGCCCAGGTCGTCGTGGGTGTGGGTCGAAATGACGACCTTATCCGCGCCGGGGACGTTTTTGAGGATGCCCTCGATCAGGGCGAAATAGTCCTCGGGGGTCGCGTAACCGACGGTGTCGGGGATGTTCAGCGTGGTCGCGCCTTCGCGGATCGCGGCTTCGAGCATGCGATAGAGGTAGTCGGGTTCGGATCGGGTCGCGTCCATCGGCGAGAACTCGATATCCTCGACGAGCGTTTTGGCGAACGCCACCATTTCGCGGGCCTTGCGCAGAACGCTCTCGCGATCGCTCTTGAGTTGATGTTTGATGTGGATATCCGACGACGAGATAAACGTGTGGATGCGCGGGAACTGGGCGTCGCGCACGGCCTCGGCGGCTCGCTGGATGTCGGGGGTATTGCAGCGGGCGAGACCGGCGATCGTCGGACCGTGAACCTCGCGGGCGATGCGCTGGACCGACTCGAAGTCCCCGGGGGAGGCGATGGGGAACCCGGCCTCGATGACATCGACACCGAGGTCGCGCAGGGCGAGGGCCATCTCCAGCTTTTCCTGCTGGTTCATGCTGCACCCGGGCGACTGTTCGCCGTCGCGCAGGGTCGTGTCGAAGATGATAACCCGTCCCGGGTCGAAACTTCGGCTCATGGAACGCTCCGAGAAACGAAAAAACCCCGGCCACTCCTGAGGAGTCCGGGGTCGGGTGATGCTGAGATGGCCTCAGGACGTACGACCGACGGACTTCACCGGAAGGTCGGCGAGTCGCGCGAGTGCCAGCAGGAGGAGTGGTACGTTCGAGGACATAGTTACGATTGTCATAGGAAAACTTCGGGACCGGGCAAGGAGGGGCCGACATTATCCCGCGTGCGGCTCCCGGCGACGATGCATCACTTTTCGTCGAGTTCGATTTTGTAGCCGTGGAGGCAAAAGACGATGGTTCGACTCGGATGCACCAGCGGTTTCGCATCGCACGTCCACCGGATCGTGGAGTGGCCGGGAGGGAGCATCAGATCCAGATCGATGTCGCGTCTGGTCGCGTCGATGGGGAACTTCCGTTCGAGGCCGGGGCCGGTGACGGTCAGAGTCGCCGCCGCCCCGTCGTACGCATAACACACCGCGTGCAACCGACAGCGCTTCGGCTGCTGCGAAAACTGGTGAAGTTCGAGCTGACTTTGCGCGATCGCCCACCGCCAGCGACCGCTCGCATCGGACTCCTCCGGCCAGAAACCCGTATCCCATTCGGCGAGCAGCGGACGGGCCGACGAAGTCTGCAGATCGCTGCGGCGGTAAACCCTCGGAGCGTCCTGCTCCGAATCGATGACATATTCCCGGGTCAGTACCCCCTTCTGGACGGAATGGATGTTCGCCGGCGTACCGTACAACAGGATCGTCTCGGGGAGGTTGTGCGGGTCCGAATAGTAGCGTCCCAGAATCGGTTGCAGTCCGTCGAGTCCGAAGGGCAACGGCCACGAATGCGGGGTACTCATTCGGAACGGTGTCAGCAGATAGAGACCGGGGAAGTCGCCGAAGACCGACACCCGGTCGTTTTCGCGTCCGGGTTCGTCGTTGAGATGGCTCAGGCGTTCCCGCAAATCCGCGACCCAGCGCAACCGATCCGGGGTCGTCCGCAGTCCCGCGAACGGCCCCGACGGGACCGTTGCCGGTAGTGGCGAGCCGGGGATCTCGCCGTAAAAGCGGGTGACCGATCCACTCGCCAGCGCGACCAGGACGGCAACCGTCGAGATCGACCCGGCGCGCGATCCG
>Ga0105047_10019280_pt1 | contig 10534 bp, 6 predicted proteins | sample MAT04_FD_78384 | JGI IMG/M metagenome (GOLD analysis project Ga0105047, IMG submission 78384) | Freshwater microbial communities from Lake Fryxell liftoff mats and glacier meltwater in Antarctica - MAT-04 (megahit assembly) | ecosystem: Environmental > Aquatic > Freshwater > Ice > Liftoff... | reverse complement strand
CAGCATGGCAGACGTGCATGACCAGCAAAGCAGAAGCTATAACATGAGCCAAGTCAAAGGCAAGAACACAAAGCCAGAGATGCTGGTAAGGAAGTTTCTGTGTGCCAATGGATATCGCCGCCGCTACCGGCTGCACGTTAAAAAATTAACCGGTAAGCCCGACATCGTTTTACGTAAAAACAAAACCGTCATCTTCATTCATGGCTGTTTCTGGCATGGACATACCAACTGCAAATACTATGTGGTACCCAAAACCAACACAGATTGGTGGCTCAATAAAATAAACGGCAATATTACCAATGATGATAAAGCAGTAAAAGCTTTAAAAAAAGATGGATGGAAAATTATCACCATCTGGGAATGCGATCTTAAACCTGCCAGGGTTGAAAAGACGCTAACCGCTCTGCTTAAAAAACTCTCCTGATATTTTTTTAAAAGCTGTCAATAGTGACTTAAAAGTAAATGTACTCTAAGTCACATGAGATAGTATTGCCTTCGAGAAAAATATAATTATTAACCAATTATTAATTGTGTTCTAAAGCATACTGCTTTATAGGACACATAAAAATACATTTGACCATGAACCTGAACGAGCTTGTAGGACAACGAATAACTCAGCTTAGAACTCAAAAAAAGCTATCCCAGCAAAAGTTTGCAAATGAGGCTGATATTGAAAGATCGTACCTCACCCACGTCGAAAAAGGAAGAAAAAATATTTCATTAAATACACTACTAAAAATTACCAGCGCTCTTGAAGTATCACTAAAGGAGTTTTTTGACGCTAAAGAATTTTCAAAACCATGAGCACAAAGCAATTGAATTTTATTGACCTGTTTGCAGGTGCCGGGGGATTATCGGAAGGTTTTATAAGAGCAGGCTTTGAGCCACTTGCTCACGTAGAAATGGATAAAGCGGCTTGCTATACTTTAAAGACAAGAGCAGCATATCATTATCTGAAAGCTCATGATAAATTTGACATTTATAAATCCTACTTAAGAGGTGATATAAAAAGAGATGCCTTGTATGCTTTAGTTCCAGACGAAATTTTAGAAAGTGTTATTAATTTTCCGATTGGCACAGAATACAACGCTGCCATACACAAAAAGATTGCAGAACAACTTAATGGCCGGGAGGTAGATTTGATAATCGGTGGTCCTCCCTGTCAGGCTTATTCCTTGGTGGGTAGGGCAAGAAGTGAAGACGGTATGAAAGGTGATTCCAGAAATTATCTGTATGTTCAGTATGCCAGATATCTTGAAAAGTATAAGCCAAAAATGTTCGTGTTTGAAAATGTGCTGGGACTTAAATCTGCTGGAAAAGGAGTGTATTTAAAGAATATGGAAAAACTGTTTGATAAGAAAGGCTATGCAATGAGATTATTTAGTGTGGCGGCAAACAATTTTGGAGTACTGCAGAATAGAAAGCGGATTGTCATCATAGGATATAAGCATGAATTGAATCTTTCTTTACCTGATCTGGAATCAATAAGAAGCAAAAAAGAATATTTGGTAAAAGATCTTTTGTCTGATCTTCCTGTCTTACAGGCTGGAGAAGGAAACGAAAAATATAGTAATTATAAAAAGGCATCAACAGATTATTTAAATGAAACGGGTATAAGAAATGGCATAGATATTTTGACCCAGCACATTGCAAGGCCACACACCGAACAGGATAAAGAAATTTATCGGATAGCAGTGAACTTATTTGCAGGGGGGCAACGGTTAAACTACAATGAACTTCCTGAAAAACTAAAAACGCATAAAAACCGGCATTCTTTTTTTGACCGTTTTAAAGTAGTAAATGCCGGTGCTGAATTTTCCCATACGGTTGTTGCTCATATAGCCAAAGACGGACATTATTATATACATCCGGATATAAAGCAGAATCGATCCATCACTGTAAGAGAAGCCGCAAGGTTGCAATCTTTTCCTGATAATTTTTATTTCGAAGGAGTTAAAGAGAATGCAAATAGAACTGCTGCATTTAAACAGATTGGAAATGCAGTACCGCCTTTAATGGCTGAATATTTAGCTACCGTAATTGGAGGCGTTTTTAAATTGAATCATAAGGTAAACAAAAAAATATAAATTTTATTTAACCATATAAGTATCATAAAAATATTTAAGCACCAATTCATAATAGACTCGTATAACAACCCAACTTTTAAAACAGCATGTCTGAACAAACCCGCCAATTATTTGAAGACGGAACTCCCAACCCCGAATTTTTAATAAAATCTATAGCTGAACAAGGGTATAGCTTAGAAACATCGCTTGCTGATTTAATGGATAATTCTATTTCAGCAAAAGCTGATAAGATTGAAGTTCTCATAAAAATGAATAATGAGCCCTTTACGTTATTTCTTGCTGATAATGGTAATGGGATGGATGAACAAACATTAAAAGAGAGTATGAAATTCCCTAGCAATTCACCTGAAACGAAGAGGGGTGTAAATGATATGGGAAGATTTGGCTTGGGGATGAAAACAGCTTCATTTTCGCAAACGAGATATTTAACTGTTTTATCAAGAAAAAGAGGGACAAAGAAATATATTGGGAGAACATGGGATGTTAATCACTTGAAAGAAATTGGTTGGCAAATTGAAATTGAAACCGAAGATGAGGTCAATTCACTAATTGAATCTTATAGTAAACTTAGTAGTGATCATTTAAATTCTTTTGAATCATTTGAGCCAAATACAATTGTTGTATGGAAAGGACTATTCAAATTTGAATCTTATATCGAAGATGAAAACAGCCGACAAAATGCATTAAAAAAAGAAATATCGGAAGTGACTTCCGACTACCTGTCTTTAGTATTCCATCGATTTATGGAACGGGCAAATTCTCCTTTACAAATCAGAATAAATAATAATCGAATAAAGCCCTTTAATCCATTTCCAATAAATCAAAAAGACTTTAGGCCAATCGCCTACAAGGAGAGGGTTTTTAGAAATGATAAAATAAAAATAGAAGGTTTTATTCTTCCATCCAGAAGTATTGATGAAAGTAAAAATGGGCTTACAATTTGGACTACAAAAAACAGGGGTTTAATGGATATGGAAGGAATATATATTTACAGGGCTAATAGGATAATTCTATTTGGAGAATGGTTGGGAGTTATTAAGAAGGGCCCAAGGCTTCAGTTGGCAAGATTAAGGGTTGATGTTGGTAATAGTGTTGACCATTTACTTCATTTGAATGTTGCAAAATCACAAGTGGTAATACCTCATGATCTGATAAAAGCCTTTGAAAGATATATCGAAGAATTAAAAATTGAAGCTGAAAGAGAATTTTACAATAGAGGAATAAGGCGATTTTCAAATAATACAAGAGATAATAATACACAGCTTTTTGAAAGAAAAGCCTCAAATAAAGGTGTCTTATTAGAGTTAAACATCGACTTCCCATTGCTTAAATCTCTTAAAAGTGAATTATCAAAAGAACAGAATTCAAAGCTGAATTTAATAATGAGAATGGTCAATACAAGAATAAATGAAATAAGAAAGACACACGAAGACAAAGCATTTATTGGTATTGTTGAAAAGGATGGTATGTCACTGAGCGATATTGTTACTACTATATTACAGTTAAAAGAAAGTGGATTTACAATTGACCAGATTAAGAAAGATATAATACCGGGTCTAGGGTTTAAAGGGAATTCATTCCCATTAGAAATTAGCAATTTATTAAAGTAGCTTATGAAAAACAGAGAATATATAGACCAAATTAAAACATTTCTTAACATTCATTTCAATAAGCACAAAGAAATAAATGGATATGTAACTCGTGAATTTTTTGAATCTTTGGAATTAAAAAATAATTTAAAGAGGGCTTTAAAAGCAATGGAAAATATGGGTTTTCCTACTCTTAAAGAAGACAAGTTTGAACTACTTTATAAAATTGCAATAAATGAATCACGGTTCAGCAATCAAATAGGAATGACCCCTAGTATATCTCTAGTTGGAGATAATATAAAAAATATTAATTGGCTGACTAAAGAACGAATGGATACCCTTAAATGGGAAAACGACGAATTGATTTCCTACCGCTCAAGATATTTAAGCTATCTAGAAAAGATTGGCCGATCAAAAGAATATATAGAGGAAACTAAAAGATCAAGTCTAGAAATATTGAAAAAACTTGGTGACCCAAAATCTGTTACAAAATATTTTGTAAAGGGACTTGTTGTAGGCAGTGTACAATCTGGAAAAACTGCAAATTTTAACGCTGTTATAAATAGCGCAGTTGATGCTGGTTATGATCTAATTATTGTACTATCTGGTATAATGGAAGATTTAAGAAGACAGACTCAAATAAGAATTGAAAAAGAAGTTGAAGGGAAATACGAAGCAGGAGTATTTACAGGTGTAGGTAAAGTTTCATCTTTTGGCCCTCTAGGTGAACATAAAGAAGTGCGCCAAATTATAGTACCGACATCTGCAGAAATTGATTTTAATAAATCAATCAAGGCAGCTGATTTTTCATTAAACAATAGAAACATTCTTGTTTGTAAGAAAAACACAAGTGTTTTGAAAAATCTAATCCTATGGTTAGATAAATACTTAAATGAGAATAAGGATAAGATTGAAATACCTTTTCTTATTATTGATGACGAAGCAGATAATGCTTCATTAAACAACCTAGGAGAAAAAGGTATCGAATACGCTACTATAATAAATAAAGAGATTAGAGCTTTGCTGGCTTTGTTTAATAAAAAAACTTATTTGGGTTATACTGCAACTCCTTTTGGTAATGTCCTTCAAGATAGAAATGAAGCACCAAAACAAAAATGGCTAATTACAGATAAAATAAATGGTGAATTAATTAATAAGGAATTTGATATAGAAAGCAGTTTATTCCCCGATGATTTTATTGAGTTATTATTTCCACCACCTAATTACATTGGCCCTAAGCATTTCTTTGAAACAAGGCTGGAAGAAATAAAAAAAATTGAACCCCTAATTCCACCAGCAGTAAATGATTATCTCAACTCTTTTCCTTCAAGGGTTTGGAAAGAAACTGATGAACCAACAGTAGAGTTTGGGAAAGATACAAGAGCGGTATTAAAAACAGACTCATATCCTCTATTCATTCCCGAATCACTAAAGGATGCAGTAATGTGTTTTATTGTATCTACTGCAATAAGAATAAGTCGAAAGTCTGAAATCGTTGAATCAAGCCATTTTCAGCCTCATAATACTATGTTGATTCACATTTCAAGGTTTACTTCGTGGCAAACAAAAACAAAAACGCTAGTTCAAGAATTTGTTGAAGAATTAACCTATAAATTAAATAATGACATCCCTAGTGACAAAAGCTCTATATACGGGAAGTTTGAAAAAATATGGTACAAATATTATGCATACGTTATAGAAAACATTAGAACTTATTTGGCAGATGACTATGAAGATAATTACCTAACACCAAAATCTTTTCAGGAAATAAAACCCTTGCTAATAACTTCTATAACAGACATGGAGGTCAAAGCGATTAATAGTGAAACAAAGGACAAACTATTATACTTGGAAAAAGAAGAAAAAAAATATATTGCTATAGGTGGCAATCGGTTATCAAGAGGGTTTACTTTAGAAGGACTAACCATTAATTACTTTATTCGAAATACTAATTATGCAGACACCTTGCTGCAGATGGGCAGATGGTTTGGGTATAGGCCAGGCTATATTGATTGTTGTAAATTATTTTCCACCACAGATTCATTACTAAAATTTGATTTGACCACCTCTACAATTGAGGATTTGGAACAAAAATTTATTGAAATGAATAGAGATCCCAATAATACGCCTGCTAAATATGCATTGAGAGTATTAAAACATCCTGGAACTTTAAAAATCACCAGGCCATCAATATTAAAAAACGCAAAAGAGGTAAACTGGTCTTTTTCTGACACGTTAGAGCAAACTACAAAATTTTGCATTGACGCAAATAGGATAGAAAAATCATGGGATGCTTTTAAAAAACATATTTCAACACTTGGATTAGATGCTTCTAATATAGTCGGCGATTATATAGTATATGAAACTGAAAGAGTAAGTGATTTATTTACCTTTTTAACACTCCCAAATACATTTAATGGAACAGATAACGGGGAAAATAACTTTAGTGAAATAATAGAGTTCATTAAACTATGTAACGAAAAAAATATATTAAGAAAGTGGTCTATCGCAATAAAAAGAAAAGGAAGTGGAAGGATTTTACTTAAAAAAGATTCCGACCTACCTTGTAACATTGAAAGAACTCAAAGAAGCGGACCGGCTCCAAATAGTAGATGGTTTAATTTTTTAAAGAACGATAAATTATTTGCAGCTGGTGGAGCATCTTCAAATATTGTTACTGGTGCAAATGATATGGCAATTAGGTTATCCGATTCGGAAAGAGATTCAGCGAAAGAAGAATTTAGAAAGCAGCTTAAAATAGATTTAAAGGAAAAATACAAAGATTGGTCAAAAGATAAGATTACCGATACCGTAAAAAGAACAAATATTCCAGAAAAAGTCTATAGACAAAAAATGAATGAATCAGAAGGTGTGTTAATGATATATCTATTGGATTTGGAAGACGTGTTTAATAATAACAAGGAAGAAATACAAGGACTTTCTGAGATTAAGAATAGCTTAAACCTTGACATACCGTTGATAGGTTATGCTATAGGAGTTCCACCCATTAATGGAGATGTCGGAGGGACCTATTTACTAAGCAAATACCATAATGAACCATTAGAAGTAGCTACAGATGATGATGAATTTGAAGATTATAAAGATATACTAGAGTAAAATGAATAATAAAATTTTAGAAAATAATTGGGCCTCTATAACCTATACAGGAAAATCTAAATTTGATTTTAAAAGAATAGACACCGTTTGTATTCCTGAGTTAAATATTGGCTTTAATTTTTTAATTAATAGATGCTTAATCTTAGAATTACCAGTTAGTAATAAAGTTGATTTTCAATCAACGGTAAAAGAAAATTTAACAATAGAATTTTTTAAAGAAACAAATTATATAGTTATTCAATTAACAGATAATAACTACAATGATTTATTCAATGACTTAATAATTTCCTTATATCATAGAATAAAATCATTACCCAATGTAGATGAGTATTCAAAAGAATTAATTCAAACCTTCTATAAATGGAGTGAATTTTTTGAGGATAAAAAATCAGATAGATTGTCCACTGAAATGATAAAAGGATTGATCGGTGAATTACTGGTGTTAAAGGCACTTGTGACAATATCACCATCATCGAAAATTAATGACGTTCTAAATTCTTGGAAGGGTCCATATGATGAAGGGCATGATTTTGAATTAGAGGCTTTAAGTATTGAGGTTAAAACTAAGGAAATCTATAAGCTAGATATTAGGATTTCTAGCGAATATCAATTAGAGAAAGAATTAGATAAGCTTTTGGAGTTGACTGTCGTTTCAGTAGAAAATGATCCTGTTAATGGAGTCTCTATCAAAGATTTAGTTATTGAAATTAAAGATATAGTAACAGAAATGCTTGGAGATACATCAATATTACTAAAGGCAATTAGCCAAAAAGGATTAACCTTAAAAAATTTACATCTATATGATAATTTCAGGTTTAGGCCAATCCATAAAATTAATTATGATTGTACACGAATTGAATTTCCAAAATTAATAAAATCGAATGTACCTAAGGAAATAAATGGGTTGTCATATAATATTAAGATTGGTTTACTGGATGCATATATTATTTCTAAAATACTTTTTTAAATGGAAATTGACGAATATTTAAAATATCGAAAAGATCTTTTGAATGAATCAAAAGATGCGGAAGGGTTTATTTCTGAAGCTTCTTTTTTGAGTTCTGTGCTGCCTTCTATGCTTGATGCAAAACTTATTGAGTCAGAAGATTACAATGAAACGTACTTCCTGTATTCAGAGGGTAAATTAAAGGTTAATGGCTACACCGTTAATGAGTCTGGTGAACGACTACAACTATTTTTAGTCAATGAAGATTCAATTAGCGTGAATATTGATAATAGAGATTTAAATATCAGTTTAAAATCTTTTTATGAAGCGCAATTTAATAGAACTATTAAATTCATTCAAAGTTCACTCAAAGGAGAATTAACAAATGAATTACAAGATGCTGATGGCATTACAGTTTTAACTACACAAATATGTTCTTCTGAGGGGCTTGATCAATATGATGTAATTGAAGTCTTTTTAATTTCGGCTACAGCAACCGTCGACAATAGGGCAACTAAGCCACAACCCAAGCGAATAGAGTTTGATAATGAAAAATTGAAAGTGACCTTTACAAAAAATCGTGAAAAGGTTGTAAAAGAAATTATAATTATTAAAAAACTTATTGACTTAAATTTTTTATATAGTGTTTTAATTTCGCAAGGTAACAGGGAGCCATTGACGGTTGATTTTGAAAAATTGTTTAATCTTCAAATAGAAGCTATAAAGGCTGCTGATGAGGAATATTTTGAATCTTACTTATGTGTACTTCCTGGCAATATCATTTCAGATCTTTATAAGGAGTATAGTACAAGAATGTTAGAAAAGAATGTGAGGTCTTTTTTGCAATTCCCCAAAAAAGGTGTTAACTCAGGAATGAAAAATACAATTATAGATAGTCCTGAAAAATTTATTGCTTTCAACAATGGTTTGACAATCACTTCGACAGGAAAGGAAGTCTCTGAAATAAAAGGCAAATGTTATATAAAATCTCTAACTGATTTTCAAATAGTAAATGGCGGACAAACTACTGCTACAATCTACTTCTCTCAAAAGGAAGGCATATCTGTTGATAAAATAAAAGTAATGGCTAAGATTAATGTAGCCAAGAAATCTACCGAAGAAGAACTGGATAAGCTTATAACGGATATTAGTACTTTCTCTAATGCTCAGACACGTGTTTCTAAAGTTGATTTAAGAGCTCGAAGTGCCCAGTTAGTGAAAATAAAAGCATTAAGTGAGAGCATAATAACCTCTAAGGGCGTAAAATGGTTTTTCGAAAGGGCTAAAGGTGAACTTAATACGGCCATTAGAAAGCTTGGAAATAAGGATAGGATGCTAAAAAAATATCCTAAAGATAGAAGATTTACTAAGGAAGATCTTGCAAAATATTATGCAGCCTGGAATAATAAACCATATCTGGTAAAACTTGGTGGAGAAAAAGTATTTAGAGAATTTATTGAGGAATTAACTGGAGAGGGTTTAAAAAGGAAAGCTCCGGTTATTAACAGAGCTTTTTATGAAAATTTGATCTCAAGAATCATTCTTTTTAGAAATCTTGAAAAGATATACGGGAACGGAATAAATAAAATTGGAAATCTTAGAGCGGCAGTAATTCCATATTCAATTTCTATTTTATATAATTATACAGATGGGGGCGCAGATGATTTAATTTTTGACATGAATAATATTTGGATTAATGAAGAGCTTGAAAAAGAATTATCAGGTTTCTTTTATGAATTAATGAAGTTAATGAATGATTTAATTAAAAAGTACGCAACCAGTGACGACTTGAGTGAGTATTCCAAAAGGCCAGAGCTTTGGAGGAATATATCAGAAAGTATGGAAATACTTTCATTTATGGAAAGTAAAGATTCTGTGAAGGTCATAAAAAAATATTCTATTTCAAAAGAGGAAAATAGAAAAAGGCAATTGAAGTTTTCTAAAATAAATGAAGTGAATTTTAAATTAATCCAAGATAATGTTTCGGTACATGGTAATGGCATTGCTCTTTATAAAAAACTCCAATCAGTATTTCAAAAGTTAACACATCAAGAAAAGGAACATCTTGAATTCATTATTCAATCAGTTTTCAAACATGAAGATATTAGTGAACAATATATTGATCATGAAAAGGGGATCTTAAATAAGATTATTATTGAGTCACCTGAAATTCTGGATAATATTTCAGCGGCTGGTGTCAACTATCTATTTGAAACTTTAGATTATATTATTGAACAGTATAATAATGCTCTAAATAATCAAGATGATGTGAAAAAATGTTTTGATAGAATTCAACTGAACGCAAAAAATAAAAACTTAAAGAATCACCAAATTTGGGGGAATATTGGAGATGCATTATTTAAAGGTGAAGCTCCGAAAATAAAGGATATTATCGCAGCATCATCTTTATTTTCTGATGAACCTGCTGTAGCAGAAAAAGAAAAAGTGATAATTGATGAGTCATTGTTAATTAGGATGATTGAATGGGATTCAAAAAAGAAGATTCTTACTATAAATGAAATAAAATATCTAACAGAATTTGCTTACGGGTTTAAAAAACTAAATGCATTTCATGGAAATATTGTTAAACGTCATTTACAAACACTAGTAAATGCAGGTTTTAATATTGATAGTAATAAAAAATAATATAGTTAATAAGAATGCATAGTTCGTTCTGTAATGCATCTTACGTTATTAAGCATGCACGATTTTATGTATCCGTTTTACCAACCCCTTGTTTTTTATGATTTAGCTGCGTAGTAATTTTGCGGCAGCAGTTCTTTGATTCTATTGAT
>Ga0105047_10019279_pt1 | contig 10534 bp, 8 predicted proteins | sample MAT04_FD_78384 | JGI IMG/M metagenome (GOLD analysis project Ga0105047, IMG submission 78384) | Freshwater microbial communities from Lake Fryxell liftoff mats and glacier meltwater in Antarctica - MAT-04 (megahit assembly) | ecosystem: Environmental > Aquatic > Freshwater > Ice > Liftoff... | reverse complement strand
CGGCCCGATCCGCCCGACGGGCAGCCCGCTCGGTGACATGGTCGAAGCGGTCGGTGTGGCCGTGGCCGCTCACGTCCGCCGCCTCGGGCCCGCCGCGCCACCCTGGCAGCTGGCCGTGACGATCACCTGTACTGGAGTGCTCGCTCCTCAGCCGCGCCTGATCGCCCGCTATCCGAACGGGTGACCGCGCCTGCTTCGACGCGCCATGACACAGGTTCATCAACACACCCAACGACCACCACACCCCTATGTCGTCCCCACGCAACATGTCGCCGCCATCCTCATCCAACGTGTCGGCCAACACCCCTGGAGCTTCCGCGGCCGAGGCATCGTGAAGACCACGCTTCTCTCTTGTCTTGGCCGCTGCGGTCACCAGAGCCGTGACAGCGCCTGAACCAACGGCTTGCGCGGGCGCAGACGACCAACTCTCACGACCGCCTGAACCAACGCAAAGCGACCGCCCGGAACACCGGCGCGGCCTCTTTGCGTTCTCGAACGCAGCTCGGCACGGAAACAGCCAGCGAACGACAGGGCTGGACCGAAACACCCCTCAACGCTCCCGATCAGCTGCGCCGAGGCCCGTCAGACCGGAACCAGTCACCACTTTCAGCCAATCGTTCGACATCCACTACATCAGCTGTGAACGGTCATCCAATGTCCATCCAAGGGCGCGACCCGGGTTGGCATCGACTCGTTCATGGGACCGAGTCGGGCAGATCGCTTGCTGGTCTGAGGCCAACCTCGGAGGCGAGCTACGGCTGAACGCTGTCTCCGGCTCGTGACGCAGCTGCCGCCTGGGGCTCGCCGTCCACCGATCGGTGGACGGGATCGACCCTCAAGTCCGCAACGGAGAGACCTTCGCGATCCTCGGACCGAACGGCGCCGCCGGTCGGGTCGGAGGGCGCTTCCATGTCGATGATGTGCAGCACTTCGGGTCCGCCGTGCTGCTCGTACATCACTCGTCTGTCCATCAACCAACCATACGAGGTGTATGTCTACGTGTCGAGCGCCTGGCTCAGCGACAGGTCTCGACGATTTGGTCGCTCCCGCGTGGTCGCTCGCACTCAGTGGCCACCAGAAACTGCCCACTGACGGCCAACGCTCGCTGAGCCGCGGTCAAGACGCAGGGTGGTGGAGGCCGCAAGATGATTCGGTCTGAGCAGCGCCCCTGACCGTCTACATCAGCTACAGCCGCTGGTGCTGCCGCAGCTGGGGCAGGCGTGGCAGCTGCCGGCGCGGATCATCTGGACGCCGCACTGCATGCACATCGGGGAGTCGCTGTGGCGCACGGTCGGCTTGGAGGTGACCTCGGCCCGGGCGATGCCGCTCGGGTTGGTGATGTCGTTGTTCGGGGCGGCCGGGGCCACACCGAGCTCCATCTGCGTCAGCAGATCGTCGGCCGAAGGGATGCTCTTCGGGTCCGAGGCAACGTCGCTGCCCGTGCGGGTTTCCCACACGCTCTCCTCCACGCCAGGCAGCGTGGGCTGCAAGCGCTCGTCGATCGAGAAGATGCCGAGCTCGGCGCGCTGGTCGTAGGTCAAGTACTCCAAGGCCAGGCGGCGGAACAGGTAGTCCATGATCGACGAGGCAAAGCGGATGTCGGGGTCGTCGGTCATGCCGGCGGGCTCGAAACGCATGTTGGTGAACGCCTCGACGAACGCACGCAGCGGCACGCCGTACTGCAAGCCGTAGCTGATGCTCTTGGCGAACGCATCCATGATGCCGCTGAGCGTGCTGCCCTGCTTGGACACGGTGAGGAAGATCTCGCCGGGCTGACCACTGTCGTACTCGCCGATGGTGGCGAAGCCCTTGCAGTCGGCGACGCGGAATTCGAACGTGCGGCCGCGGCGGCTGCGGGGCAGCTTCTGGCGGATGGGCTGGTGCACGATCTTCTCGACGATGCGCTCGACGACCTGGGTGGCCTGCACGTCGGCGGCGGCCGGCTCGTCGAGTTCGGCGACGTCTTTCTTGGCGGTACTCAGCGGCTGGCCGACCTTGCAGTTGTCGCGGTAGATGGCGACCGCTTTCAGGCCCAGCTGCCACGACAGCAGGTGCAGTGCCTCGACGTCTTGCACCGAGGCTTCCTCGGGCATGTTGACCGTCTTGGAGATGGCTCCCGAGATGAACGACTGGACGGCGCCCATCATGCGCACGTGGCCCTCGTAGTGGATCGTGTTGTCGCCCATGCTGCAGGCGAACACGGCCACGTGCTCGGCAGCCAGGTGCGGCGCGCCGAGAATGCTTTTCTCGGTGTCGATGTAGGCGACGATGTCGTCGATCTGCTGGGGCGTGTAGCCCAACTTACGCAGCGCACGAGGGATCGTCTGGTTGACGATGGTCATGTTGCCGCCGCCGACGAGCTTCTTCATCTTCACCAGACCGAGGTCGGGTTCGATGCCGGTGGTGTCGCAATCCATCATCAAGCCGATGGTGCCCGTGGGTGCCAGCACCGAGGCCTGCGCGTTGCGCACGCCGTACTCTTCGCCGTCGCGGACGGCGGATTCCCAAGCGGTCTGCCCGGCCGTGACCAGCTCGGCGGGCACATTTGCGTGGCTGGCGATTTCGATGTGGGCATCGCGGTGCATGCGCAATACGTGCAGCATGTGTTGCTCGTTCTCGGCGAACCCGGCGAACGGACCCATCCGGCTGGCCGTGCGGGCGCTGGTGGCATACGCGTGGCCGGTCATCAGCGAGGTGAGCGCAGCGGCCCAAGCCCGGCCCTCTTCGCTGTCGTAGGGCAGGCCCAGCGCCATCAGTGTGGCGCCGAGGTTTGCGTACCCAAGGCCGAGCTGACGGAACTTGCGGCTGTTGTCGCCGATCTTCTCGGTCGGGTAATCAGCACAGCCGACGAGGATCTCCTGCGCCGTGAACATCACCTCGATGGTGTGCATGTAGGCGTCGACGTCGAACTCGCCGTCTTCGTCGAGGTAGTGCAGCAGGTTGATGCTGGCCAGGTTGCAGGCCGAGTTGTCGATATGCATGTACTCGCTGCACGGGTTGCTGCCGTTGATGCGGCCCGTTGCGTGAGCGGTGTGCCACTTGTTGATCGTGGTGTCGAACTGCAGGCCCGGGTCGGCACATTCCCAGCTGGCCTGGGCGATGTCGTGCCACAGGTCGCGGGCACGAACCGTACGCACCGTCTCGCCGCTGATGACGGCTTTGTAGTCCCAGTCGGCGTCGTCGAGCACGGCCTGCATGAATTCGTCGCTGATGCGGACCGAGTTGTTGGCGTTCTGGTACTGGATGCTGAAGCTGTCGGAGCCGTCGAGGTCCATGTCGAAGCCGGCGTCGCGCAGGACGCGCGCCTTTCGCTCTTCCTTGACCTTGCACCAGATGAACTCTTCGACGTCGGGGTGATCCACGTTGAGGATAACCATCTTGGCGGCACGGCGGGTCTTGCCGCCGCTCTTGATGGTTCCCGCCGAGGCATCGGCACCACGCATGAAGCTGACCGGGCCGCTGGCGGTGCCACCGCCGTTGAGCAGCTCGTAGCTGCTGCGAATGTTGGACAGGTTGATGCCGGAACCGGAGCCACCCTTGAAGATGGTGCCCTCTTCGCGGTACCAGTTGAGGATGCCGTCCATGGTGTCGTCGACGGCGAGGATGAAACACGCGCTGGCCTGCTGCGGCACGCCCTTGACGCCGATGTTGAACCACACCGGGCTGTTGAACGCTGCCCGTTGGGTGACGAGGATGTACTTCAGCTCGTTGCTGAAGTTCTCGACCTCGGCTTCATCGGCGAAGTAGCCGCCTTCAGCGCCCCATGTGGTGATGGTGTTGGCTACGCGGTCGATGACCTGGCGCAGCGACGACTCGCGCTCGGGCGTACCCAACGTGCCGCGGAAGTATTTCTGAGCGACAATGTTGGTGGCGTTCAGCGACCACGTGTTGGGGAACTCGACACCGAGCTGTTCGAAGGCAACACTGCCGTCCTTCCAATTCGAGATGCGAGCGTCGCGACGCTCCCACTCGACCTCGTCGTAGGGGTGCACGCCCGGCGCAGTGAAATGACGGTTGATCCCGATTGCGAGACGATCCGGCGCCAGTGACATAGGTGTTGCTCCTTGGTACGAAAACTGCTGAGTGACGAAACTTCTGTAGTTGCTGGGTGACGCTGACGCGATGCACCCGAATTCAATTGGCGACCTGATGCGATGACCCCTCGGAGTGCTGGGGTGACCCCACGACCTTGAGCACACGACCTTGAGCACACGACCTTGACTACACGACCTTGACCACACGACCTTGGGCACAAGACCTTGACCACAAGATGTGGTGTGTCCACTCCCCCGTCGCGTGGACTTACCACAAGCGGTTGAGAGATTACAGCACTGTAGTTACGCCCGTGTCAATGGCAACCTGCGAGTTCCGCAACACTGATCGACACTGTTCGGCGCGGCGACGAACATGGCAGTCAGCGCAAGGGACACAGGTTCGGGAACCCTCGCCCCACAGCGAAACGACGAGCAGCACCTGTGTGAGTACCTGCCATACATCGCCCCGCTGTCCATCCGCGCCCTTGCACTGCTGCCATCTACGGGTGCCACCCTAGATGGCGGCCCCTGTGGGGAGGAAGGGGTACAAAGGTGTGAATTACCGTGTGGACGACGGTGAACGCTGTGGGGATAGCAGTTGAATAGGCAGTGGTTATCCACATATCCACAGGGCCACCCACTGGCAGTCAACTAATGAACGCTGGCAGTGACGAAATGAGCACCGCGAGCTCGTCGTCAGGCGCTGACGACCTCGACCGGGATCCCGTTGAGCACGGAGGTCCCGCTCAGCGGATCGAGGGCCTCGTGGTCCGACAGGATGTTGCTGTTCACGCCAGCCCGCTCGGCAGCCACGCGCATCTGGGTACCGGGCAACCCATGGCCCCACCCGTGCGGCAGGCTGACCACACCGGGCCGGATTGCGTCAGTGATCTCCACCGAGGCGTCGACCACTCCCACGCGGCTGGTGACACGTGCCACTCCCCCTTCGACGAGGCCGAGCCGGGCAGCATCGTTGGGGTGCACGTGCAGCGTGCAGCGTGGCTTGCCCTTCACGAGCACTTCGATGTTGTGCATCCACGAGTTGTTGCTGCGCAGGTGCCGACGGCCAACCAGCACGAGCGGCTGCTCGGCCAACGCCGGGATCGCTGCCTGCAGCCGAGCGACGTCGGCCATCAGCACCGGGTGGTCCAGTTCGATGGTGCCGCTGGGAGTGCGCAGGATCTCCGGCAGGCGCGGCTCCAGCGCGCCGAAGTCCACACCGTGCGGGTTGGCCAGCAACTGCGCCAGGCTCGCACCATCGGGCTGGGAGCCGAACGCCGCACCGAACGGGCCGGTCTGCAGCATGAAGTCGAGCATGCGCGCCGGGCCTGGCTCGTCACCCAGCGCCGCCATGATCTCGTCCGGGTCGCGGCCGTGCAGCGGCGAATATTGGTCCTTGACCGAGCCCTCCACCATGGCGCGCAAACCGGCCTCGTCGGCCAGCGCCGGCTCGGCGTCGGGACCGAGCCCAGCGGCGATCATGCCCAGCTTCGCCAGGATCTCCCACTCATCAGGCTGCCCTCCGTCGAGCGCCAGAACCGGCTCGCTGTAGTTGGCGACGTTGCGAACAGCGAATTGCAGCAGGGCAACGTCGTAGTGACCACGCTGCAGTTGCGAGGGTGGCGGCAAAATGACGTCGGCGTGGCGAGTGGTCTCGTTGAGGTACATGTCGACGCTGACCATGAACTCGAGCTGACGCAGCGACTCGTCGAGTTGCGCGCTGTGCGGCGTGCTGAGGACAGGGTTGCCCGCGACCGTGATCATCGCCTTGATGCCCTGGTCGCCCGCGTTGCTGATCTCCTCGGCCATCGCTGCAGCCGGGTACTCGCCCATCACCTCGGGAAGCTGACGGGCGACGGTGTGACCGCGCCCGATGGAGAAGCCCTTGCCGCTGCCGGACTTGCCGCGAGTAGTCGGCCCACCGGCCACCGGCATCGTGAACATTGCGCCGCCACGACGATCAAGGTTGCCGGTGACGATGTTGACCACGTCGATCAACCAGGACGTGAGCGTGCCGAACCCTTCGCCGCCGAGGCCCGCCGTCGTGGTGCCGATGCGGCCGTAGATGCTGCCGCACGCCGCACCCGCCAGGTCGCGTGCCAGCGCACGAATGTCCTCTGGATGCAGTCCGGTGGCGGCCTCGACCGACTCGGGGGTGAACGGCGCCAGCGCAGCGACGACCGCATCGAGACCGCGGAGGTGCGCAGCGACGTGGTCTCCGGGGGCGATCAGCCCTTCGGACGCGAGCGTGGTGACCATCGCCGCCAGCAGCAGCGCATCGGCACCCGGGCGGATGGGCAACCAGCGATCTGCCTCTTCGGCCGTTCGGCTGCGGCGTGGATCGATCACCACGACCGCTCCACCGCGGGCCCGGATGGCCTCGATGCGACCAGGGAAATCTGGGGCAGTGCACAGGCTGCCATTGGAGGCATACGGGTTGGCACCCATGATCACCAGGAAGTCGGTGTGATCGAGATCCGGCACCGGCACGGACAACGGGGTCCCGAAGACGTAGCCCGAGGCGACCTGCCGAGGCATCTGGTCGACCGTCGACGCACTGAACCGCCGGCGGGTGCCCAAGGCCTGCAGCAACGTGCGGTTGTACAGCAACGCCGAGAGGCTGTGCGCGCCAGGGTTCCCCAGGTACACACCTACCGACTCGCGGCCGTGCTCGGCCACAACGGCGGGCAACCGATCAGCGATGACCGCCCAGGCCTCCGCCCACTCCACTTCCTCGTGCACCCCGTTGCGCTTCACCAGCGGCCGACGAACACGGTCCGGGTCGTCGTGCAACTGCTTGAGGGTGCTGCCCTTCGGGCAGATGAAGCCGTGGCTGAACACGTCCGCCTGGTCACCTCGGATGCGGGTGACCGACTCTCCTTCAGCCGTGGCTTTGATCGTGATCTCCAGGCCGCAACCGGCCTCACAGAGCGGGCACGTGCGAAAGGCGATGCGGGTCTTGTCGCCCGTGCGGTCGTGATCGGTTCCCATGGGTGGCATCCTCTCATCAATGCGCCGCCTGTTCCCCCACCCTGCCAACGACGTGTCCCTGCGCGAGTGCTACGACGTTGCCCGACCGCGCCCGGCGAACCGACCCTGGCTGGAGCTTTGTATGGTGGCGGGCCTCGACGGCTCGACAGTTGTCGACCGCACGTCGCGCGGGCTCTCCAACGCCACCGATCAGGAACTGCTCCTCACCCTGCGCTCGTTCGCCGACGTCATCCTGGTCGGGGCGGGAACCGTTCGCAAGGAGGGCTACGGCCCACCGCGAGGCGAGGGCCAGCGCATCGCCGTGGTCTCGCGATCAGGTCAGTTCGATTTCACCTTGCCGCTGTTCACGTCCGGCCGGGCACTGCTGGTGCTACCCGAGGATGCGCCATCGGTGCCCGTGCCATCCGTGCGCGCCGGCATCGGCGGCATCGACATCGCGGCGGCACTGGCCCAACTGGATGCCCGTGTCGTACAAGCCGAGGGCGGCGCCTCGCTCAACGGCCTGCTCGCCGCCGCCGACGTGATCGACGAGTTGAACTTGTCGATCAGCCCGCAGATCAACGGCGGTGATGGCCCGCGAGTGACGAAGGGGGCGCCATCGCTCTCGCATCGCATGCAACTCGCGCACGTGCTGGAAGACGATGGCTTCCTGTTCACCCGCTACGTGCGCGCCCGCTGACGCCACCGACCTCAGATCATCGTGATGATGTCGAGCACTGCCGCTGCGTGCACCGCAGCGTCGTCGGCCGACAACGTGGGGCCCAGTTCGACGATGAACGACATCGCGTCGGGCACCGTCCGGCGAACCCACGTGGCCGCCACGCCCGTGTAGGTGCCGCCGGTGACCGAGAGATACGGCAACCCGGTGAGCTGCGCGTATCGCTGCCGCAACGGACCGTCGCTGCGGTTGGACGGCGAAATCCGGAACAGGTCCTGGTGATACCACAGCGTCAGTGCCGGGCGGATTCGATCAGCGAATGAAATGAACGCCCGCGTCTCGGGCTCGCTGGCCGGCCCGGTACCGCTGTACTCCCACTCGCCCATTTGGGCTACCTGGGTCCAGTCGTGCGGGAAGTTGCGATTGAGATCGACCCCATTGCCGTTACCGCGCACGTCGTTGGCGAGGCCATCGGCGTTCAGCGTGTCCAACAGCCACAGGTCCGTGTTCGGCGGCAACGGCATCGTGCGCAGGTCCTGAAGGATTGCCAAGCCGGCGTTCTCGTTGCCATGGATCACGCCCACGACCAGCACCACCGTGCCGCCGGCGGTACCTCGGTGGCTGGCGACGATCGGCCGGCCCTGCACCGAGTAGCCGATGGTCTCCTGGCCGAGGAAGTCGTCTGCCGGCGCCAGCGTGGCTGGCACCGTCGTCGCGGCCGGCGTTGTCGAGGTGGTGGGCGACGTTGTCGAGGTGGTGGGTGCAACCGTCGCGGAGGTGACCGGCACGGTAGTGACGACTGGTGCTGCGCTGCCGATGGCGGCGGTGGCACCGGGCGACGACGCGTCGGTGGATGACGATACGGTGCTGGACTGGCTGCAGGCCGCGAGCAGTGCGAGGGCCAAGGGCCAGCACACCCGAGACCGGGTCATGACCGTTGCAGCTTCTTCAGCAGCACCAGCTCGCGTTGGAAGTCGGCGGCGGCATCGAAACCCTTGTACACACTGGCAAAGCGCAGATACGCCACCTCATCGAGCCCGCGGAGCCGGTCGAGTACCTCGACACCGACGGCCGATGTGGGCACATCGGGTCCACGCAACCGCACTTCCTCCTCCACCGCTTCACCCAACCGCTCGATCTGCTCGGGCGTGACCGGGCGGCCCTTGCATGCCGAGCTGACACCGGCGATGAGCTTGGCCCGATCGAATGGCTCACGCACCCCATTCGATTTGACGACCACCAGCGGCACCTCTTCCAGCCGCTCGTACGTCGTGAATCGATGAGCACACGCGCCGCACACCCGGCGCCGCCGAATGGCCGTGCCCTCATCGGCCTCGCGCGAATCGATTACCTTGGTGTCGTCGACGTGGCACTTGGGGCAGCGCATGAGTGCTCACGCTACCGGCAGCATTGGCGCGGGCTACGGCAGGGCGAGGACCTGGCCGACCTGCAGCGTGGAGCCACCGTTGAGCGCGACCATCGCATCGAGGTAACTGCCCTGGGCATGGGCGCCGCGGAACCGCAGCGCCAACGCCCACAGCGTGTCGCCGGATTTCACCACATAGGTACTTGCCGGACGAACCGCAGCGGTGGAGGCAGGACCACCGCTGCGATTCGCCAGGACGTTGCCGACGCCTGCCCCGAGGGCGATGACGACAGCGATGAGCACCAACACCGCCAGCAAACGCCGGCGCAGGTACACGGTGGTGCTGGGCCGGGCCTGCGCACGGGGTGCGGGAGCGAGCCGAGCGGGAACGATGGCGGTGTACGTGGCAAAGGTTGCGTACATGTTGAGCTCTTTCGAACGTTCGCCCCTACGGTGCAGCAGGGCGAGAACAACGGTGGTGCGAACAGTGACAACAGCTCCGAACCGAACAGGTGTTGCACGAACGACTGTTCGCAGTCTGCACGAACGACTGTTCGACGTCAACCCCGAGACGAACATTTGTTGCACGAACGGGTGTTTGACCTACTCGACGAACGCGTGTACGCTGCGCCCATGGCTGAACAACTCACCGCCCGCCAACGCGGCATCCTCGACATGATCGAAACCAGCATGCGTGAGCGGGGCTACCCGCCCAGCGTGCGTGAGATCGGCGAGGCTGTCGGCCTCACTTCCCCGTCCACAGTGCACAGCCACCTGGCATCACTCGAGCGGCTCGGGTACCTCAAGCGAGACCCATCCAAGCCCCGTGCCATCGAAGTACGGTTCGATCCGTCCTCCGGTGCAGCCATCGAGCGTCGTCCAGTCCGCCACGTGCCACTCGTGGGCGATGTGGCCGCCGGCACCGACGTGCTCGCCCAAGAGAACGTCGAGGAACTGTTCCCATTGCCGGAGGACTTCACCGGCGATGGCGACCTGTTCATGCTTCGCGTCCGGGGCGACTCCATGATCGAGATCGGCATCATGGACGGCGACTTCGTCGTCGCCCGTGCCCAGCCCACCGCCAACAATGGCGAGGTCGTGATCGCGGGCATCCCAGGCGAGGAGGCCACGGTCAAGACCTACCAGCGCAAGGGCAACTCCGTCACGTTGGTGCCGGCCAACCCGCGGCTGCAGCCAATGGTGTTCGACGCCGACCAAGTGCAGATCTTCGGGCGCGTCGTCACCGTCATGCGTCGCCTCTGAGAACTGTGCGGCTCGCCGGCGGAGACCGCCGGTCGGCACACCACCGAGTTACTGGTGCGGCGCTCCCCAACCCGGGTCAACGGGCGGGGGCGCCGCTCCGCGTTCCGGGTCGGTCGAGGTAGCGGGTGGTGTAGCCGGCGGAGGCGGCGGCGTGTAGCCCGGCAACGGTTGCGGGGCCCACTGCTGTGGCGGGTACGTGGGCTGTGGCGGGTACGTGGGCTG
>Ga0105047_10019278_pt1 | contig 10534 bp, 14 predicted proteins | sample MAT04_FD_78384 | JGI IMG/M metagenome (GOLD analysis project Ga0105047, IMG submission 78384) | Freshwater microbial communities from Lake Fryxell liftoff mats and glacier meltwater in Antarctica - MAT-04 (megahit assembly) | ecosystem: Environmental > Aquatic > Freshwater > Ice > Liftoff... | reverse complement strand
CTTGTCACCGGGACGCGCCTTCGGCTCCGGAATGCGCAGCCGAAGGGAGTCGACCTCAGCGGGCTCACCGTCCATGGCGTCGTGTCCGTCTCACACCGCGACACTGTCACGTTCGCGCCTCCGGGTTTGACGCGCGGTGGTGAGGCCCGCAACAGGTCGACTCGACTCAAGTCGCGACGGCGAATCGAAGTCGCCTACGGATAAGGTCGTCCGCATGGGCTCACTCATCGGCGGCATCCTTCTCGTCTTCATCGGCAGCGCCGGCAGCTTCATCGGGCGCAGCCGTGTCAAGCGTCTGCGTACCGCCTCGGAGTTCCGACCATCGGGCATCTCCGACGACGTCGCCAGGATCTCCCAGCTGGGAGGTCTTGTCGTGGCCGTACTGGGCGCGCTGGTGATCTTCTCGTCGTTCGTCCGCATCGTGCCGGCCAACACCGTCGGCATCCCCACGACATTTGGCAAGATCGGCGCGCCGTTCGCCAGTGGCTTTCACCTCACCGCGCCATGGACTGAGATCACCCAGTTCAGCACCCGCACACAGGAGCTCTCGATGCTGCAGGCCAGCGACGAGGGCGACATGGGCAAGGACGACAGCATCACCGTCATCGCCAAAGGCGGTGGCTCGATGAAGGTCGATGTGACCGTGCGCTTCTCCTTGGCCCAGGACATGGCCTCCGAACTGTTCAAGCAGGCCGGCTCGCTCGAACTTGTCAAGGATCGCTTCGTACGCCCCGACACCCGCGAGGTCGTGCGCGACGTGTTTGGCAAGTATTCGGCCGAGGAGGGGTACTCCACCCGTCGCGGGCAGATTGCGACGGAGATCACCGACGACCTGCGGAGCCGACTCCTTACTCGGGGCATCGTGGTTGACACTGTGAACGTGCGCGATGTCGGTCCTGAGCAGCAGGTGCTCGACTCGATCAACGCTGTGTTGCGCACCCGTAACGAAGCCGCGCAGGCGTTGGAAGATCAAAAGAAGAAGGTCATTGAAGCCGAGACCCGCAAGCAAGTAGCCACCCTCGACAAGGAGGCAACGGTCACCAAGGCCGAGGCCGATGCGCAAGCGGTGTCCATCGCCGCCGAGGCCCAGGCAAAGGCCAACCAGGCGATCGCTGCGTCGCTGACCCCCGAGCTCGTCGAGCTCGAGATCGCAAAAGCGTGTGCCGATGCAATCGCTGCGACTCAGGCCCAGGTGATCAATGTGTGTGCAAATCAGGGCGCCGGAGCAACCGGAGTCGCACCCTCGACAGTGATCGTCGATTCCCGCAACACCGGCGGCTGAATCTCACACTTGATGAGCGGGCTGATCACGGGCCAGGAGACCCGCCAGCGGGCTGACGCGAGCTATGCCATGTGGCTGCGGTCGTCGGCCAGGCGGCGGCCGTCGATGTACCGCAGTTCGTGGCGAACCGTGCCGTCATTGCGCCACTTGCGGATCGCTGGAGTGCCATCGCGGCCGTCTTGGCGCTTGCCGGCCCAGTAGCGCTCTTCGTAGTGCACCTTGCCGTCGGCGAAGTAGCCGCGAGCTGCCGGCATCTCCGTGTTCGGATCGTGCAGCAAACCGTGCGTGTAGAACAGTTCGTACTTCAGCTTGCCGTCCGGGCGGAAGCGGCGGTACGCAGGGTGGTGGCGACCGGGGTTGTGGAGTTGCCCCTCGCGATACCAGCCGACGTAACTGATCGAGCCATTCGAATGCCGGCGAACTCGGCCGGTGAAACTCACAGGGATCTCTGCCTCGTCCTCGATATCGATCGTGCTGATGACACGAAAGCTCATCGAGTTCGGAATCAGGTCGATCAGTTCCATAGTCGGGTATCGCCACGAACCCCGGCCGACTTGAGCAATCAGACGAACTTCGTCCGATACTCAATTTCCGGCAACGGTTCAGCCAGCTTGGTGGCGGTCTGCGGCCCCTCGAACATCATCTCTCGCCCTGTCGCCGACCAGCCCGCGTTCTCGTAGAACCGCCGAGCTCGCGGGTTGTCGCGCAGCACCCACAGCACCGCTTCGACGAAGCCCAGGTCGCGCAGGTACTCGTGACACCGTGAGATCAAAGCTGGCGCGGCGCCCGAACCCCACGCATCCGGGTGCACGTAGAAGCCGTAGACCTCACCACGCTCGAGAGTGTTCGGTACCGGCTGCGACTCGCCGGCACTGATCTGATCGCACATCGGCTGTGGCCGCTCGCGACCGCACATGCCCCACCCGACGACTCGACGATGGAGTTCAGCGACGGACAGTCTCGCGTCGGTGAGTTCGTCGGCCCACGTCCATGACTGCCATCGATCGATGCGTTGCGACGCGAACTCGGGTGCATCGAGGAACTCGTCGGGAAGCAGCTTGCGGTAGCCGGTGCGCCAGCCTTCGATGTGGGCGGCAGCGCACGCGTCGGCGTCGTCGAGCAGCGCCTCACGAATCTCGATCGTCATACAGCAAGGTTGTCAGGTCGCACGTCGAGCCCCGCGTCGAATTCGGCGAACCTGCCACATGGCAGGCTCAGACGGCGAGGAGGTCGCGTGCGCCTGTGTCGGAGGAGGGGTGGCGCAGCTTGCTCATTGCACGTGCTTCGATCTGGCGGATGCGTTCACGAGTCAGGTTGAAGTGCTCGCCGACCTCTTCCAATGTGCGCGGCTCGCCACGGTCGAGCCCGAAACGCAGCTTCAGAATCTCTCGCTCGCGCTCATCGAGCGGGGCCAGCAGGCGAGCGATCTCGTCGGGTAGCAGTGCGGTGGCGGCCACTTCGAACGGGCTCTCGGCGGAACGGTCTTCCACAACATCGCCCAGTTCGGCGTCGCCGTCTTCGCGGAGCGGTTCGCTGAGCGAGAGGGGCTCAGCCGCGAAGCGCAATGCCTCGGTGACCTTGTCCTCCGGCATCTCGACTTCCTTGGCCAGTTCGCTGAGCGTGGCCGGACGGCCCAACTTCAGCTCCAGCCGGCTGCGTGCCTTCTGCAACCGCGCCAACGTGTCGCCGGCGTGAACTGGCAGGCGAATGGTACGGCCAGTGTTGGCGATGCCGCGAGTGATGGCCTGGCGAATCCACCATGTGGCGTACGTCGAAAACTTGAAACCCTTGCGCCAGTCGAACTTTTCGACAGCGTGCATCAGGCCCAAGTTGCCTTCCTGGATGAGGTCGAGCAACGGCAGACCCGACGCCTGGTATTTCTTGGCGATGGAGACCACCAGACGCAGGTTGGACTGCACGAAGGCGCGCTCAGCATCTTCACCCTCGCGGGCAGCACGGCGCAGCTCACGCTTCTTGGCGGCCGTGAGGTCGCCAGCGCTGTCCAGCTCTGCGATTGCTGCCTTACCGCTCTCGATCTGCTTGGCCAGGCGAACTTCGTCGTCCTTGGTGAGCAGTGAGTACTGGCCGATGTCGGTCAGATAGAGCCGAACTAGGTCCTCTTCGTCCCGTTCCACGCGATCTTTCGCCACGACTGCTCCTCAAAACCCTGAACGACTGGCCCGTTTCGGCGGGCAGGCCCGGCCGGTGAGGCGCTCACGATACCGAGGCGTAGTTGCCCCTCACACCCCTTGCACAGATTCACAAGGACTATCGATGACAGCGATGTGAGGCCGCCGAGTATCGTTTGCCGCTATGGACGAGCAGCTCAGCAGCGATTCGCAGCCTCGTCCGACGCCTCACGACGTCGAGCTGGCCATCGTCACGATTCGTTTCGACGCAGCTGACGCCGGCGCTCTGCTGGCCGTGCTTTCCAAGTATGTAGTCCTGACGCGCATGGAGCCCGGATGTCGCAACATCGACCTGTGCTGGTCGGTCACACAGCCTGGCCGCTACCTGCTGATCCAAAAGTGGGATTCACCAGAGGTTCAGCGTGCGCACTTCGACAGCCCGGGCATGATCGAGATGGCGACGGCCTGCACCGGCCTGCTGAGCGCCCCGCCCGACATCGACCTGTGGGACGGGCCGAGCGCGCACGACCTGCGCTGAAGCCACGCTGAAGACGGGCGAGGGGGGTCCGTGTTTGCAACAGAGTGGCGGCACTAGCGTTTGACGCAACAGATCGTGAGGAGCATTCGATGCCCAATCCAATGATGAACGACAAGGCAGTCGACCAAGCAGCGGGTTCCGCCGGTTGGGGCGCCCCCGTAGTGGCCGGACGCTCGACGGTCATCCCCGGTACTCCGATAGACGACGGCCCGATCAGCAGTTGGCAGAGCGGCTTGATGACAATTCGCGGCACCATGACTGCGGGCGCTGTGTTGTTGATACTGCTCCTCGGTTCGGCCTCCTTCGGCTGGGCCAGTGCACCTGATTCGGCCCGGGGTACCAGCGGTTTCCCCGGCATGGCACTGGTGGCAATGGTCGTCGGTTTCGGCTGTGCGATCGCAGTGCACTTCAAGCCGATGATGGCCAAGGTGCTCGGGCCGATCTACGCACTGGCCCAAGGCTTCTTCCTCGGTGTCATTTCCAAGGCCTTCAACGTTGCCTACGAAGGCATCGTCGTGCAGGCCGTTGGGGCCACGCTCGCAGTGTTCGCCGTAATGCTGTTCCTCTACCAGTCGCGAATCATCAAGGTCACCGATCGGTTCCGTCGCATCGTGATCATGGCGACCATGGGCCTGATGGCGTTCTACCTGATCTCGATCGTGATCAACCTGGTCGGTGGCTCGGTGCCGTTCCTCCAGTCGGCTAGCCCGCTGGGCATTCTGTTCAGCGTGTTTGCCGCCGGCCTGGCAGCGATGATGCTGGCGGTCAACTTCGACACCATCGAACGTGGTGCCAAGGCCGGCTGGCCCAAGGGCATGGAGTGGTACTGCGCGTTCGGGTTGCTGGCCACGCTGGTGTGGCTGTACCTCGAAATCCTGCAGCTGCTGGCCAAGCTCAACCGACGCTGAGGCAGCCGCCTGCGCTACAGCGTGTGCAGGAAACCCAGCAGCGCTTCGTTGAATGCGGCCGGTGTCTCCTGCTGAACCCAATGGCCTGCGGCGGGAACGACGGTCTCACCGCGGTAGTCCGGTAGCGCGCCGCGCATGCGCTCCGGGCCGGTCGGGTCCATCAAGCGGACCACGTCGACCTCACCAGTGATGAAGTAGCTGGGCATCGTCAAACGGTCGGCACCCAGCCCGGTGGCACGCAGCGCGTTGGCGTCCAGGTTGCGATACCAGCTGACGGGGCCGAAGAACCCGCTGTGCGCGAACTCGGCGGTGTACATCGCCAGGTCGGCCTCCGTCAGCCACGCGCCCTCTGGGCCCATATACGGGGTTGGCGGCGGCGTAGCCATCATCGTGAGAAAGCCGGTGCCCTCCATCGGTGGCAGCTCGGTGGGCATCTCGCGCCCTGCGGTCGCAGCTCCCGACGCGCCGTACAGCATGTGGCTCATCGTCACGCCTGCGTCGGCACCCAACTCTGCCTCCGGCGGGCCTACCTTCTGGAAGTAGAGGATGTAGAAGAAGCGGTCGCCGTAGACCATCTGCATCAGTTGCGTGGGCGGTCCGGGCCACTCGACGTAGGGCACGCTCACACCAACGACCGCACGCACTCGCTCGGGGCAGTGACGAGCGGCCTCCCACACGACCATCGAACCCCAGTCATGGCCAACGAACACGGCGTCGTGCTGGCCGTAGTGGTCGAGCAGTCCGAACAGGTCGCCAGTCAGACTGTCCGTGCCGTAGGCGTCGATGGCGGTCGGCGCTGTCGAATGGCCATACCCGCGCTGGTCGGGTGCGATGACGTGATAGCCGGCAGCGGCCAGTGGCGCCATCTGATGGCGCCAGCTGTACGCCAACTCGGGGAAGCCGTGGCTGAGCAGCACGATCGGGTTACCAACCTCGCCAGCCTCGTGCACGACAAGCTCGACGTCGTTGACAGCGATGGTGGATACTCGGGTCTCGGTCATGGCGACATCATGTCGCAGCACAGGCGGTGCTGATGGCTTCCAGCTCGCCCCACGTGAGCGCATCGGCCGCCCAGATCTGCGCGAATGCGGCGTCGGCTGCGTCGGTGAAACCGTGGCGGTTGCGGAAATTGTAGATCCACCGCTGCTGGTTCACCTTGAAGCCATGTCGGCTGAGGCGACCGGCGCAGTACGTCTCCCACGCGGCCATCTGGCGCAGAGCCAGGTCCTCGTCGGTGGGAGCCTCACCGAAACCTCCCTGCAACCGGTCGCGCACGCGCAGCAGGATGCGGCCGAGGTTGATGGAGGTGGCCGCTTCGCTCTGCTCGCGCGGCCGCTTCGAATCCTCGAAGGCACCACTCTCCACCCTGATGTCGATGGCGTCGTCGGGCCCGGTGCCGAAGGTGGCGCTCACGCGGCCGAGCGGGGTGGTCTCGTCAATCTCGATGTGCAGCGGCTGCTGCATGTTCAGCCATGCTGCGAGTTCCTCGGCAACGCGCGTGACGACGGCACTGTCGAACTTCACGAAGCGGAAGGTCTGCGGTGCGACGGTGACGGTCATGCGTCGGCGAGCTGCTCGGCGGAGAAGGCTTTGCGCTCCTCCAGCGCCTTCAGGCTGACGTCGGCAATCTCCTCCACCTCTGTGTCGGTGAAACCTGCGAGTTCGCGGAAGCGACGAGCCAGACCGATGGGCGACTCCTTCGAATCGCTGCGAGTGCCGCCAAAGGAGAAAATCTTGTCGACGACGCTCTGGAACTCCAGCGCCTTCTTGCGCCGATCGGGGTCGTTCTCCGTGATGCGACGCAGCCAGTCGCTTCCCATCTTCACGTGGGTCACTTCGTCGGCCAACATCCAGTCCTCACAGAACTCGAGATACGGGTCGCCGGCCAGATCGCCGAATTCCTTCATCGTCGTGAACACGTCGATGGCCAGGCCTTCGAGCGCACGATTCACGCCGGCCAGGCGCAACACCGGGTCGTTGCTGCACGCCACTTCGAACAACACCGTGTTCTCTGCGAACTGGCCGATCTCGGTGCCCATCCAATCGCTGAGCTTCACGCTGATCTCCACGTGGCGTGCCTCGTCCCACGCCTGGCGAGCCATATCCAGCTTGAGTGCGAAGGGGATGCTGTCGGGTGTGTCGCCGCCGCCGAGTTGGAAGTCGTGGCATGTTCGACCGGCGCCCTCGAGCGCCTGGATCTCGCCGACGAAGATGCCGTGCATCAGGCTGCGGGCGGCATCGCTGGCGTCCGCCCGATCCGGAGTGAGCCTGTTGGTCGTGGGACGCCTACCGGGCGTCTCGGAGAGCAGAGCGCTGCGGGGGTCGGCCTGGCTTTGGCGCATGTTGATCTGGGTGAACCGCCCGTCGCGGGCCAGCTCCTCGACCGGAAAGAACTGCCTCATTGCGGGCCTCCAATGCTGCCGGGGCCGGCAATGCCGCCGGCCTCCACCATCAACTTCTCCAACTTCGCCTGGTGTGCTGCCGCACGATCAACCTCTTCTGGCGTTTCGATCAGCGACTGAATCATCATTTCGCCATCTCGCCAGTCGTCGTACTCGTCCTGCAACGCGAAGTTCAGCGAGCGAATCGTGGGGGCATCGGTGATCTCGCTGGTGTTGTTGCGGTGGTACGTGTAGGCGGCGATGAAGTGAGGGATGAACACCCGGTACACGCCGACCAGCTTTTCGATGGTTTGGTCTGCGGCTTCGGGCTCGGTGAGCGCCTCGACGAAACGCACCAGCGCCTCGTTGGCCGGTACGGTCAGCCGCTCGGGGTTCATCTCACGCAACTCCGGCAGTCGCTTGTGCCACAGCTCGGCATGCCAGGCGTGGTGGTAGCAGTGCGTGCCCATCCGCATCTTCACGTCGAGCTCGGGCACTGTCGCCACCCATCCACCGAGTGCCTCGAACAGCTTCATCTCGGCCCACTTGTAGTTGCCGACGCGCCGAGCCGTCTCCTCCACGTCGAAGGTGCCCGGCAGCTGCCGGCGGTCCCACGGCGCAAACGGTGCTCTCGGCTTGTACGGATCGGCCACGGAAACCCCTCCAGTGGTGCGCCGTATCGGCGCAGGCAATGGTCGGCACACTACCCGCGTGCCGACCACTGCCCGAAGCGGACGGTCGTGACTACAGCTCGGGGTTCGCCGCGAACAACGCGGTCACGGCCGCCTCGAGGGCGTCGGTGGTATCGGCCTGGGCCAGGATTGCCGTGCTGCCCGTCAGCGTGGTGAACGACGAGCGACCGTCGATGAGGAACGCCTTGCCTGGGCGACCGTCGACGTCGACGTCGATGATGCTGGTGCCGCCAGCGGTTGCGGCCTCGTAGTAGGCATCGGTGTCAGCACCGGTGAGCTCTTGGTCGAGGCCGAAGAAGATGACCAACACCTGATCGGTCGTCGCGTCATCCTGCAGCATGATCGCACCAACCGCCGTGAGCTCGCTGCTCAGGGTTGGATCAGCACTGACCTGCTCGACGAGCGCCTCGGCGACGCCGTCGGGAAGGGGCAGGAAGGTGTAGCCGGTGATTGGGTTGAGCAGCTCTCGTGGGTCCTGGTAGGGGACGGTGACCATGGTTGCTTCGGTCGTGTCCGGGGCGGTGATGGTCACCTCCGGCTCCGTTGGTGCGGTCGTCGTGTCGGGCGCTTCGGTCGTCTCGACCGCGATGGTGGTCTCGGGTGCTGCGGTGGCGATGGTGCTCTTCGTTGCCGAGTCATCACCGCAGGCGGCGAGGAGAAGAGTGCCGGCGGCGAGCACGGTGGGAACGATGCGACGAATCTTGCGGTACATGGAGTTGCTCCTGTGAAGTGATTTCGAATTGAGGGTGGTGGGGTGGATTGGGGTTGGTGTGGTGTCGTTCAGGACGTTGTCCAGTGACGAGTCAGGCGGCGGCCAACTCGGAGAGGGTGGCCTTCCACTCCTTCGACTGGCGGCGACCGATGATCAGGTTCATGGTCTGCCACAGCGCGCTGCCGCTCGGGTACGAGAGACAGGCGAGCCACGAGCGGCCTTGGACGGTGATCTATGGCGGCACCGGCAGGTGAGCGATTGCGGTGACGACGGCCATGCCATGTGCCTCGGCCACGTCGCGCGCAGCGGCGGCGGCGAGTCGGCTCTTCCCAACCCCGGCTGGGCCGACGAGGGCAATGCCGTGGCGTCGACCCGCGCCGAGGAAGGCCCGAATCGTTGCCATCTCGGTGTCACGGCCCACCACGTCCTGCGCTCCCGTCGCGTCCATTGCTTTCGGAGTGTAGAGACGTGCGACTGCCGCGTCGTATCGTTACGAGCGCCAGGCGAGTTCGGCTTCACCCATTGCGGTGGCGGGCGGCCCGTCATGCAAGTACTCCAGCAACATCGCTCGCCACGGCGCCTCCACTTCGAGCTTGCCGAGGATGGCGTTCACGCCCCACACCACGCGGTCGAGAATCACGAAACTCGGCGGAATGTTGAGGCGTTCGATGACTGCCGCGTGCGGACCCTTCACATCGATGATCGTGGCCATGGCCTGCTTGGTGAAGTCGCGGGTGTAGGCAAACGTGTCGGTGAGATACGGGGTGTACGGCGCGCTCACGTACTCCCACACCTTGTGCGCGTCCAGCCCGTGGCCGGAGTGGAGGAAGCCGACCGCCTCCATCGCCGCCATCAGTTCTTCAGCGTCGCGATTCACGATCACGGCTTCCAGTGTGGGCAGCAACTGCTCCCACTGACCGGGCGTCCACCGCTTCACCAACCCGAAGTCGAGAAACGTCACGTCACCGTTGGGTGTGAAGCGGTAGTTGCCCGGGTGCGGGTCGCCATTGAACGCACCGAGGTGATGTATTGCGTGCTGAGTGAAGCGCCAGATGCTCTCGCCGGCGCGCCGCTTGGCGGCCGGGCTCCCGATAGCGAGAAACTCGGCGAAGCCAATGCCCTCGACCCACTCTGTGGTCAACACGCGCTGCGTGCTGCTGGCTGCCACGACATCAGGAATGCTGACGAACGGATGGCCGGCGAAGTGAGCGGCGAACTCGCGCTGGTTGTCGGCCTCCAGCCGGTAATCGAGTTCGTCACGCATCCGGTCGCGCAGCTCGTCGACGAGGCCCTTCGTGTCGAGGCCTTTGAGAGCGAACGCGCCGACCAACCGGTACATGCCCTCGGTGTTGTTGAGGTCGGTCTCGATCGCGTCGCCCACGCCCGGGTACTGCACCTTGACCGCCACATTGCGACCATCGCGGGTGACGGCGCGGTGCACCTGCCCCACGCTGGCTGCAGCGATCGGTGTCTCCTGCCAATCGAGGAAGACCTTCTGCGGCGCAGCACCCAACTCAGCGCGCACCACGCCCTCGGCGGCAGCCGGGGACATGGGTGGTGCATCGGCCTGCAGGGTCGCCAGCGCGGCCTGCGCCTCGGGCGGCAGAGCTTCCACGATGAAGCTGAGCAGCTGCCCGAACTTCATCAGCGCGCCCTTCATATTGCCCAGCTCGCGGGCCACGTCCTGTGCGCTGCGAATCGCGAACTGATTGTCCAGCTCCTCGTGACGCGAGGAGCCGGCGAACAGCCGCTTCGTGCGATGGACAACGAATCGCGTCCCGTTGCGCGCCATCAGCCGCCACACGCGCACGGTGCGTCGCGCACGCATCAGGCGAGCGCTACTCACCTGGTCAGCCATTCACCAGTTACACAGCCGTTCACCAGTTACACAG
>Ga0105047_10019277_pt1 | contig 10534 bp, 6 predicted proteins | sample MAT04_FD_78384 | JGI IMG/M metagenome (GOLD analysis project Ga0105047, IMG submission 78384) | Freshwater microbial communities from Lake Fryxell liftoff mats and glacier meltwater in Antarctica - MAT-04 (megahit assembly) | ecosystem: Environmental > Aquatic > Freshwater > Ice > Liftoff... | reverse complement strand
GTGGGTGATGCGAATCGCAATCTGGAACGACTCAACATTCCGTGGCGCTTTGGCGCACTCGCGCGTGACACGGTGCTCGCGCGCATGAACGCGCAACTCGCACACACTGCGGCCGATTCCGCGTTGGAAGGCGCGAAGGTAATGCAGCGGTACCCACTCGTTCCGGCGAGCGTAAGCGGTGGCGCGAACGGCGCGGTTGCACACGCTGATACGTTGGCCACTGCGGGCAATTCCCCGTGGGCAGTGGCGGGTGCTGGGTACGTGATTCTGGCGTCACCCGTGCTGCCGACTGCCACAGATTTGCCGCTGCGCCCTGCGTTTGTGCCGTGGCTGTTTGGTGTGGTCGCAATGCGCCTTGGTGACGACGGGCAATTGATACAGGCCGTGCCCGGCCAGCGTCTCGCACTGCCAGCATCGGCGACCGCACTCGAAATGCCGGATGGTACCGTCAATGCTGCGGCTGCACGCACGGGCCTGGCCCCAACGGAACCAGGCGTCTATCTGCTGCGGCGCGACGCGTTGGTCACGGGCGCGCTGGTGGTGAACGCCGAGCGTGAGGAATCGGATTTGACGTTGGCGACGGATCGCAGTTTGTTGGCGCGCATCAACGGCGACGAAGTGTCGACGGCCACCACTGCCACCGCATGGCGTAGCAGCATTCTCGATCAAACGGCCGGGCGATCGCTGGCGTGGCCACTGATTCTGCTCGCACTGCTGGCGCTGATTGCTGAATCGTGGCTCTCGCGGATGAGTGCCACTGCGGTTCATACGAATGTCGGTTCCGGCAAACCAGCCGCGCTCTCACTCGCCGCATAGGTTTGTACGGAGATTCTTTACGGGGTGGCTACTCCTGACGTCTGGTTGCTGCGTGTTGTCATCGCGGTAGACCGTTTTGGTGTTGGGGCGGCGCGCTCGTACTGCCCCGAGGCAAATCAGCCGCCTCGGAGTTCGGCGTGAACGCGTTGCACGTGAGACTGCAAACTTGACGGACCTGACGTTCGAAACGTCCCCACTGTAAGCCAACGCCAGTGGGGACGTCCGCCAAACGTCTAATGAAACTCAATCCGTATATCGCGTGTTTCTAGGTCGGATTGCTTGATCGCTAGAACGACGTAACTCCCATCGTTGCAGCCGCTGCTTTCGATTGTACGCTTGCGAGTATGTGAGAGGTCGCGTGAGGTACGGGAAAATGCGCGATCAATTCGCCGTTACATCCCGTGATCTGAATCGCACTGCGTTGCGCATTGATCGTCACCTGCGCTGGCGACTGCGACACCAGTTCAACGAGCAGCTGGTAATGGTGTTTCTTCACCAAGGCAGCGATGGCGATCGCCAGATCTTCACCGCCTCCGGGCCCGCACTGGATGTGACATTCCCCCCCATCCCAATCTCCGTGGCAATCCGATGTCCCACCGCAGCGCTTGCAGCCACCACCACCGGCCAGAAAGGCAGTGGGCGCATAGTTTGCCACGTTCAGTATTTTCGCGGCGGTCGTAGGCCGTGTGAGTGCGGCAAAACTGTTGCCGCACTCACCAATGAACCGATGCTCACAGGTGGATTGGCCCATAAAAATGACGCAGGCTTCTTCGCACTGTTGGCAAATTACATCGCCCTTCGCGGTGACACTCAACGATGACGATTTGATCGGCGCATTCCCGAATGGCAGTAGCGACTCCGCCTTGACACGAACGACTGGGCGCAGCTGTGCATCTGCATCTGCTGGATTGTACAGTGAGAGAAACAGGACACCCGTCACAGCGAGCACACTTCTGATTCTTGTGAACACAGTAACCTCCAAAGCGCGGCCGTTACTTGGATTGCAGTTTCCAGACAGTTATGGAAACCACTCCGTCGCTGTCTGCCGCCATCCCAGCGACCAAACCATCACTCAACATTTGCGCCAAACCAGTCCTGATCTTCGCGCGCACAACCGTCCGGGCACGTCCCGACGGGTCGAAATTTACTGATTCCACGATGGTGTTGTACCATCCGTTATACAGCTCAATTTGGTCGGACGGATCACTCCTTCGTTTTACGCCCTTGCTCTCGGCGGGAAGTGGCTCGAAGGGATTTTTCTTTGTGCGCCAATCAGCGGAAGGAAGCGCGCCTAAAATCCAGAAATCACCATTGGCGGCGATAGTGACAGAGTTCACCGTTGGAATCGGCTCCAATGGCACGGCTGCCGTCGCCGGAGTTTCGGCAGTCGCTGGCCGCCCGGGTTTCGTTCGTGGCTTGAGTGCCGGGAAGGGTAGCCACGGAGGCTGCACCATGACCTCGCGGCTCGCAGCGCCGGTTTCTCCGTAGGAGACAAAGCGTACGGGGGCGACTCCTGCACTCCACAGTTGGCCGTTCCGGTCGGACATCAGACTAACGAAAGGGATTTGAGCGTTCGTTCCTGGACTCACCGCCTTCTCCGGTCCGAGTGAGCGAAGATAGTTGCCCGTCGCAGCCGCGTATTGATGAATGAATTTCCCGATACGATTCTCTGATCGGATATCGCCAAGGCCTGTAATCACCCCAGATGGGGCAAAGACTAGCGCCTGATGTTGCATGAATGGCACTGATCGGGCAAACCGTAAATCAGGTCCGAAAATGCTGAGGCGACGAATGCGAGAATCGAACACCCACACCGAATCTCCCGGCAGTACACCGCTTATCGTAACGCTTCTGAATTCACCAGGGCCTTCGCCTACACCTCCCAACAACTTCTCAAAATTTCCAGCCGCCGAAAATACCGCAACGCCGCTGAAATTGTTCACTGGTCCTACAAAAATCCGTCCGCGGCTATCGCGACTCACTCTGGAAAAAAGGCTAAATACCGGTGCATTGGTGTTGCCCCGTCCCAACTCTGCGGCGACCACAGGGTAGTGCGTGCAGTCCGAACAACTCATGACGTCTGCCGAGGATTTTGGAGCTCCCTGCGCGGCGACCGGTATAAAACCACCACCCACAATCAGATACAGAACTGCTCCCGTCCAACACCCTCGAAATAATTTCATAACCAGCCTCGTGAAAAACCATCGGGTTCCGCAAAGGACAAAGATTTTGGTCCAATCATAAGTATTAGTTTGACGGTGTCAAGCCCGCTGGCTCGTTTGATCAGTCGCGATGGCCTGTTCTCATCGCAGTAGACGACGTGGCGCAACGAGTACATCGACAGGGTCCGCGACCCGCGCGCGCGCGATATGTGATGCCGCCCGTGCCGCCGGTGCCAATGCCGCCCGCCGCGACCCGCGCGCGCGCGATATGTGAACCAAAAACCACGTCGAAATCGCCGCTATCGGCATTTCCCCGGTGCGGCGAGACAACGCGAAAGTGCGCCGGCAACGTGCCCGTGGATAACTCGTGAGGGCGGTGACGGTCCGCGGAAATGGCATCCTGCTTTGAATGCGCCGCACGGATTGTTCTCAATTCGCAAGCGCCGGTCAGGACACGGATCCTTCATCGAACCGCGCCGCCTCTCATCAACCAGCGTCGGGACCGTCACATTAAGAGCTTCCCGTAGTTATTGTTGACCTGACATCATGGGACTTCCACGCCTCCTCGACGCAATCGAGGCGCTTCCAGCATTTGCACGCCTCTTCAAGGAGTTGCCTGGTCCGGGCAAGTCTTTACGCGTGGGCGGTCTTGCCGGATCGAGCGATGCTGTGCTGGTCGCCGCGCTCGCGCGCGCCATGCCGCACCGCCTGCTCGTGATTGTCGCCGATCAACTCAGCGACGCCGAACGGTGGCTGGCCGATATCGACGCACTCGCGGATGACATTCCAACCGCGCTCTATCCGCCGCGCGAAGGGTTTGGCGAAGTCGAGCCGCACGCCGAAGTCGCTGGCGAACGCGTCGAAACCATTGAAAAGCTGGGACGCAGCGCGGTTCGTATTCTCACCACGACCGCGCGCGCCTTGTTGGAGCGCACGCAGCTGCCGCGGGCGCTGGCCGGGGCGCGGCTCGAACTGCGCAAAGGCAACGAGAAACGCCCCGAAGAACTCGCAGCACATCTCGATTCCATTGGTTTCGAAAAGGTGTTGATGGTCGAAGACGTCGCGCAGTACGCGGTGCGTGGCGGCATCTTCGACATCTATTCGTTTGGCATGGCCGAACCCGTGCGCCTCGAATTCTGGGGCAACGAAATTGTCGAACTGCGTCATTTCGAACTCAACTCACAGCGGTCCACGCGTGATGCCGAATACGCGCTGATTCTGCCGGTCGACGGTCGCGTGCGTGACGACGGCAACAATCTCGAACGCATCACACTTCCGGAGTTGTTCGGGCCAGACGCGATGATTGTGGTGCCGTTTGGCAGCAGCATTTTGCCAGAGCTTACGCGCACGTGGGACGAAGCCCTGCATCACCTCGAAATCGCGCGTCGCCGTGGTGAGGAGGTTGTGCCGCGCGAAGAATTATTTGCCGCGCCACCCATCATGGCCTCGCGCCTCGCGCGTTTTGGCACGCTCCGTATTGCCGAACCACCGCATCGTGCGCTAAGTGCGGCGGTACCAACAGCGCCCGCGGGACCCGAGCCGGACATTTCATTCCCGCTGCGTCCGCCGGAAATGATTTCGCGTGACATCCGCACACTGCGGCGCCTCACGCGTGATGGACTGAACACGATCATTCTCTGCGACAACGCAGGGCAGGCCGAACGCCTCGACGAACTGCTGTCAGAGGACGGTCCGCTGCATGCGTCACTCGCAATTGGTGTGTTGGGCGGCGGTTTTATCGTGCCTGGCAAGATGCGCGTGCTCACCGATCACGAAATTTTTCGTCGTGATCGTCGTCTGCGACGCACGCGCAAATACAACAGTGGCGCGGCGCTTGAGAGTATTGGCGCGCTCAAGCCCGGCGACTACGTCGTGCATCTCGAACACGGCATTGGTATTTATCGCGGCATCGAGAAAGTGTTTGTTCGCGAGAGCACGATCGAAGCCGTTGTTATCGAGTACGAAGGTGGCGACCGACTGAACGTGCCGTTGTACGCGGTCGATCAAATCGAACGCTATCGCTCGGCGACAGACGTGAGCGCGGATGCACCACCGCCGCGTCTGCACAAATTGGGTGGCAACCGTTGGAAGGCGCAGCGCGAAAAGACGCGCATGGCCATTCTGGAAATGACGCAGGAACTGTTGCAGCTGTACGCGCGACGCAAAGTCGCCACGCGTCCACCGCACGCGGTCGATGGCGCGTGGCAACGGCAACTCGAAAGTTCCTTCCTGTTTGAAGACACGCCCGACCAACGCAAAGCCACGGTCGACGTTATTGCGTCATGCACGATTGCATCAGGCGGAGTCTTGCCGTTCACTCGAGAGCGTCGGACGACAGAAACGCCGACGTTGTACTTGGACTCGATTGGAACGACGCGAAGAACTGAGTCAGTGCGTCACTTCCAATCTAACCAATCTGTTACTATTACTGTTCTCGGCACCAGTTATCGCCGAGGCCCGTCGTGCAGTGATCAAACTCTTCCAGCGTGTCATCGCAACACTTTCTGGTTCCGGCGACGCAATACTCTTCCGTGTCGCACTTCCAGGTAGGAGGCAGCGACCTGGATTCTGCACTAGCCGGACGTGCTCCGATAGCAGAGCCAAGGAACGCGCTTGTCGCACCAATCATCACAGCCATCGCTATCGACTTGAACGGAACGGGGCTTCGCATGGTCTATTCTCCTTGAATAAAGATTGCCCGCTGGAAATTCCAAATTGAATCGGCGGGCACGATGCAATTCGATCACCGAATAGGTCCGTACAGAACTTACTTGGCAGCTTGGGCGAATTGTTGACCGCCACTCATCCATTGGGCTAGCTGATGAACACCTTTGAGCACCTTTAGCACGGAGTCTGGTCCATATCGTAGCGATAGCGGATCAAGCTGCGCGTGCACTTCACGCGCAACCAAGATCACAAATGGCGCCCCGGCCTCAGACCGATGTTGGCGCCAAATCGTCTCAACAACTACCTGATTTTGCCAGCCGCTTCCCACACTTATTTCATCGAAGCTCTCCATGCCAATTCCAGATAGATATCGCAAACCCGTTTCCACGTCTCCGTCGATAGCGACGCCGACGACTTTCACTGTCTGGAAATTCCGAGAGTGTGCAGATTTCAACGAATCTCGCAAGGATCCGATCAACGTCTTCAGCTCGGGACTTCTGCAGGTGCCACATCCTGATCCGCTATACACGTAGGCGATGAGCTCACGACCGGACGAAAGCCCGATTCTTGCCAACTGCGCTGAATCAGAAACGCCCGCGCTCGTAGCAGGCTCGGCAACTCGTCCGATATCGTCCAGGGTGCGCTTCGATTTCGCGTACGTCAATAAGAAAGGAATCACAGCAACTACAACTAACGCGCAGGATGTTCTAAATGCGCTCATATCGCTCCCGTTGAAGATGGACGTCGCAACATTTCAGGGATCTGACTGCTAGTCAAACACGTTCATTGGTCAATCGCGCGCGTGAAGCCGTGAACTAGCTTGGCGGCGAAAAACTATAGCGTTGCTGCACGACTTGGCGCACTTTCTTTCCGTTTTTCTGCGCCGCAACAAAATGCATGCGTTGTATTGCGGCACGGCTCGATTCGGTGAAAAGTGGTTCCGGTGAGCGAACAACCTTGAAAGTTCCCATCTCTGGACGTCCCAGCGTGTCAACCACAAACTGAATAAACACCGTTCCAGTGACTTGACGGGCTTTGAGTTCCGTTGGATACGCAGGGGCAACGTTGCCCTTTACGTCGCTTACAGGTACATCAACCTGCGACTCAAAATAAGCGGGCAAATTTGCTGGCTGTGAGTTGGCAACAACTGAAATGCCGACGCAGAGAGCAATAGCGAACCTTGTGAAGTGGCGCATGTGAGGCCTTGTTGAAGAGAGAAGTTGCATCAATCGGCGGTGCCAGATACCCTAATTTTTCATGGCTTCAGTGGGATTTACTCGAAGCGCGCGACTTATCGGAACGACCATGGCGATGATGGCAACCACGAATAACGCGAGCGCTACTCCTGCAATAATCATCGGGTCAGCAGGGGAGGTCTCAAATAGCAACACACCGAGTTGCTTGCGAACAAAGAGCGCGATGAGTACGCCAGATAGAAGGCCGGTCGCTACCGCAACTGAGCTACTGGCGCAGATCGCCGTAACAACGTCATAGGCACGGGCGCCGAGGGCCAGCCGCACCGCAATTTCCCGTGTTCGCTGAGTAACGTTGAAGGAAACCACGGCATACAACCCGATGACTGCAATAATTAGCGCGACACCGCCGAAAAACATGAACATCGTCGCGGCCAGATTCCACGGCCGCATTTCCGGTTCCACGACCTGCTGCATAGATTTTACGGAGATGGCGCGCAAATCGGGACGCACTAACCGGATCTTCTGTTGGATGAGGCCCACCATCAACGTCGCGTTGCCGGAGGTCGACAGATACAGTCGCATGGCGGGCACCCGACTTTGTTGTTGCGCAATCGGAACAAAGGCAACCATAGCGTCACGGTTCAAAATGTTGCGCCGGTAGTAGCCAGACATGACGCCTACGATCTCCACGCATTCTCCACTGCTTGCAGTGTTCCCTGGCACGGGAATAATCACGCATTTCCCGAGTGCGTCACTGTTGGGGAAAAGTCTATTTGCCAGGGGCGCGTTCAAAATGGCCACGCGTTTCCCTCCACGAACGTCGGAGCTCGTAAACTCACGCCCACGCAGCGACCGCAAGCCCAGGGTGCGAAACAATCCGCTGTCAACTGCCGAGGCCACCATAGCTTCCGACCACGATCCTGGCGGAAAAATTGCGTCGAAGGATCGCTCGGGTGTCGATATTCCTATAGCAACACCGCCGCCAAACACCGACTGGGCAAACGACGCGCGCTTCACGCCTGGTAGTGCCAACAGCTCGCGACGCATCTCGTCCAACACTGAAACAGCGGCTGCATCTGAAATTTGTAGACTGCGCACGCCGCCCAATGACACCTCCACCGTATGCTCAAGATCTACTCCGAGATCCAACCCCTGCACGCGTCTAAGACTTTGCGAAAAGAGTCCAGCGCCGATCATCAGCACGACACACAGGGTCGCTTGAACTGCGAGAAGTATGGAGCGCGCTTGTACGCCACGCGCTGTTGTGTTCAGTGCACCTGCTGCCAAGCCCGCTTTGAGGCTTACTTTCGCGCTGTGATGCATCGGCAGTAAGCTCACGCACACGGCAGTCCCGAGCGTGATCATCGCGGTAAGCATCAGCATTCGCAAATCTACTGCCGCTACCGTGCTCGCCTCCGGTGTCAGCATTTGCTGCAACGCCCGTCCACCCGCCATGGCAATGACGAATCCAAGCGCACCGCCAATTCCCGAAAGCACCAGTGCTTCGGTTAGGAGCTGTCGAGCTAACCGGTTTCGACTCGCTCCCAAGGCGAGCCGGACCGAAATCTCCTGACGTCGGGACAGTGCGCGACTGAGCATGAGGTTGGCAACGTTTGCGCACACGATGAGCAGCACAAGTACCGAGACTCCGCCGAGCCACAGCGTAATTTTAAATTCACGCGGTGCGTCGGGCCCCAAACCCGCCACGATAGGCGCCGCTACAACAGTAGGCACGCTCGACTTATCATTGGGAGTCCTCGTGAGCGCATCGGCTGCGCGCAATACGGCCGTTGTTTGTAGTTCCACGCGTTCGCGACTGGAGCTAGAGCGAATTCGCCCGAAGACGCTCAGATACGGATTATCGTGCGCTGCCAAGCTTCGGCTCGGAATAAGCGTCTCAAGCGCCGCCGTGATGGGCAGGTACACATCCGAGTTCTCATCCTCAACGCCAGCAAATTCCTGCGGTCCGATCCCCATAACGGTATAACTGCCGACGCCGATGCGAATTACGTTGCCCAGCACTTCTGTTTTGCCGCCAAACTGGCGCTGCCAGAATCCGTAACTGAGAACCACTAAGTTCGGCCCACCTGAAATCGCCGTGGCAGGAAACCCGTCACCAGTTACAAAGAAGCGGCCTGCGAAGGGACGTGCTCCAAGCGTCTCGAAATAGTTGGCAGTGACAAAAGATACCTTCACCTCGGCGCCTGGATCAGCGCTCGCAAAGGCCAAGAGGCTCGGCCGCATGTAGCCAGCCACGCCGCTGAGTGCGGGCGCCTGTTGCGTGAGAGAAATGTAGGTCGGATAGTCGACGCGCGGGCTCGCATGCTGGACACCATCCGCCGACCGATAGACCGACACCAACCGCGTAAGGTTCTCGGCGTCACGCATGCTACTGGGTGGCCGAAACAGCAAGCGATCAATCACATTCGTCATCGTGGCGTTGGCGCCAATGCCAATGGCTAGCGTGGCAATGACTAGCCCCGCAAAAAGTGGCGCCCGACGAATTTGACGTAACGAATACTTTACGTCTTGACGAATTGCATCGAAGATGGAGCCCAACGCGCGCCTCCAAAAAGTACTGTCTAACCGCCACGGCAGAGTCATCTCTCTGTGCGTCTGTACGTTCACGTGCACATACACCGCAACTAATCAACTAAAGTCGAGTGCTACACTATTTCGCAACGGGCGCTCGACAACCTCCGTTCGCATGTCGTGGTATTTTATATTGTATGGCGAGATACTACGCTACGGATTGCTGAGCTTCAGTCAATAGAGCAATTGAATTAGAGGCCGATTATGTATCACTCGATTCGCTGCGGGATCGTGTGGTATTCGCTCTGGTCACGCGCAGGCACTGCCTCACGCGTATCACCGAAGGCGTGGCTTCAAAACAACATTCAATTTGGAGCGGGATTGCAATTCGGTGCATGTGCCGCGCAGTAACCGACCTACGTCGCCCTAGTCGCTACTGACACTGCCGCGGCGTGGCGTACTAAGGCATGATGGGGCTCTCCGCCAAATCCGACTGTCTGGAGTGCGGCTCCACGTTCGGTAAGCTAGGGAAGCTCTGCACAGGTGTGCATGCGTAGTCGGGTGAAGCGGTGGTGTTGAATCAGTCGGTCGTTTAGCGCGGAAATCGCGGACGGGCGGGAGTTCGGCCACCAGAGCGCTGATGTAGCGGGCTTGCGGGGAAGTATCTAACACGGAGATAAAGGAGCAGAGCCAGAACATCGGCCCAATTACCTGTCGCAGCCTCACGGCGCCGGCAGGCGTAGTTTACACAAGAGCCCCGCATCGAGACATCGACGCGGGGTTTTTGCGTTTCAGCCGGCGACGTGTGCTGCAATGGACTATTGCGCGCCGTGGGATGCCCCGCTCAACGGCGGCACGTAGCACCCAACCCGCGAAAGACAGCGTGCTGCCGCTCGGCGGTTACCCATAGGATCCGCGGAAACGTACCGTCTTCTGCAGCCCAGTTTTCCCATCCCACCCACCCGGTATGTTCGAGGGTCTGCGCTGCAGTGTCTAGGTGTTCAGGCGCGAGCATCGTGTGCGCCGTCAGCACGGATCGGTCCACACGCAGCCGCTGATATCCGACCTCTCCAGCAACTGCAAGCAACAGGAGTTGCGACCCTGGTCCGTGGGGTCCGGCAGCGCCGAGCTGGACGTAGTCCGGATCAAGCGGAAGCGCCG
>Ga0105047_10019275_pt1 | contig 10536 bp, 10 predicted proteins | sample MAT04_FD_78384 | JGI IMG/M metagenome (GOLD analysis project Ga0105047, IMG submission 78384) | Freshwater microbial communities from Lake Fryxell liftoff mats and glacier meltwater in Antarctica - MAT-04 (megahit assembly) | ecosystem: Environmental > Aquatic > Freshwater > Ice > Liftoff... | reverse complement strand
GCTACAGAACATTCTGGAATTATGCCTCTGGATTTTTCTTTAGCAGAATTTGAAAAAGATTTTACCTTAACCCGCGACCTGAATGATATTGCTATCATTTCAGGCCCGCTTCTTGAGGGAATTGGTGATACACAAATGCTTGCAGGCGTTGAAGCAATGAATGCCGCAAACATGGTGTATGCACAGGTTAAACTTGCCTCTAAATCGGATTCCTCACTGGATGGAGTCCATGCAGAAATGAAGAGGCGGTATGAAAACCAGGGGAGGAAGAAGGACCCTTCAACCCCTCCAACTCCTTAAGGAACAGGTAAAAGATTAAAATCAAATTATAGTAGAATAAGAGCATAAAACGCAGTTAGAAGCGAAAATGGCAGGAAACACCTGCCATTTTGCTTTAATGGGCAAGATTTGGCTGCCGAATTTAGTCCTGCTCGTTCAGAACGAACCCGTGTTCGTTATTTTTCTTTCTCTGCTCGCTCGAAACGAACCCGTGTTCGTTATTTGGCTTTCTCTGCTCGTTCAGAACGAACCCGTGTTCGTTATTTGGCTTTCTCTGCTCGTTCAGAGCGAACTTGTGTTCGTTATTTTCTCTTCTCTGCTCGTTCAGAACGAACCCGTGTTCGTTATTTTCCTCATGATAGCCGTTAATTACTTTAAGCCTATCGTTCTGAGCCTCATTTATGTTGTTTTGAACTTTTCGGACACATTAAATTTTTCCAATTCCATCTTAATCAGTACAGAGTGCAACCTACTAATACAGAATTTATCACTACTGTCCGAAATATATTTGATACACAAATAAGCATTCATTGAAAGGTTAATGAAAAGGTATAAAAGAAACAATTGAGTTTCTGAAGAAATCAATTTAAGGCATTAAAAAAGCTCACGATGTAAATTGTGAGCTTTTCTATATTCACTAAATGAAAATTTATTTGACTAACATCATTCTTTTTATTCCTGTGAAATCTTTAGCTTCAAGTTTTGCGAAATATATACCGGTTGAATAATTTGATGCATTCCATTTGTATTCAAATTTACCTGCCTGCAAATTACTTGCATATAGTTTTTCAACTTCTTTGCCGCTTATATCGTACACTGCTAATTTTACTTCTGATGATGCTGGAATATCAAACTTAATGTTTGTTGATGGATTAAACGGATTCGGATAATTTTGATAGAGATTAAACTTGTCTGGTATTGTTGAACCTATAGAACTAATATTTGTAACCACCACTGTAAATGACCACGATGTTGACCATTGACTCGATCCAGCAATATTGCTTGCTTTCACTTTCCATTGATATGTGTTGTTATATGTTAAACGTCCGCTTGGAATAATGTGGTTTGTTTCTGTTACTGTTCCTGAATCAACAATTGATCCCGTTTTAGACACTTGATAAGTATAATTCGTCGCCCCTAATGCAGTTCCCCAGGTTAATGTAGGCGTTAATGTTCCGCCTAATATTGCATTATGTACAGGTGATATTAATGAAGGTGCTGTTGGTGGTGGATTCCCGCCATCCACAGTTTTCATTATCAGCCCGTTCTGTCCGACGGCCCATCCTGTATCTGGAGTTACAAAATTTATAAACGCCATCCATGGAATTGTTGGATGCGTTGTTGGAGTCCAGCTTATCCCTCCGTTTACTGATTTCAAAATCATCCCACCACTTGGATTTCCGTATTCACCGCCACATGCATAACCCGTATAACTATCAAAGAAATGTACTGCTGTAATCCAGGATGTGACTCCCGTATAAGTGAACAGCCAGTTAATCCCTGAATTTGTTGTTTTTAATATTGTACCGTTTATTCCGGATACCCAGCCCGTATTAATATCTATAAAGAAAAATTTATCAAGGTTATAAGTTAGAGGTGTGGGTATGTTCGTCCAGCTATCACCGCCATTTATCGAACGTTTAATGACACCATTGTCGCCTGATATAAAACCTAAATTACTATTTAAAAAGTATACACAAAGTAAATTCGAAGTAACATTTGTAACTTTCTGAACCCAGTAAATGCCGCCATTCGTAGTCTTTAATAGTATTCCGCCATAACCTGCTACCCAGCCTGTTTGTGCATCAACAAATTTGACATACATCAGTAAACTCCCAACACCGGAAACTTGTGTAACCCAGTTATTCCCGCCATTAGTTGTTTTGATAATCGTTCCGTTCTGACCTACAACATACCCTACGTTATTGTTAACGAAGTGAATTGATTGATATGTGGTGTTATTTCCTGAATTTATTTGTAACCAGTTAGCGCCGCCATTAGTTGTTTTAAATATATTCTGATTCCATCCTGCAGCCCAGGCTGTGCTTGAATTAAAAAACTTTATTGAATTTAATTGCGAAGTTGTTCCACTATTCTGAAAATACCATCCTAATTGGGGAAAAGCATTTGATGAGAAAAACAGTGTAATAAACATAAAAAGAATAATTATCTTTTTCATACTTACATCCTTTTTGTTTTGTATTTATTGTAAACGTAACTATATTTATATAAATAAGCAATAGACATAATGATATGATTTTTTTATTAAAATTATAAACGTTATTTTTGTCTTAATCTAATTTTATATGAAGAAAATTATATTTAATATCTACCGCAGATTATTCGCAAGACAATCCTTAGCAGGATTAAATCGCTACCTTTATACACTTAGTTTAAAGGGACTTGGTGTTAATAATTACGAAAGTGATTATTATAGTGGCGAGCATTATTTCTTAAGCAAGCTAAGCTTAAATAATGAAAATAATACTATCTTCGATGTTGGTGCGAATGTTGGTAATTATGCCCACCATTTAAGGAGCTTATTCCCGAAATGTAAAATTTATTCTTTTGAGCCCCATCCAAGGATATTTAAGCACTTGTCAGAAAACTGTAAAGGGGGATTTAATATTTATAACTTTGGTCTTGGCGACGAAACTAAAGAATTATTGTTGTACGATTACAACGATGAACTGGAAGGTTCTGAACATGCAAGCTTGTATAAAGATGTATTCGATTCAATTTATAAAAGAGATACTACTTCATTTAAAATCCAGATTAAAACTGTCGATGAGTTTGTAAAAGATAATAATATTAAGAGAATAAATTTACTGAAATCTGATACCGAGGGAAATGATTATTCTGTATTGTTAGGTGCAAAAACGTCTATTGAAAAGAAGATAATTGATGTTATACATTTTGAGTTTAATTCTATGAATACAGCAAGTAAAGTATTCTTTAAGGATTTCTTTAATTATCTCGTTAATTATGACCTGTACAGACTTCTCCCAAGAGGTGTAATAAAGATTTCGACTTATGAACCTGTTTATAACGAAATATTTGGGTATCAGAATATTGTTGCTGTAAGGAAAGATTCGGAATATAAAGATATATTCGGCTAGTCGTTCTTCACCTCACCCCGTATATCTTTACATCTCGTAGTTTAAGGTGGAACTGCTCTCCCGTACAAACGCTTGAGTATAGTTTCATTCTCAGGTAATATATCTCGCTTCTTTTTGGAGGCTGGAATTCTATTTGACCCGCCGTATTGATTTGCTCCTTTCCCTGCAAATTCAATACTGCAACAGCCGTATCCGCATTCAAATAATATATTATTATTTCCGATAAGTCTCCGTCCGTAAAAGCATTCTTCTCCAAAATTCCTTTATCGAATGCACTGAAATCTATTGTGTCAAGCGTAAAATTCCTTATTAAATATGTTGAGCAAGTTCCCGATATGCTGTCTATCAATCCTGGCTTCTGATACACCAGATAATTACTCGCATTCACTATCCCTTGCGGATTGTCCGAACAAGCCTCCAACAACAAAACTCCCGATAATAATAACATATAAATCATTTTCTTCATACCTCTTTAACAAAATTTCTTAAAATATAGTTATGTTAATGGGATTATAAGTAATATCTGCACTTATTGGTTTGGTCTATAAACTCTTCTCCGTTATCATCTTCGTAATTCTCTTTAATGGAGTTTGCTCAAATATTGAATTATCATTTAAGCTTGCAAATTTAAATGGCCCTTTCCTGTATTTTCTGCTGTCGCTTAATACATAAACAGGTTTGGACTTAACATTAAGCCTTATCACAAAATTAAAAGTCCCTCTTTTATTCATAAAAAGTTCATCGTTGTACCCGTCGCATCCGAGTATCCCAAAATCAATTTTGTTTAAATATTTTTCAATGTCATAATCTTTTATTACTCTTACATTAAATCCCATTGCCCTTAATATCTTTGCCTGAATGACTCCTTCTTTCTCGGGTTCAGATTCACATTGAATAATATCAGGAAGGATTTTCCTTCTTGTTAATCTTTTGAAAAGTGACACTATGGTAGAACTGTTACTGAACAGGATAACAGTTTTACCATTAAACTTTATTTCTTTTAAGGCATTCGCAATAATCTTTTTCCCCGCATCAGCCAATTGCTTTTTGTAATTCACTAAATAATCAATATACTTTTTCTTTTCATCTTTAGCTTTGTTTACATTCTCAAATTTATTAAGGAAGCCGTCTGCGAAATTCTTTAATACAAACATGTAACCTGTATTGTCTTTCTCAAAACCTGAAAGGTTTCTCTTGATGTTGTTGAATACAAATGAAGAATGTGTTTTTGTATTCTTTGTGTATTTTGTTAAGGCCTCAACTAATTTATTCAGGAGCGTTACGGAACCTGACGTAAGGTCTTTCTTCATTCTCGTTATGTCATTAACAAACTTTTTATATTCTTCTGTGTCAATTCCAGTCTGTACTGCGGGTATCCATAAATTCTCCGTTAGAAAAAGATACACTTCATTGTATATGTTTTTGTTCTGACTCTTTCTGTTACCCGCAACATTTAAAACTTTAATACCGTTATTTATTACCCAATCGATAAATCCTTCTTTATTCGGATTGATGATAAAAGGTTTCCCAAAATCTTTTGCAATCTTGACAGTTAATATTGTTCCTATCCCAATAGCATTTCCTTCCTTATTATTCCTGCTGAATATTACCGTACCATCAGAATGCTTAATGTTTAATTTAGTTCTTTCTGTGTAATCTTTGGTCTTTGTCGGAATTAATCCAAACTCTTTTAATGTTTTGTCTGAACCCTTTTCGGTTAAATAGCCCTTCGGACAAAACCCGCCGGTCTTTATCCCTGTGACTTTTGCAGCTTCAAGCCCTGCTCTGTCGGCTCCTGTCTGACCTCCAGATATAACTTTCTTTATAATTAATTTCATACACAAATATAATTAATTGTTTCTATCATTTCTATAAAATAAAATGCAGTTATAAATTATTTAAGCTATGTAAAAGCGGCATATCAATAGCAAAATATGGAACCAAAACAGTAAGTCCCGTAGGGACTGCATATTAAATTAGTCGTTTACATAAGATATATCTTTGCAAAATTATTTTCTGTAAATTATTTCGTTCATTACTTTAAAATATATTTTCATTTACCATCAAAACTTGTTGACTATTAAAGTTATAATGTTATATTTGTTGAAACTTAATTAAAGAAATTATTAAAATATTTGAAGTTAGCAGTTACATACAACGTTAAAAATGAAGATGGCGGAAACGCAGACCAGGCAAGCGTTTCGACGAATGCGGCTAAATACATAAACCGCAATCTCGTTGAGAACTATCCTGAACGATTAGACGATACTTATGCTGAATGGGATTCGATGGAAACTATCGACGCAATTAAGAATGCTTTTGTTTCTGCAGGTCATTCTGTTGAGTTAATCGAAGGTGATGAACATGCTTATGAAAAACTTAAAAGTCTTAAACCTGATTTTGTTTTCAACGTTGCGGAAGGATTTAATGGTGCTTCAAGAGAGTCACAGATACCATCAATGCTCGAAATGCTTGACATTCCTTTTACGGGAAGTGATTCAATCACAATAGGCATCTGTCACGATAAATCAAGATGTAAAGAAATTCTATCATACTATAACATACCAAATTCAAAATTCTTCATAACAGACCAACCTGTTAAGAACGATTCAGAATTTATTTATCCAAAGTTTGTTAAGCCGCTTCACGAAGGTTCATCAAAAGGAATCTATGATTCCTCTCTTGTGAAGAATCTCGATGAGTTAAACAGTGAAATAGCAAGAATCAAATCGAGTTACAGGCAGCCTGCTTTGGTAGAAGATTTTATTCCTGGTAAAGAATTTACAGTTGCTATGCTCGGCAATGATGATGACCTGCGTGTTCTTCCCATCGTAGAAATAAACCTTAATTCAGTTCCTGAAGGTTTTAATAAGATTTATTCCTATGAAGTGAAATGGTTTTTCGACACAAGAGAAAATCAACTGGACATTTTTAAATGTCCTGCCGAAGTAGATAAAAGTATTTACGAACATATAGAGAAAGTTTGTAAAGATACTTTCAGAGTTTTAAGAATCAGAGACTGGGCAAGAATTGATGTTCGTCTCGATGAGAACAACGTACCGAACATTATTGAAATCAATCCGCTTCCAGGTATTCTGCCTGATCCAAAAGATAACTCTTGTTATCCTAAGGCAGGAAGACATGCAGGGATGGATTATAACGCTGTCTTGAACTCTGTTTTAAACGAAGCAATTAAAAGGTATTCAAAAGAATAAAATTATAAACAAGAATCGTAAGCTTAAATAATATTATTGAATGAAAGTAAGTATTTTATATAACGACCCGCTGCAATACACTAAAGACCGTATCTGGGATGACGGCATTACCGATATCGATAAAGTCGATGAAGCTATCGATATGTCCGAATACGGTGTACTCGATGAAATGAAATCCGTACAACGTGCATTAAAGACGAGCAATCACGAAACAAAGATTGTGCCCGTTGCTCTTGACCCGTATAAACTTATAGACGAGTTAAGAAACAACAGACCCGATATGATTTTTAATTTATGCGAATCTCTTGACGGCGATCCTACACAGGAAATGACAATCGCTGCACTGTTCGAAATGCTTAAGATTCCTTACACAGGTTCACGTGCATTAACGCTTGGACTCGCACTCAATAAATCACGCGTAAAGGAAATACTTAACTATTATAATATACCCACAGCATTACATTTTATATCAACTAATCCTTCGAAGCTCGATGAAGAAGGATACTCAAAGGTTAAAGATAATTATCCTTTAATAGTTAAACCTTCACGTGAAGATGCAAGCATCGGTATAGAAAACAATTCAATCGTTCACGACGAAGCACAGCTTAAGAAGAGAATAGAGTTTGTACTCGATAAACACAGACAGCCTGCACTAGTAGAACAATTCATCGACGGCAGGGAAATAAACGTCAGTGTTGTCGGTAATGTAGTTAACGACATTACCGATTTAATAGTATTCCCGATTTCAGAAATAGATTTCTCTGCATTGCCTCAGGATTTACCAAAGATAGTAAGTTATAACAGCAAGTGGATGTATAACACAGTTGAGTTCGCAGGTACTAAAGCAGTTTGTCCTGCAAAGAACTTATCACCAGAACTCGAAGCATTAATCCAATCTACTGCGAGAACTGTCTATCATTTAATCGGAGCATCAGACTATGCAAGAGTTGATTTCAGAGTTAAAGACGGAGTTCCTTATGTACTGGAACTTAATCCTAATCCTGATATTTCTTCTGACGTTGATGAAGATACAGGGTTCACACGTAGTGGTAAAACTTATGGATGGTCTTATGAACAGTTAATATCAAACGTGATTGATTTTGCCGATAAGAGATGGAAAAGAATCTTTGAAGAGAAAAACTGATGATACGTAATTTAATAAATACTGACAGAGAAAAAATTTATAACATACTCGTTGACACGAATAACTTCAACGAAGATGAGATTACGATTGCAATGGAGCTTATCGATGTGTATCTTGATAATGAAGAACAAAATGATTATGAAATATTTGTCGATGAGAACGAAGACAATGTTCTGAACGGATATGTATGCATAGGTCCCAGACCTTTAACAGTGGGCACTTACGACCTGTACTGGATTGCAGTTAATCCTAACGTGCAGTCGAGAGGAATCGGAAGCAAATTAATTTCTCATATAGAGAATTATTTAAAAGAGAAAGCAGTTAGATTAATTTTAATAGAGACAAGCGGAAAACCTTCTTACGAAAAGGAAAGAAAGTTTTACGAAAAGAACAAGTACGATATGTTAGTAGAAATAAAAGATTTTTATAACGTCGGAGACTCTCTTGTAATTTACGGGAAGTATATCTGATGAAGAGTTTAAAATACATTTAATAATTAATATAAGGAAAACTTTATGGAACTTTGGCAACAAATGATTCGCGACAGTGTTCATTCTGTTGACCAGCTGGTCGAGAAATTCGGAATAGACCGCGGGATGGCTTCAAAACTTGATAAATTCTTTCAGGCAAGAATAAATCCTTACTATCTGTCCCTTATTAGAGAACCACATGACCCAATCTGGCGTCAATGTGTTCCTGACGAAGTTGAGCTCGAGGATATAGATGCACCGGAAGACCCATTGAATGAAGATGATATGAGTCCCGTTCCGAACATCACTCACCGTTATCCCGACAGGGCTCTGTTTCTCGTGACATCGCAATGCGGACTCTACTGCAGGTTTTGCACCCGTAAAAGAAAAGTAGGCGATTCACATAAAATATCGATGAGCACACTTGAATCAGCATTCAACTATCTTGAGCAACATACAGAAATCAGCGACGTGATTCTTTCAGGCGGCGACCCGTTAATGCTAACGGACTTAATGCTTGAGAAAATACTTATACGTCTTCGTACAATAAGTCATATAAAGGTTATACGTCTCGGTACTAAAATGCCGTGCGTATTACCGCAGAGGATTACTCCTAAGCTTGTTAATATGCTTAAGAAGTATCATCCTATTTATATCAATACTCACTTCAACCATCCGTGGGAAATCACAGAGGAAAGTATAAAAGCCTGCGGAATGCTGGCTGATGCAGGATGCCCTGTCGGTAATCAGAGTGTACTGATGAAAGGGGTTAATGATAACGCAGACGTAATGAAAGACCTGATGAAAGGACTCCTCGCAATGAGAGTCCGTCCGTACTATATCTATCAGGCTGACCTGACAAAAGGAGCAAATCACTTCAGAACTCCTTTAAGCGTTGGACTTGATATTATGGACAAGCTTCGCGGACACATATCAGGACTTGCAGTACCTCAGTTTGTTATTGATGCTCCGGGCGGCGGCGGAAAGATTCCTATGCTTCCAAACTACGTTCTCTCTAGAGACGACGATAAAATTATACTTCGCAATTATAAGTATAATATATATGAATATCCCGAATCAAAAGATGATACAAAGGTTACTGATAAAAATGCGTACCTTCGTAAGAGCAAAAGAAAGAAACAATCAACTCTTACAGATACAGAATTAATCAAGAACATTAAACTGCCCGTACTGAACGAACAGTAATAAACAGTTAAATATTCTATGTATTAAAGGTCATCCCAAAGATGACCTTTTTTATTTGCCTCAAGCAATGATGCTTGAATTAGTTTGGTGGCAAAAGCTTATAGTTTTAAAATATCAAATAGAATGAAACCTTTTGTCTATCCCCCTCGTCTTAACAGGTAAACAAGTTAAACGAAAGGAGCTTTAAAAATGACAGGCCATGATTTAGAAAACATAATAGTCCCGATATTCGCATTCGTGTTCATATTCGGGTTTCCGTCGATAATTATTCTCTGGTCAATCTACACCAAGCACAGAGAAAGAATGAGATTAATAGAAAAAGGAATCTCTCCCGAAGAAGCAAAGAAATACTTTGCAAGTGTAGATAAAAAACCACGCAATGCATTCGGTGCATTGAAATGGGGTATATTATTCCTCTTTTTAGGAGCGGGAATATTCACGGCAAACATACTCGAACAGATGTATGATTTAAGCGACGGCGTCACTACAGGTCTCGTAATCCTTTTCATAGGACTGGGATTCATAGTGTACTTCTTCATCGCAAACAGCAAAGCTGGAAACAATAATACACCTGCAGCACCAAAAACAAATTTACCAAACAATTAAACCTTACAAAAATGGAAAACAAAAAGAGATTAATCGTTTGGATTGTTTTACTGGCTCTTACATCTGCAGTGCTGATTTCATTCCAGGGATGCAGTCTGTTTGCTAAAAAGTATGAGAAGACTGAAACAAAAGAGTTTAAGTTCAAAGCCTCTAAGTATAATAAGCTGGAAGTTGATAATCCGAACGGTAACATAACAATCAAAAAGAGTGATATTGACAGTGTTATTACAGTTAAAGCGGAAATTACAAAATATGTCTCGAAGAAAGAACTTGACCAGCCATTAAAAGGAATCAATATAGATATCGATTCCACAGGAACCACTTTAAGAGTTGCCGATGTTGTGAATAAAGAGAACTCAAACTTTAAGATTCAGTTCAACATGCATCATTCGACGGATATTAATTATACAATTTATATACCGTCAAACATTGAAGTAGTCGTGGATGGTACAAACGGTAAAGTAAATCTGAGCGATCTTAATAATGACGTTAAAGTT
>Ga0105047_10019274_pt1 | contig 10536 bp, 9 predicted proteins | sample MAT04_FD_78384 | JGI IMG/M metagenome (GOLD analysis project Ga0105047, IMG submission 78384) | Freshwater microbial communities from Lake Fryxell liftoff mats and glacier meltwater in Antarctica - MAT-04 (megahit assembly) | ecosystem: Environmental > Aquatic > Freshwater > Ice > Liftoff... | reverse complement strand
GCCGCCAGCCCTCAAAACAAACTCTGCTGCCCCGCCAGCGAGGAAGGCCGGAACAGCGTCTCATCCATCTCTACCCGCTCCCGGTTCAGCCCCAGCCGCGCACAGGTCTTCTGGAACCGTTGCGCGATCAGATTCGCCCACACCCCGCTGCCTTTCATGCGCGTGGCGAAATCGGCGTCGTAGTCTTTCCCGCCGCGCATCTCGCGGATGCGCGCCATGACGCGCGCTGCCCGGGCGGGGTAATGCTGCGCCAGCCATTGCTGGAACAGTGCATTAAGTTCCCAGGGCAGCCGCACCACGGTATAAAAAGCGCTGCGCGCGCCTGCCTGCGCGGCGGCTTCGAGCACCTGCTCCATGTCGTCGTTGATGAACGGGATCTGCGGCGCCACACTCACGCCCACCGGCACGCCGGCGTCGGCCAGCGCGCGGATGGTGCGTAGCCGGCGGTGCGGCGCGCAGGCGCGCGGCTCCAGGATGCGTGCCAGTCGCGGGTCCAGCGTGGTGATGGTGACGTAGACGGCGGCCAGGCGTTTGGTGGCCATCGGAGCCAGCAGGTCCAGGTCGCGCTCCACGCCGCTGCCCTTGGTGACGATGGCCAGCGGATGGTGGCAGCTGTGCAGCACCTCCAGCACGGCGCGGGTGATCTTCCATTCGCGTTCAGCCGGCTGGTAGGCGTCGGTCGCGGAGCCGATCACGATCTGGCGCGCAACGTAGCCTGGCGCTTGCAGCTCGCGCGACAGCACCTGCGCCAGATTGGGCTTGGCGATGATGCGGGTCTCGAAATCCAGCCCGGGCGAGAGGTTCAGGTAGCTGTGGGTCGGGCGCGCGTAACAATAGATGCAACCATGCTCGCAGCCGCGGTACGGGTTGAGGCCGTAGTCGAAATGGATGTCAGGAGAGTCGTTGCGGGTGATCGCGCTCCTGGCGTCTTCGGCCGTCACGCACGTGGCGGGTGGCGCAACGACGGCGCCCAGGGTGTTGTCGAGTGAACTCCATCCATCATCGAAAGGGTCGCGCCGATCGGTCGAAAACCGATGCGCAAGGCGGGACGCAGTGCCACGCCCCTTGATCGCACCGACGAGGTGGATGGGCTCGAAAATACTGGACATGCATCCAGTATAGGAACGTCTCCCTCCCCGGTCAAGCGTAGTCGCGTTCCAGCAGGCGCGCGCGCGCCTCGTGGTATTCGCGGCGCAATTGGGCCACGAAGTCGGCGGTGCTTCGCACCTTGTCGATGGCACCGATGCCCTGGCCACAGCCCCAGATGTCCTTCCAGGCCTTCTTGGCGTCGCCACCGAAGTTCATGCGGCTCGGGTCGCTCTCTGGCAGGTGGTCGGGGTCCAGCCCGGCGGCGCGGACGCTGGGCGCCAAGTAGTTGCCATGCACACCGGTGAACAGGTTGCTGTAGACGATATCGTCCGAGTTGCTGTCCACGATCGCCTGCTTGTAGGCGTCGGCGGCGCGGGCCTCCTCGGTGGCGATGAAAGCCGAGCCGATGTAGCCGAAGTCCGCGCCCATCGCCTGCGCCGCCAGCACGGCACCGCCGGTGGCGATCGATCCCGACAAGGCCAGCGGGCCGTCGAACCACTGCCGGATCTCCTGCACCAGCGCGAACGGGCTCTTCACGCCCGCATGCCCGCCGGCACCGGCCGCCACCGCGATCAGGCCGTCGGCACCCTTCTCGATCGCCTTGTGGGCGAACCTGTTGTTGATGATGTCGTGCAGCACCACGCCACCGTAGCTGTGCGCTGCGGCGTTGATGTCTTCGCGCGCGCCCAGGCTGGTGATGGTGATCGGCACCTTGTACTTCACGCTCATCTGCATGTCGTGATCGAGCCGGTCATTGCTCTTGTGCACGATCTGGTTGATGGCAAAAGGTGCGGCTGGCCGCTCCGGGTGGGCGCGGTTATAGCTGGAGAGCGTCTCGGTGATCTCGGCCAGCCACTCGTCGAGTTGTGACGCAGGGCGGGCGTTGAGCGCGGGCATGGAGCCGACGACACCGGCGATGCACTGGGCGATCACCAGTTTGGGCGTGCTCACAATGAACAGCGGTGCGCCGATGATCGGAAGGGGAAGCTTGTCGAGCGGAGCGGGGAGTCTGGACATGGACAACGGGCACTCGGATTGGGTTGGTTCAGAACGAATCCAGCGCCAGTGCGGTCACGCACTCGGCGCCGTCGACGATGCTGTCGCGCATGCCGGGCGCCTTGGCCAGCAGGTGGTCGGCGTAGAAGCGCGCGGTGACGATCTTGGCCTGCATGAACGCCACGTCGTTGCCCAGCGCGATCTGCTCCTGGGCCACCAACAGGGCGCGCGCCATCTGCCATCCGGCCATCAGGTTGCCCGCCAGCATCAGGTAGGGCACGCTGCCGCCATACACAGCATTCGGCGAGGCCTTGCTCTTGCCGGCGACGAAATGCACGACATCGGTGAAAGCCACGCGCGCGGCCTTGAGCCGGGCCGCGACGGCCAGGGCCATCGCGGTCCCACTGGCCGTGAGTGCGGCCTCGGTTGTCGCGATCTGCGCCGCAATCGCCAGTGCGGTCTGACCGCCGTCACGCGCGGTCTTGCGCCCGATCAGGTCGTTGGCCTGGATGGCGGTGGTGCCCTCGTAGATGGTGAGGATCCTGGCATCGCGGTAGTACTGCGCCGCGCCGGTCTCCTCGATGAACCCCATGCCGCCGTGCACCTGCACGCCCAGGCTGGTCACCTCCATGCTCATCTCGGTGCTGTAGCCCTTGACCAACGGCACCATGAACTCGTAGAAGGCCTGGTTCTGCTTGCGCACGTCGGCCTGCGGATGGTGGTGCGCGGCATCGTAGGCGGCGGCGGCCACCGAGGCCATGGCGCGGCAGCCCTCGGTGTAGGCACGCATGGTCATCAGCATGCGCTTCACGTCAGGGTGGTGGATGATCGGCGCACTGGCCTGGATCGACCCGTCGACCGGGCGGCTCTGCACACGGTCCTTGGCAAAACTCACCGCCTTCTGGTAGGCGCGCTGGGCAATGGCGATGCCCTGCACCCCCACCGCGTAACGCGCGGCGTTCATCATGATGAACATGTACTCCAGGCCGCGGTTCTCCTGGCCCACGAGGTACCCCACCGCCCCGCCATGGTCGCCAAATTGCAGCACCGCCGTGGGCGAGGCCTTGATGCCCATCTTGTGTTCGATGCTCACGCAGTGCACATCGTTGCGTGCGCCGCAGGAGCCGTCCGGGTTGACCATGAACTTGGGCACGACGAACAGGCTGATGCCCTTGACGCCCTCGGGCGCGCCCGTCACGCGGGCCAGCACCAGGTGCACGATGTTCTCGGCCATGTCGTGCTCACCGTAGGTGATGAAGATCTTGGTTCCGAACACCTTGTAGGTGCCGTCAGGCTGGGGTTCGGCGCGGCTGCGCACCATGGCCAGGTCGGAGCCGGCCTGCGGCTCGGTAAGGTTCATGGTGCCGGTCCACTTGCCGCTGACCAGGTTCTCGAGGTAGGTCGCCTTGAGTTCGTCCGACCCGGCGGTCAGCAAGGCCTCGATGGCGCCATCGGTGAGCAGCGGGCACAGTGCAAAACTCATGTTGGCACTGTTGACCATCTCGATACAGGCGGCGCCGATCGTCTTGGGCAGGCCCTGGCCGCCGAATTCCGCCGGATGCTGCAGACCCTGCCAGCCACCCTCGGCGAACTGCGCGAAGGCCTCCTTGAATCCCGGCGTCGTGGTGACCACGCCGTCCTTCCAGGTCGAAGGGTTCTTGTCGCCCTCCCAGTTCAGCGGGCCGAGCACGCCTTCGTTGAACTTGGCGGCTTCCTCCAGCACCGCCTGCGCGGTATCGAAACCCGCATCCTCGAAACCCGGCATCCGGGCGACCTGGTCGATATTGGCCAGGTGGCGGATGTCAAACAGCATGTCCTTGATCGGCGCGACGTAACTCACAGGGAACCTCCGGATACGAAAAAGCCGCTCTTCCTGATGGGGGCTCCAAGGAGAACGGCCGGGAAAACAGGGGCGGCGCCGCGCTCGGGATCGCGGCACCCGCCCATGGAAAAAATTCTTACAGCGCGGCGACCAGTTGGGGCACGGCCACAAACAGATCGGCTTCCAGGCCGTAGTCCGCCACGCTGAAGATCGGTGCCTCGGCGTCCTTGTTGATCGCCACGATCACCTTGCTGTCCTTCATGCCGGCCAGGTGCTGGATGGCGCCGCTGATGCCGCAGGCCACATACAGCTGCGGCGCCACGATCTTGCCGGTCTGGCCGACCTGCCAGTCGTTGGGCGCATAACCGGCGTCCACCGCCGCGCGCGACGCACCCATGGCCGCGCCGAGTTTGTCGGCCAGCGGGGTCATGACCTCGGCGAACTTCTCCGCGCTGCCCAGTGCCCGCCCGCCGCTGACGACGATCTTGGCGGCGGTCAGTTCGGGGCGGTCGTTCTTGGCGATCTCGGCACCGATGAACGTGGCCTTGGCACTGGCCGCCACGGCCGTGACGGCTTCCACTGCGGCCGAGCCGCCGGTGGCCGGGGCCGCGTCGAAACCGGTGGTGCGCACCGTCAGGACCTTGATCGCGTCGAGGCTTTGCACGGTGGCAATCGCGTTGCCGGCGTAGATCGCACGCTCGAAGGTGTCGGGGCTGTCGACCTTGGAGATCTCGGAGACCTGCGCCACATCGAGCTTGGCCGCCACGCGCGGTGCGATGTTCTTGCCCGAGGCGGTGGCGGCAAACAGGATGTGGCTGTAGCCGGAGGCCATCGCCAGCACCTGCGCCGACACGTTCTCGGCCAGGCCGTGCGCGAAGCCTGCGTCTTCGGCGTGCAGCACCTTGGCGACACCGACGATCGCCGCGGCGGCGGCGGCGGCGGCACCGGCATTGGAACCGGCCACCAGCACATGCACGTCGCCGCCGCACTGCAGCGCGGCGGTCACGGTGTTGAGCGTGCCGCTCTTGATCAGGGTGTTGTCGTGTTCAGCGATTACCAAAGTTGTCATGCCAGTGCTCCAAGTTGTATGAGGGGGGAGACGGCCACTCGCGCAATCGGCACGTGCCGATTCCGGGGAAGCGAGCTGTCACGGGGGTGGTCCACTTCTAGATCACCTTGGCTTCGTTCTTGAGTTTGTCGACCAGCGTCGCGACGTCCGGCACCTTGATGCCGGCGCTGCGTTGCGGCGGCTCGCTGACCTTGAGGGTCTTGAGGTGGGACTTGACCTCCACACCGAGATCGGCGGGCTTGAAGACGTCCATCTGCTTCTTCTTGGCCTTCATGATGTTGGGCAGCGTCACGTAGCGCGGCTCGTTCAGGCGCAAATCCGTGGTGATGATCGCCGGCAGCGTGAGCGAGATGACCTCCATTCCGCCGTCGACTTCGCGCGTGGCGCGCAACAGGCCGTCGACGATCTCGACCTTGCTGGCGAAGGTGGCCTGCGGAAGATCGCACAGCGCCGCCAGCATCTGCCCGGTCTGGTTGCAGTCGTCGTCGATCGCCTGCTTGCCCAGGATCACGAGGCCGGGTTGCTCCTTCTCGAACAGCGCCTTGAGCAGTTTGGCCACCGTGAGCGGCTGCAGTTCGTCCGTGCACTCCACCAGGATGGCGCGGTCGGCGCCGATGGCCATGGCGGTGCGCAGCGTCTCCTGGCACTGTGTGACACCGCAGGACACCGCGATGACCTCCGTGACGACACCCTTCTCGCGTAGCCGGACCGCCTCCTCGATGGCGATCTCGTCAAACGGATTCATGCTCATCTTGACATTGGCGATGTCCACACCAGTGCCGTCCGACTTGACGCGCACTTTCACGTTGTAGTCCACCACACGTTTCACAGGTACCAGGACCTTCATTACAGACACTCCATTGATTGGTTGAGGTGATGCTTCCGGATTGACCCGGCAATTTTATGCGCCACGGGGTTTCCCGGGCCCGGCACGCGCGACCCCGTCAGGGGCAACGGCGACAAACCCGACAGGGAGAAAAAAGAACGACCGTGCTTTTTTAATTATAGCCAGGGATCGCGCGGGGCGCGGGCCGCAGGGGCGGCGGCATCTGGACACCATGCGCTCGCAGCGTGCGCAGCACCGCCAGATTCACGTCCGAGCGGATGTTGAGATGCCCGTGCTCCGGGTCGCCGATCCAGTAGCCCACGGTGAACTCCAGCCCCTCGGCGCCGAAGGCCGACAGCGCCACGGTGGGCGCCGGGTCGGCCAGCACGCGTTCCTGCGCCCGGGCGGCTTCCTCCAGCAGGCGCAGCACCAGGTCCACGTCCGCGTCGTAGGCCACCAGCAGCACGGTCGACTGCCACAACTTGCGGTCGCTCAGGGACAGGTTCTCGACCCGATTGACGATGAACATCTCGTTGGGCACGATCGACTCGCGCCCGGTCAGGGACCGGATCACGCTGTAGCGCGCGTTGATGTCGGTGACCACGCCCTCGAAGTTGTCCACCCGCACGCTGTCGCCGATGCGCACGCTGCGTTCGGCCAGCATCACGAACCCGCTCACATAGTTGGAGGCCAGCTTCTGCAGGCCCAGGCCGATGCCCACACCGACAGCGCCCCCCAGCACCGACAGCGCCGTGAGGTCGATCCCGGCAGCCGTCAATGCGACCATCAACCCGACCAGCAGCAGCAGCGCCCGCACCGCGTTGCTGACCGCCTTGCGCAGCGACAGGTCGCCGCCGGTGGCACTGTGCAGCAGTCGCGATTCGATGGCCGACGAGATCCACAGGCTCAGGATCAGCACCGCGCCGGCGGTCAGGCTGCCCTCGATCAGGGTGCGCAGCGACAGCGTGGCGCCACCGACCTTCCAGTGAATCTGGTCGAGTTCATCCAGCAGCACGGGCAGCAGCCCGCTCACCCACAGAACCATCGCCAGCCAGGCCAGCCAGGAGATCGTGCGCTCCAGGACGCGTACCAGCGGCGTCTCGCGGAATGCGGCCTGCAGCACCTTGACGCCGACGCGGATCACCAGCAGCGCCACCAGCACCGGCAGCGCAATCCGGAACACCGTGGTGGTGGCCGCATGCGAGAGCAGCAGCCGTACGCCGTAGGCCAGGCACAACAACACGAACGGGAACATCACACCGTCGACCAGATTGCGGCCGAACCAGATCGACATCCGGTCGGTGCGCGCCAGGGATCGCCGGGTCACCCAGACCAGGGCCCAGGCCAGGGCCACACACAGCGCCAGCACCGCCAGTTCGAGCACCGTGGCGGGCCGGCCCAGGGCCGTCAACCACTCGGTCAGGTCTTCGACACGCGGTGCGGATGCCACCGGCTACACGTCCGCCAGCACGCGCAGATGGGCCTCCACGCTGCGGCCCAGCGCGCTGAGGTTGTAGCCCCCCTCCAGGCAGGACACGATGCGGCCCTTGGCATGGCGCCGTGCGACGTCCTTGATGCGGCTGGTGATCCAGGCGTAGTCCTGCTCCACCAGGCCGAGCTGGCCCATGTCGTCCTCGCGGTGCGCATCGAACCCGGCGCTGATGAAGACCATCTCGGGGCGGTGCGCTTCCATGCGCGGAATCCAGTAGGTCTCCACCAGGTCACGGATCTGCATCCCCTTGGAATACGCCGGCACCGGCACGTTGACCAGATTCGACGCATTGGAGCGGCTTCCGCCTTCGGGGTAGAAGGGGTGCTGGAAGAAACTCACCATCAGGATGCGCTCGTCGCCGGCAACGATGTCCTCGGTGCCGTTGCCATGGTGCACGTCGAAGTCCACGATGGCCACCCGCTGCAGGCCATGGCGCTCCAGGGCGTACTTGGCCGCAATCGCCACGTTGTTGAAGAAGCAAAAGCCCATGGCCTTGTCGCGGCAGGCATGGTGGCCGGGCGGACGCACGGCGCAGAACGCGTTTTCCAGCGCCCCCTCCATGACCGCATCGGTGGCGGCGATCGCCGCGCCGGCCGCCCGCAGCGCGGCGTCCCAGGTGCTGATGTTGATGGAGGTGTCGGGGTCGATCTGCAAGTGGGTCGGCCCGCCGGCATTGATGTCGTCGCGCAGGCCGTCGCTCAGGCCGCGCAGCGACGCCACGAACATGCGGCCATGGGCCAGCTCGATGTCGGCCAGCGGCGCCACGGGGGCCTCGCGCCGGTCCAGGGCATCACCGACACCGGAGACCAGCAGGCGGTCTTCGATGGCGTCGAGCCGTTGCGGGCATTCGGGATGCCCGGCACCCATTTCATGTTTGCGGCAGTCGCTGTGGGAAAAGTATCCGGTCTTGTTCATGGCGCTTCGGCGGGTCGTCTGTTTTCGGGTAAGGTCATGCCATGCATGCCCAACAAAAGCTCAAATCCTTGCTCGATCAGCTTAACACGGTCATTGTCGGCAAACCAGCGCAGATCCAGGATTGCGTCGCCTGCCTGCTGGCCGGAGGCCACCTGTTGATCGAGGATGTCCCGGGGGTCGGCAAGACCACGCTGGCCCATGCCCTGGCGCGCACCTTCGGGCTGCAGTTCTCGCGCGTGCAGTTCACCTCCGACCTGATGCCCAGCGACCTCTCCGGCGTGTCGGTGTTCGAGCGCGGCACAGGGGCCTTCGTGTTCCACAGCGGGCCGATCTTCGCCCAGGTCCTGCTGGCCGACGAGATCAACCGCGCCAGCCCCAAGACCCAGAGCGCACTGCTGGAGGCGATGGAGGAAAAGCAGGTCACCGTGGAGGGCGAGACGCGTCCGCTGCCGACCCCGTTCTTTGTCATCGCGACGCAGAATCCGCACGACCAGCTGGGCACCTACGCCCTGCCGGAATCGCAGCTCGACCGCTTCCTGATGCGCATCTCGCTGGGTTATCCGGACCGCGCGGCCGAACGCGAATTGCTGGCCGGACGCGACCGGCGCGAGGTGGTGGACGCCCTGCCCGGCCTGCTCTCGCCCGAACAGCTGCAGCAGTTGCAGCGCGACGCGATGGCGGTGCACGCCTCCGGCGCATTGCTGGACTACGTGCAGGACTTGATCGCCGCCACGCGCTCGGGGCAGTGGTTCCTGCAGGGGCTCAGCCCGCGCGCCGGCATCGCCATCATCCGCGCCGCCAAGGCGCAGGCCCTGCTGGCCGGCCGCGACTACGTGGCGCCGGACGATGTGCAGGCGATCCTGCCGCAGACGATCGCGCACCGGCTCCTGCCGACGGGCGAAGCCGGGCGCGGTGCCATCGAGCAGGTACAGGCCATGGTGCAGGCCGTGCCCCTGGCCTGACACGACCCGCCATGGCGGCAGCCTTCCCCCCCGTGTTCTGGCAACCGCTGGCGCACCTGCGGGCGCGTTTGCGGCGCTACTGGCTCGAGCGCGTGCCGCCGCGCGATGTCTTGCTGCTGACCCAGCGCAACGTCTACATCCTTCCCACCCGGCCCGGTTTCATGCTGGCCGCCACGCTGATGCTGCTGCTGGTGGCGTCGATCAACTACCAGCTCAACCTGGGCTACCTGCTGACCTTCCTGCTCGCCGGCAGCGCGCTCGTCGGCATGCATATCTGCCACGGCACGCTGCGCGGCCTGACCCTGCAACTGCAACCGCCCGAGCCGGCGTTTGCGGGGGCCAACGTGGGCATCGGCGTGCACCTGCTGAATCCGCGCAGGCAGGTCCGTCACGGCATCGGCCTGTCGGTGCTGGGCGCCCAGCACTGGGCCTGGACGGACGTGCCGGCGCAAGGCAGCGCCACGGTGCAGGTGGCCTTTCGCCCGGAGCGCCGCGGTCTGCAGCCGATCCCGGCGCTCACCGCGGAAACCCGCTTTCCACTCGGGACGTTCCGGGTCTGGACGGTATGGCGGCCGGCGGCCCGGGTGCTGGTGTATCCCCTGCCCGAGGCCCGCCCGCCGCCCCTGCCGGCCGGCGAGCCGCGTGCCAGCGGCACACCGCGCAGCCGTCCCACCAGCAGCGGGGAACAGGATGGGGTGCGCGCCTATCGCCGCGGCGACCCGCTCAAGCTGGTGGTCTGGAAGAAGGCGGCCAAGGCCGATGAACTGGTGAGCCGCGACACCCTGCTGACGCAGGGCCTCGAGCTCTGGCTGGACCTCGCCCGCACCGGCCTGCCGGCGGCCGCCACCAGCGCCGCCGGCGACCCCTCCCTGGAGCGCGCGCTGTCGCGCCTGTGCGCCTGGGTGCTGGCCGCGGACCGGCAAGGCCTGGTCTACGGGCTACGCCTGGGCGCCCTGCAGATAGCCCCCGCCTCGGGCATGGCACACCGCCGGCACTGCCTGGAGTCGCTGGCGCTCCTTGGTGGCGGGCCCTGAGACATGCTGGCCAGGTGGACCCAGCTTCCGCGGGACGCCCGCGACACCCTGTTCCTGCTGCTGGTGATCGCCTCGGTACTGGCGCCGCAGGTCGGCCACCTGCCGCTGTGGTGCAGCCTGCTGGCGCTGACCGTGCTGGTCTGGCGCGGCTGGCTGGCCTGGGCGGCCCGCCCCCTGCCGGCGCGCTGGTGGCTGTTCGGTCTGCTGTTCCTGACGGTGGCGGCCACGTTGTGGACGCATCGCACGCTGCTGGGGCGCGATGCCGGGGTGACCCTGATCGTCGTGCTGCTCACGCTCAAGACGCTCGAACTGCGCGCCCGGCGCGATGCAT
>Ga0105047_10019271_pt1 | contig 10537 bp, 5 predicted proteins | sample MAT04_FD_78384 | JGI IMG/M metagenome (GOLD analysis project Ga0105047, IMG submission 78384) | Freshwater microbial communities from Lake Fryxell liftoff mats and glacier meltwater in Antarctica - MAT-04 (megahit assembly) | ecosystem: Environmental > Aquatic > Freshwater > Ice > Liftoff... | reverse complement strand
CAGCCCCACCGCGTCCTGCGCGTCGGCGAACCCGCCCGCCTTCTTCAGGTCCCGCCCCAGCGCGTGGAGCCAGAGCGTCACGCCGTTCAGGTTGTTGCACAGGTCGTGCGACAGGTACGACAGGAACTTCAGCTCCGCCTCCGCCGCCGAGCGGAGCTGGGCCTTCTGCCGGTCCACCATGGCGATCACCGACCGCTGGAGCATCACGTCCAGCGCCGCGTGCAGGGCGATGGACTCCGCGACGCCCATCCGCCGGCCCAGCGCCTCCTCCACGTGCAGGACCGTGATCGCGCGGAGCAGGCGATCCTCCTGCATGACCTCGGTCACGTCGAAGTTCAGGCGGAAGCGGGAGAGCCCCTGCGACGGGGCGCAGTCCACCAGCGCGCGGATCACGCCCGGGTCGGCCGACGACAGCGCGTCGGCGATCGCCAGCAGGATCTGGGGCGTCGAGTCCTTCATCTCGTCGTAGGTCAGCCGCCGCATCTGCGGCATCGCCGCCCGCACGGCCGCATCCCACGCGTGCGTGATCGCGTCGGCCCCCGCCCGCAGCACCGCCGCCACCTCGGGGAACGGGCAGTGCGTGAGCAGCGCCAGCAGCGGGTCGATCCCGTCGGCCGCCGCCTCGTTGCACGGCCGCGCTTGCTCGGCCAGTTCTTCGAGAATCATGAGGACCTTCCTTGTTCTCCTGTGACGCGGCCATTGTGCCCGCGGTATACTCGGGCGTCTGTCCGGTAGCGGACGGAAGGATCCGTATTTCCGGTGATATGGTTTCGCCTCGCGCGAACGCCCGCGCCCCTTTTCCCCACCCAGCGACCGCGTGGCCCGCGGGGGTCGGGGGGGGCTTCGCGCGACTTTGGACGGGAGCGACAACATGCCAGATTCGAACCGGCCCGGCAACAAAATTCTCGACCGCCTTCCCGAGGCGGACCGCCGGCGGGTGACGGGGCTGATGGAGGTGGTCTCGCCGGAGCTGTCGGAGGTGGTGGCGCAGCCGGGGGCCGAGCCGCGGTGGGTGCATTTCCCGCTGACGGGCGTCCTGTCGTCGATGGTGATCCTGGAGGACGGCTCGACCGTCGAGGCCTCGACGATCGGCAACGAGGGGATGGACGGCCTCTACCTGCTGGTCGACCCGCAGGCCAACCCCTACCGGATCAACGTGCAGGTGCAGGGCGAGATGCTGCGCATGTCGGCCGACGCGTTCGCGCGGGCGCGGGCGCAGAGCCCCGCCCTGACGCAACTGCTGTTGAAGTACGCGCTGGTGCTGATCCAGCGTGGGGCGCAGAACGGGGCGTGCATTCAGCATCACACGATCGAGGAGCGGATGTGCCGCTGGCTGCTGGAGACGGCCCACCGCAAGGGTGAGGACCGCTTCGGCCTCACCCAGGAGTTCCTCAGCGACATGCTCGGCGTCCGCCGCCAGAGCGTGAACCTGATTGCGCGGCTGCTGCAGCGTGCGAACCTGATCGAGTACCACCGGGGTGAGCTGACGATCCTGGACCGCGTCGGGCTGGAGGAGTCGAGCTGCGAGTGCTTCCGCGTGACGACGCAGATGTACGAGCGCACGATGCGCCTGACCTGACGCGCGGGGACACGAACTCATGCCGCAGAGGGGTCAGCCCCGGAAGGAACACCGAAGAAACCCGCGGCGGGCGTGAACGTGCGCGTGCTGTTCGACGCATTCACCAAATCGGATTGACGGGAACTGGCGGGGCGATCGTAATGGGAGTGCGGATCGGCGCATCTGGTCGGGTGGGGGCATGGTTTTAGCGGGGTCGGGTCAGTCAGGAGGCGGCTCTTGGGCGACGGCCGGCGGGACGAGATCGAGCGGCTCTTCCGCGAGCACGGGAAGGGTGTGGGCGGGTACGTGCTGGCGCGGGTGGGGAGCGCTGAGCTGGCCGAGGCGATCACCGCGCGCGTGTTCCTGACGGTGGTGCGGCGGTTCGACCAGTGCCGCACGTCGCCGGCGGGGTGGCTGTGGTCGATCGCGCGGACGGAGATCGCGCGGCACTTCCGGGACCGCAAGGAGCACGCGCCGCTGGACGAGCGGATCCCGGACCGGTCGGCCGGGCCGGAGGAGGAGGCGGTCCGCCACGAGATGCAGGGGCGGATGCGGGTGGCGCTGGCGCGGCTGAACGAGGAACAGCAGCGGCTCATTTACATGAAGTTTTTCCAGGAGATGCCCAACGTCGAGATCGCGAAGGCGACGGGGTACAGCGTGTCGAACGTGGGGGTGATGGTCCACCGGGCGATCAAGAAATTGCGGGAGTGGATGGAGGAGGAGCAGGGCGTGGCGGCCGAGGTACGGCGCGGCGGCGGTGGCAGTGGCGGCGGCGGCGAGGAGCGTGAGCTGTGAACGAACCGCAGGACAGCAAGACGTGGACGCTGGTGGAGGGGTGGCCGGCGGAGGCGGGGAACGGGGACCTCGCGCGTTTCGCGACGGAGGTGCGGGCGGGGCGGCCGGCGTTGTCGGAGGAGGCGATGGGGCGGGTGCTGGCGGCGATGCGGCGGGAGATGGATGCGCCGGCGGCGCCGGCCGGTTTCTGGGGGCGGGTGTCGGGGTGGGGGTGGCCGCTGCACCGGGCGGTGCTGGTGGGGGTGTTGGCGCTGGGGATCGTGGTCTATGCGACGGTGTTTCGGAAGGGCGGTGGGACGCGGGTGGAGAAGGGTGGGCCGCCGGCGCCGGCGGGGGAGGTGGTGGATCGGTACCGGGTGAACTACTCGGGGTCGGGGGGGGAGGCGCCGCAGCGGCCACTGGTGCGGCCGGAGGATTACTCGTCGTTGACGGGGGTGGGCCACGGAAAAATGCAGGAAGAGAAATAGCCACGGAAGAAACACGGAAGAAACACGGAAAAATGCGGAAGAGAAAGAAGGAGATGGGTGGCCCGCCGCTTTAGCGGTGGGGGCGCGAATTGGGTGTGGTGCGTGACGAGGAAAGCCCACGGGCGGGGCGCCCGTGCCACGCAACATGGGCGGGCCGCCCGTGCCACTGCCAATGCGTGCGTGCTGGGCGTACCTGCAACTGTTTTGGGGGAGTTGGAGAGGTTGCCATGCGGGTCGGGATGTTTTTGGTAGTTGTGGCAGGGGTGGTGGCGATGGCGGGGGGCGCGGCGACTCGGCCGGCGACGGCGCCGGCGGGGCCGGAGTTGGGGTGTTGGCAGATGATGCCGGTGCGGGGCGGGCGCGAAGCGGAGTTTGCGCGGCGGGTGGAGGAGTTGGCGGCGCGGGAGCCGGCGAGCGAGTGGGTGGGGGTGTTTCGGCTGTACGCGGCGGCGGTGCGGGGGGATCGGGCGGGGATGATCGAGATGGCGGGGGTGAAGGGGCCGGCGGCGTTTCCGACGGTGGCGGGGGAGGCGGCGGAGTTTGACCGGCTGCGGGGGCTGGGGATGGCGCCGGTGGCGGCAGGGCTGGAGGTGATCTCGCTGCGGTCGTACGAGCCGCTGTACGGGCTGATGGACCTGGACCGGGCACTGACGCGGGAGGTGGAGTTTTTGCGCGGGGCGAAGCGCGAGGCGGAGGCGGCGAAGCTGGAGGGGTGTCGGGGGCGGCTGCGGGAGGCGTATCTCGGGGCGTCGCGGCACCTTGTGGAGCGGATGTTTGCGCTCAACCTGCTGGGGCGGCGGGGGGAGGCGCAGGCGATGGCGGACAAGGCGAAGGGGCTGGCGTACCTGGGGGATCCGCGGGCGCTGGGGCGGGTGCTGGCGGGGATGGACGCCGCGCGGGCGTGGGCGCTGATCGTGATGCCGCTGCTGGCAAGCGAGGTGGCGGTGGTGGAGAAACCGCCCGTGCTGCCGGAGGCGAAGGCCGTCGCGGCGGCGGAGATGACGATCGCAGCGCGGAGCAAGGCGGTGCAGGGGAACGCGGCGGCGTACGAGGGGGGCGTGCGGGTGACGGTGGGGGCGCTGTGGATCGGGTGCGAGCGGCTGGCGGTGCTGAGCGACGCGAGCGGGGTGGCGACGCTGACGGGGTCGGGCGGGGTGTGGGTGACGGGGATGGCAAACTTCGCGGAGGGGATCACGGCCGACGCGTTCACGTTCGCGGCGGCGGACGGAGGGGCGTTCACGTTCACGGGAGACGTGCGGCTGGGAACGAAGCTCAAGGCGCGGGCGTGTACGGTGAGCGCGGCGGGGACGGTGAGCGACGTGCGCACGCTGCTCCAGGACTTTGAGGTGGCGGCGGGGGTGGAGGAGAAGGTGGCGGTGGCGGCGCGGGTGGCGCGGGTGTACGCGGACGAGGAGATCCCCGAGGGGGCGCGATACCTGGTGGCGATGGCGCTGGTGCGGCCGCAGTTGACGTGGCACGCGGGGTGGGCGCCGCCGGCGCGGGAGGAACTGCGGAAGGTGATCGATCGCGCCCAGCGCCTCAAGGCGGAGGGCGAGGCGGGCGACGGGCGCTGGGGGGCGGCGCACGCGGGGGAGGCGTGGATGCGCGGGGAGGCGCTAAGGCAGATTCGTGAGAAGGAGAAGGGTGCGGCAATGCAGCCGGTTCGTGAGAAGGAGAAGGGTGCGGCGACGCGGCCGGGCGTGGATCGGGCGGGGGATCCTGGGACGTACTTCTGGCGGCTGCGCGACCCGGGGCACGCGGACGTGGCGCGGGCGGTGAGGCTGCTGGAAAGCCTGCTGGCGGCGGCCGACGCGAAGGTGGCGGGGGCGGCGCGGCGGTGGGCGGCCGAGCTGCGGCGGGACAACACGGTGGTGACGATGGACGTGGCGGGGGGGTACGCGAAGGGGCAGGACGCGCCGGTGGTGCTGGACGTGCGGTGCGCGGGGCGGGTGGCGTTCAAGCTTTACCGGTTGCGGAAGGCCCAGGACGTGCTGGCGGTGGCGGACCGGGTGGGGGAGGAGTTTGTCTACATCGACTATGGGCTGGGCGCGGAGCGGGCGAAGCTGGCGCAGGTCCATGCCGTGATGGAGCGGCAGTTGGCCGACCGGTCGTTGTGGAAGCCGCGCGAGCGGATGCCGCTGCCGGCGTTTGAGCATGCGGACCTGTTGGCGCAGTGGGAGGCGGAGGTGGAGGGGTTGCCAGTCGCGGACGTGGATTGCGGGTGGCGCGGCCGGTGGGGACGGCGGGAGTGGGACGAGGATCGCGAGCAGCCGGACGGGGCGTACTTTGGCGATGAGTGCGAGGCGTATCGCGATCGGTACGAGAAGACATATCGGCCGGGCGAGGAGGGCGATGACGCGACCAGCGCGTGGCGGACGGATCGGATCGTGAAGGTGCCGGCGCGCGTGCTGGGCGAGCCGGGGGCGTACGTGCTGGTGGCGGAGGCGGCGGGACAGGTGGCGCACGCGCCGGTGCTGGTGGAGCCGCTGAGCCTGACGATGCGAAGGTGCCGGGACGGGGTGTTCCTGCTGGCGAGCGACGGCGACGGGGATAAGCCGGCGGCCGGGGCGGTGGGACGCGCGCCGGGAACCGTGGGGGGGGTGTGCGTGGCGGATGCGCAGGGGGCGGCGTTTCTGCGGACGTTTGCGGGGGGGGACAAGCCGATCCTGGTCGAGCAGGGGGGGCGGTTTGCGATCGGCGGGTTCGGGCGGGTGTTCGACGGGATCTACCACCCGCGGTGGGAGGACGATTTTGACGGCCGCCTGGGCATGGCGCAACAGCGGGTGGACCGGACGCAGGCGGTGGCGATGGACGAGCCGGCGGCGCAGGTGTTCGCCGACCGCGCGGTGATCGCGGCGTACACGGACCGGCCGACGTACCGGCCGGGACAGACGGTGCAGTTCAAGGTGATCGTGCGGCAGTTGGCGCAGGGGCCGGCGACGCGCGCGAGCGGGCCGGGGGCATTTCGGCGGGAGGACTTTGAGGGGGCGGCGGTCCTGGAGACACCGGCGGCGGGGACGCCGATCGCGTACGCGGTGGTGAACCCGAAGGGGCGGACGGTGGGGCAGGGGACGCTGTCGCTCGCCGAGTTCGGGACGGCGGCGGGGTCGGCGACGCTGTCGGCGGAGGAGCCGCTGGGGGCGTACGCGCTGCGGGTGACGCTGCGCGGGGTTGACCGGCTGTTGCCGGATGTGTTTGCGGTGAAGCAGTACCGGCGGCCGAACTTTGAGGTGAACCTGGCGGGGGTGCCGGCGGTGATGAAGGAGGCGCGGGAGCTGGCGCTGGACGTGAGCGCGGCGTACTACTTCGGGAAGCCGCTGGCCGGGGGTGTGGCGGAGGTGCGGCTGGTGCGGCCGGCGGAGTGGTCGGCGGTGGTGCGGTTGGGGGAGGTGGCGCTCGACGCGGCGGGGCGGGCGAAGGTGACGCTGACGCTGCCGAAGGATCTGGCGGGCGGGGAATACGCGGTGATCGCGGCGGTGACGGACCTGAGCGGGCGGACGGTGAGCCGGTCGGCGCCGCTGCTGCTGGACCGGCCGGGGCCGACGACGCGGGCGGTGGTGGAGGGGCTGGGGGCGGTGCCGCGGTTCGTGTCGACGGAGGATCGGCTGGTGGTGCGCACGGGCGCGGCGGAGATCGCCGGCGAACACGTGGGGCAGGGTGGGGCGGTGCGGGTGACGTTTCCGGTGACCGGGGGAAGGGCACAGTTCCGGCTGCCGGCGGAGGGGTGGTACGCGCTGACGGCGGGGAACGAGCGGGCGCACGTGTTCGCGTACGCGGCGGGTGGTGGCGGCAGCGCAGAGCCGGCGCGGTCGGCGCGGCCGGTGGCGCGCGACGCGAGTGTTGACGAGTCGCCGCGGTGGGTGGACCTGACGGATTACGAGGCGGAGGCCGAAGGGCTCGATGCCGACGAACTGCCCCAGTGGCGGCGGCGGGGGCGGGTGTTGGCGCTGTTCGACCGGCGGCAGGCGAAGGTGGGCGAGACGCTGAAGGTGCTGGTCTGGACGGAGGAGGGCGGGCGGGTGCTGTTCACAAAGGAGGGGCGGACCGTCATCGACTATTTCGTCGCGCCGGCGGACGGGGCGGGGGGCGGGTACCGGGTGGTGGAGATTCCGATCGTTGCGCGACACGCGCCGAACTTCTACTTGCAGGGGCGGGCGCTGGGGAGCGCCGGCGCGGCCCGGGAGCGGCCCGCGGCGGCGCTGCGGCAGGAAGCGATGGCCAAGCTGGAGGCGCGGAAGGAGGACGACGACGGGGAGGACCCGCGGTGGTGCCGGATCGACGTGATCGACCCGAGGCCGGCGGCGGCGGAGGGGCTGCGCGTGGAGGTGGTGGCGGAGCGGGCGAATTATCGGCCGGGGGACGAGGTGAGCGTGGCGGTGAAGGTCCGCGACGCGGCCGGGAAGGGGCGCGAGGCGGAGGTGTCGCTGGCGGCGGTGGACGAGAGCGTGTTCGCGTTCGGCGAGGATGCGCTGGCGGACCTGGGGCGGCTCTTCGCGGGCGGGCGGGGAGAGACGCGCTACTACGCGAAGGCGTGGCGGTCGGCCGTCGGCGACAGGGTGGGGCGGACGGAGGTGGCGAGGCTTGCCCAGGCACAGAAGGCGATGCAGCAGGCGATGGCCGCGATGGAGCAGATGAAGCAGGCGGATGCGGCGCAGTCGCTGCAGCGGCTCGACGGTGCGCGGTCGCTGCGGGCGCCCGAGGCGCCGCCGGCGGCGTACGTGCCCGGCGAACGGCCGGCGACGAGCATTCCGCTGGCGCGGCTTCGCACGGATTTCCGCGAGACGGCGGCGTGGATGCCGCAACTGCGAACGGGGCCGGACGGGGCCGCCAGCGCGCGGTTCACGCTGCCGGACTCGCTGACGGCCTACCGCCTCACGGCGGTGGGGCTGACGCGGGAGACGCAGGTGGGCGTTGGGCGGGGGTCGCTGCGGGCGTCCAAGCCGCTGGCGGTGCAGGTGTTCCTGCCGCGGTTCGCGGTGGAATCGGACCGGCTCCAGGCGGTGGCGGTCGTTCACAACGGGACCGACGCCGCCCGCAGGTGCGCCGTCGAGTGGACGGTCGCCGGCGCGAAGGTGGACGGCGTGACGACCCGGCCGACGGCGGCCGTCGTCGTCCCCGCCCGCGGGTCGGCACGCACGGCGATCTGGCTGACGATGCACGAGGCCGGGAAGGTCACCGTCTCCGCGCTGGCGAGCGACGCGACTGACGCCGACGCCGAGGAGCGGGAACTGCGGGTCGAGCCGCTGGGGCGCGAGCGCGAGGTGGCGCTGAACGGCGCGTTCGAGAAGGCGACGACGCTGCGGCTGCCCGAGGGGTTTGTGGCGCGGGACCTCAAGATCAGCGTGACGCGGGGCAACATCGCGGCCGCCCTCGACGGGCTGGAGTATCTCGTCGAGTACCCCAACGGGTGCGTGGAGCAGACGATGAGCCGGTTCCTGCCGGCCGTGATCGTGCGCCGCGCGATCGAACAGGCGCCGCTCGAGTTGCCGGCGGAGGTGGCGGCGCGGCTGCCGGGCGTGCTGGCGCAGGGGCTGGCGCGGCTGTACGCCTTCCAGCGGCCGGACGGCGGGTGGGGGTGGTTCGACAAGGACAAGGCCGACGACCGGATGGCGATCTACGTGCTGGACGGGCTGGCGCGGTGCCGGGCGGCCGGGGTCGCGGTGGACGAGGGGGTAATGGCCCGCGGGTGCGGATACGTGCGCGGCCGCCTGCGCGCGCGGCAGTTGAACGCCGAGCAGGAGGCGCGGGCGATGCTGGCGTTGGCGGTGGCGGGCGAGCTTGCGACGAGCGACCTGGCGGCCGTGACGCAGCGCGCGGACGCGGGGCGGGCGGCGCCCATCGTGCGATGCACGCTGGCGGTCGCGGCGCGCGCGGCAGGGTGCGTGGAGCAGGGGCGGCAGATCTGGGCGGATGTGCGCGGGTGGAGCGCGACGTCAACGCAGGAACTGGCGATGAAGCTGAACGGGCAGATGGCCTACGGCGAGCCGCTGGCGGACTGTTACGCGACAGCCGGAATGTTGCTCGACCGGCGGCAGGGGCAGCGCTGGGGCAACACGCAGGAGACGGCGGCGGCGATCGAGGCATTGGCGTCGATGCTCCGGTACGTGCGCGGGTCGGCGGACGCGCGCGGGGTATCGTTCGCCGTCGGCGGGAAGCCCGTGCTCAAGCTTGCCGCGCCGGCCGACCTGGCGCGGCTCGTTTACCGCACCACCGTTCGGGCGGACCAGCTTCCGTCCCGCGACGCGCTGCCGATCGAGCTGGCAGTGGATTGCGACCAGCCGGTGCGATATGCGATCACGGCCGTGGGGCGGCAGCGGCTCGACAAGATGGAGGAGACGGGGGCGCAGTTGCGGCTTCGCCGGCAGTTCCTCACGCTGGACGGCAAGCCGCTCGCGGGCGCCGTCGCGGTGGGGCAGGTGATCGCGGTGCGGCTGACGCTGCAAAGCGACGCCGACCGGGAGTACGTCCACCTTGAGGACCGCCGGCCGGCGGGGTTCGAGGTGGCGGACGAGCAGTGGGTTCCGGCGGCGCCGGGCGCCGCGACGCCGGCCGCCGTGGAGTACCGGGACGACCGGATCGCGGTGTTCTTCCGCCAGGTCGGAGCGGGGCGGCACGAGTACACCTACTACCTTCGGGCCGAGACGCCCAGCGCATCGCACGCGCTTCCGGCGCTGGTTTACCAGATGTACGACGAGCGCGTTCGGGCGGACTCGGCGGCGCATAAGCTTGAAGTGAAGTGAGCCTCGGCGTTCGCCGCTGCCACACCTTGACCCGTCACCCGGCCCGGCTACGCTTCTGCGCTCAAGGAGTTCCCGCCATGCCCACGCGCGTCACGATTTGGAACGAAGGCCGGCACGAGAAGAAGTACCCGAAGATCGGGGAGATCTACCCCGAGGGGATCCACGGTGCGATCGCCGGTCATTTGCGCAAGCGCGCGGACCTCGCGGTGCGGACGGCCGTATTGGACGACGCCGAGCACGGGTTGTCCGAAGCGCAGGTTGCCAACACGGACGTGATGATCTGGTGGGGGCACATGTCGCACGACGACGTGGCGGACGCGATCGTCGAGCGCGTCCACGCGCGGGTGCTGGCGGGGATGGGGTTGATCGTGCTGCACTCGGCCCACTACTCGAAGATCTTCCGGCGGCTCATGGGGACCACGTGCGACCTCAAATGGCGCGAGAGCGGCGACCGGGAGGTGCTGTGGGTGACGCGGCCGGGCCACCCGATCGTGCGCGACATCGACGACCACTTCGTCATCGGCGAGGAGGAGACGTACGGCGAGTACTTCGACATCCCCGAGCCGCAGGAGACGATCCTGGTCAGCAACTTCTCCGGCGGCGAGGTGTTCCGCTCCGGCTGCACGTGGACGCGCGGGAACGGCCGGATCTTCTACTTCCGGCCGGGGCACGAGTCCTACCCGACCTACCACGACGCGAACGTGCTGAAGGTGATCGAGAACGCGGTGCGCTGGGCGGCCCCGACGCCGCCGCCGGCGCCGGTGACGTACGGCAAGCGCGAGGTGGGGTGGCTGGAGAAGCCGAAGGGATGAGGGGCGGTGGACGGGCGATCGGATCGCACCGGCGGCCGCAGGCGTACGCGCATCTGCGCATCTGCGCATCTGCGCATCTGCGCATCTGCGCATCTGCGCATCTGCGCGTTCGCACATTCGCGCATTCGCGCATTCGCGCATTCGCGCATTCGCGCATTCGCGCAT
>Ga0105047_10019270_pt1 | contig 10537 bp, 8 predicted proteins | sample MAT04_FD_78384 | JGI IMG/M metagenome (GOLD analysis project Ga0105047, IMG submission 78384) | Freshwater microbial communities from Lake Fryxell liftoff mats and glacier meltwater in Antarctica - MAT-04 (megahit assembly) | ecosystem: Environmental > Aquatic > Freshwater > Ice > Liftoff... | reverse complement strand
TGGTCGTCGTAGCGTGCTGAGCCTTCGTATTCCAGCGTCGCCTTGCGCACGTACAGGTCCCCTTCGAGCGCGGCCATCGTGTCGTGATACGGCATCGCCAGCGCCCGCCAGTAACTGGCCACGGCGGTGTCAAAGTACATGAGGTAGTGGCCGTTAAAGACGATCTTTTGCATGTCCACTTCCGACCAGCGCACACGCAGGCGTTCGAAGAAGCGGAAGTCTTGGCGCTGGGGGCCGGCGGCTGGGTTGGTCATGGCAAATCGTGGCGCTGAGGGCCAAAGATTGGGCTGGGGTCTGACGAAGCATACTTTCGGCGCGTCGATGAAGTACCGCACCCAGACCCAGACCCACACCCACACCCACACCCAAACCCAGACCCACACGCCATGGCACGCATCCTGTACCTGACCCAGATTGACATTGAAGCGGGCGCCGTGCGCCTGCTGCCGGCCGAGTGCGAACGGGCTGGCATGCGGCGCCCGCTCATCGTCAGCGACAGGGGTGTGCGCGCTGCCGGCGTGTTGCAAATGGCGCTGGACGCCATGGGCGATGTGCCGTACGCCGTGTTCGACGACACCCCCTCCAACCCGACCGAAGCTGCCGTGCGCGCTGCCGTGGACCTTGTTCGCCGCGAAGGCTGCGACGGCTTGGTCGCAGTGGGCGGCGGTTCCAGCATCGACCTGGCCAAGGCCGTGGCCATTGCCGCCACCCACGATGGGCCGCTCAAGACCTACGCCACCATCGAAGGCGGCAGCCCGAAGATCACTGAGCGGGTGCTGCCGCTGATCGCCGTGCCCACCACCGCTGGCACCGGCAGCGAAGTGGCACGCGGGGCCATCGTGATCGTCGACGACGGCCGCAAGCTGGGCTTTCACAGCTGGCACCTGTTGCCCAAAGCGGCCCTGCTCGACCCTGAACTTACCCTGGCCTTGCCACCTGGCCTGACGGCCGCCACCGGCATGGACGCGATTGCCCATTGCATGGAAACCTTCATGGCGCCGGCTGTCAACCCGCCCGCCGACGGCATCGCGCTGGACGGCCTGGCGCGCGGCTGGGCGCACGTCGAGCTTGCCACGCGCAATGGCCAGGACCTGAACGCACGCTGGCAGATGCTGAGCGCCAGCATGCAAGGCGCCATGGCGTTTCAGAAAGGCCTGGGCTGCGTGCATTCGTTGTCGCACAGCCTGGGCGGTGTCGACCCCCGTTTGCACCATGGCACCTTGAACGCCATGTTCCTGCCGGCGGTGGTGTTGTTCAATGCGCCAACAGCCTCCATCCAGAGTGAACAACGCCTGCAACGCATGGCCCACGCGGTGGGCTTGCCCGCGTGCGATTCACAGGGCCAGGCGCTGGCACAAGCCCTGCGGGACTTGAACGCGCGCCTGGGCTTGCCCAGCGGCCTGGCCGCGATGGGCGTGAACCAGGCGATGTTCGAGCGCGTCATCGACGGCGCGATGGCCGACCACTGCCACAAGACCAACCCGCGCATCGCCACGCGTGACGACTACCGGCAGATGCTGCTGGATGCGCTGTGACACGGGCTTGATCGACCGCGGCGCCAGGCCGCAGCCGTGCAGTTCATCGCCCGGCTCCGCAGCGTGTCGCATGCTGCGCGCATTGAAAAAACGCCGCTGATATGGTGTGCTACATCAGCAACACACCTGGGCGCTTCACACCCGTGAAGGCACGTTCAGGCCAACGAGACAGCACCACCATGCACACCTGGGACGAACGACAACCCATCTACCAGCAGTTGGCCGACCTGCTGGCCGCGCAACTGCTGGACGGCCTGCCCAGCGACGGCCAGGCCATGCCGTCAGTGCGCGCCCTGGCCAGCCAGTACTTGCTGAACCCGCTCACGGTCAACCGTGCGTTGCAGACGCTGGGTGACGAAGGCTTGCTGGAAAACCGCCGCGGGATGGGCTTGTTCGTGATGCCGGGCGCACGCGAACGGCTCAAAGCCACTGAGCGCCAGCGGTTCCTGCAAGAAGAGTGGCCACGCCTGCGGGAGCGCTTGCGCCGCCTGGGCATTGGCGCCGAACAACTGCAATGGGAGACCCTGTGATGAGCACACCCGACAACCTCGTCGAAGCCAAGAACCTCAGCGTCAAGTACGGCAGCAAACATGCGGTCGACGACGTCAGCTTCACCATCCCCAAAGGCCGCGTGGTCGGCCTCCTGGGCCACAACGGCGCGGGCAAGAGCACGCTGATGAAAGCCATGGTGGGCCTGGCCATGCCCACACTGGGTGCCGGCGGCAGACTGACGGTGCTGGGCCTGCAACCACGCTCGCAGCGCGAACAGATGCTGCAAGGTGCCTGCTACATCCCCGACGTGGCGATCCTGCCGCGCTGGGCGCGGGTGCAAGACGTCATCACGCTGATGTCGGGGTTGCACCCGCAGTTTTCGGCAGAACGGGCGCGTGCCTTGCTCAAACGCACCAGTGTGCGTTTGACTGACAAAGTGAAGACGCTGTCCAAGGGCATGGTCGTCCAGGCGCATCTGGCCTTGATCGCGGCCATCGACGCCAGGCTGATGATCCTGGACGAACCCACCCTCGGTCTGGACGTCATCTCGCGCAAGGCCTTCTACGAACTGCTGGTCGACGAGTGGTGCGACGGCGAGCGCAGCGTGCTCATCTCCACCCACCAGGTCGAAGAGATCGAGAGCCTGCTGAGTGACGTGTTGATGCTCAACGAAGGCAAGCTGGTGCTCAACATCAGCCTGGAAGACATGGACCGGCGTTTTGTGGCACTCAGCCACGACGCCGCCGTGGCCGACCGCATGCAGGCCGCACACCCGCTGCTGCGCTACCGCAGCGCACCCAGCCTGGGCGGCCAGCGCGGCGACAGCACAACCGTGTTTGACGGAACACCACCCGACGAGTTGTTGAAGCTTGGCCAGCGAGTGCGCCCAAGCCTGGTGGACCTGTTCGTTGCGCTCACGCGCAAGCCGGAGCTGGACCGCCAGCACTTCTGAACGCCAACTGACTTGAACGGAGTTCCGTGATGAAAACCTATCTGACCCTGATGCAGCGCGAATGGCTGCAGCACCGTTTTGGCTGGACCTTGCTGGCCGTGGTGCCCTTGGGGCTGACGCTGCTGCTGCTGTCGGTCGGCCAGATTCAGATGTCCTCTGTTGAATTGGGCGAGGTCGATCAAGTCGGTGCCGGCGTGTTGACGTCGATCACCATGCTCGTCACGTCCCTGGCGATGTTTGTCATCGCCGTGGTGACCTCGCTGTTCTTGATGTCCGGTTTGGCACGGCGCGACCACCAGGACCGCTCGGTCGAGTTCTGGATGTCCCTGCCCACCGGCCACAGCCCCAGCCTGGCCGCACCACTGGTCGTGCACCTGCTGGTGGTCCCGGCAGCGGCCTTGGTGATTGGCCTGCTCGGCGGCTGGCTGGTGTCCCTGGTGCTGGTCACACGGCTGTTGAGCTTCGAGGCTTGGGCCAGCGTGCCCTGGGGCCTCGTGTGGTCGGCCGCGCTGGCCGGCCTGGCGCGGGTGCTGGCGGGCTTGCCACTGGCTTTTTTGTGGGTGCTGCCACTGGTGCTGGCGACTGTGCTGTGCAATGCCTACTTCAAACGCTGGGCCGTGCCGGTTTTGGCCTTGAGCTTGAGTCTTTTGGGCCTGTCGCTGTACTGGCTTTACGGGCAACCCGTTGTCTCCGAGCTGCTGCGCGACGTGCTGGTCAACGCACTGGCCGCGTTGGTCACTGCCCAAGAAAACCCGCCCTTGCCCGTTGACGGCAATCCGCTGTCGGTGCTGGCCATGATCCCGGCTTGGGCCTGGGCCGATTGGCGCCTGGCCTTCACGGCGCTGTGGACGCCACTGTTCGCCGGCTGTTTGCTCAGCGCCGCTGCGCTGTTTGCCCTGCTGGTCGATTGGCGACGGCGTGGCGCCGGCGCGGCCGGTTGACCTGGCTCAACCCACCGTCACGCGGTCTCGGCCGCCGTTTTTCGACGCATACAAGGCCGCATCCGCCCGCGCCACCAGCTGCTGTGCGCCCTCACTCGGGCGCATGGCGGCGACACCGCCAGACACCGTTACCGTCACCAGCACCTCCTGGGTGGTGCGGTTGCGGATCTTCAGCGCCTTGGTGCGCAAGCGGACGGTTTCGGCAACCTTCGCGCAATCGTCGACCGTGGTCGACGGCATGAGAATCGCGAACTCTTCACCGCCATAACGTGCGGCCACACCGGGGATGGACGCCAGGCTGGCCTTGAGAATTTCGCCCATGGCCTGAATGACCCGGTCGCCCATCAGGTGGCCGTGCGTGTCGTTGACTTTCTTGAAGTGGTCGATGTCGAGCATCACCACGCAGTGGGCCATGCCGGCCGCAGGCGGCTGGTCGATCATGGCCTTCAGGCGCTGGTCGAAACCCTTTCGGTTGAGCACGCCCGTCAACGGGTCGACCAGCGCCTCGCCCCTGGCGCGCTCCAGGTCGCCGCGCAACTGCTCGATTTCGCTCTGGCTGACCTGCACCTTGGTCTGCAAGGCGCCGATCGACTGCTTCATCTGTTCGGTGCCGGCCTGCATCTGCGCCAGCTGCGGTTGTAGGCGGTTGACGTCGTTGGAGGCCAAGGCCTCGGACAGGCCATCCAGCTGTGCACCAAAGATGCCTGCGCGGCTGCTGGTTTGGGTGGCGCTTTGTTGCACGCCCTGGATCACGCGTTGCATCTCCAGCCGCACCCGGTCCATGGCCTGCTCATCGGCTGGGAACAGGTGCTTCTCGCTGAGCTTGAGCACCGCCTCATCGTCAATCGGTTTGCCCGCCTGAATCAGTTCTTCCAAGGCCGAACTGAGCTTGGGATAACGCCCTGCTGCGTATTCGTACCAGAGCGTGAACGTCAGCGGGTTGAATGCCGCAGCGTGTTTTCCCATGTGGGCCAGCGCCAGGCGCAGCAATTCGGCACTTTTATCTTTGGGTTCGGCGTAGCGCATGGTCAGGACGTTTGATAGGGCATCCTACAAGCAGATGATGACCATATGGCCACGATGTGGTTAGGTCTGGCAGGAAACGGCAAAAGGCCCCAAGTGGGGCCTTTTTTTCCGTTAAGAGTTTTCAGGCGTGCGCGGTTTCGAAAAACTGCTCGTCTTCCGTTGAGCCTTTCAAGGCCGCCGTGGAGGACTGGGCTTCGATGGTGGTGGTGACTGCGTCAAAGTACCCGGTGCCGACTTCACGTTGGTGTTTGACCGCGGTGAAACCACGGCCCGCTGCAGCGAACTCCTTCTCTTGCAGTTCCACGAACGCCGTCATGTTGTTGCGGGCGTAGCCATAGGCCAGGTCGAACATGCCGTAGTTCAGGCTGTGGAACCCCGCCAGCGTGATGAACTGGAACTTGTAGCCCATGGTGCCCAGTTCGCGCTGGAATTTGGCGATGGTGGCGTCGTCCAGGTTCTTTTTCCAGTTGAAGCTGGGGCTGCAGTTGTAGGCCAGCAGCTTGCCCGGGAACTTGGCATGGATCGCGTCGGCGAATGCCTTGGCGAAAGCCAGGTCGGGCTTGCCTGTTTCACACCAGATCAGGTCGACATAGGGAGCGTAAGCCAGGCCGCGGCTGATGGACTGTTCCAGCCCATTGCGGGTCTTGAAGAAGCCCTCAACGGTGCGTTCACCGGTCAAGAACGGCTTGTCGTTGTCGTCAACGTCGCTGGTCACCAGGTCGGCCGCTTCGGCATCGGTGCGCGCCAGCAAGATGGTGGGTGTGCCCATCACGTCAGCAGCCAGGCGGGCAGCCACCAGCTTGCTGACGGCGTCCCGCGTCGGCACCAACACCTTGCCGCCCATGTGGCCGCACTTTTTCACGCTGGCCAGTTGGTCTTCGAAGTGCACGCCGGCAGCACCGGCGTCGATCATCGCTTTCATTAATTCAAACGCATTCAACACGCCGCCAAAGCCGGCTTCGGCGTCGGCCACGATGGGCGCGAAATAGTCGACGTCGTCCTTGCCCTCGCTCCACTGAATCTGGTCTGCCCGGGTGAAGGCGCCATTGATGCGCTTGACCACCTTCGGCACCGAATCCACCGAGTAAAGGCTCTGGTCCGGGTACATCTCGCCGTTGTCGTTGGCGTCAGCCGCCACCTGCCAACCGCTGAGATAGATCGCCTTGAGCCCGGCCTTGACCTGCTGCATGGCCTGATTGCCCGTCAGCGCCCCCAGGGTGTTGACGAAGGGCTCGCTGTGCAACAAGGCCCAGAGCTTCTCAGCGCCGCGCTTGGCCAAGGTGTGTTCGGCCTGCAGTGAGCCACGCAGCCGCACCACATCAGCAGCGGTATAGCCGCGCTGAATGCCGTGCCAGCGGGGGTTGTTGTCCCAGTCTTGCTGCAACTCGGCGATCTGCTGGGCTCGGGACAGGCGTTGGGGCTCGTTCATGGTGGTTGGCTTCGGAGGAATAGGGTGGATGGATTGAACGCAAAAGGCGGGGACGGGTTGCACGACCGACAGGCACCGCCAGCGTAGCGCAGGTTTTCAACATCTTTGAACTTATGTCTTATATAAGATAGAAAAAAGCTGTTATACGAATCAAAGACTTGAGCGCGTTTTCCGCACTGTGAAATCGATGTTCTTCATATGGTGAATTCAAAGGGTGGAGGCGTCCCGGTCGTTTCGCAATGTGAAATCGGGTCGGCGGCATGCGAAAGGCACCGCGCCAGGCGGGTCCACGCGGGCTGGCACCAAAATCCAAAGTTGCATCCGCATCCCCTGGCTCCGTCACGAAGACCCCGATGAGTGATTTCGCGTTTATGTCCCAGCCCGGCTTCCTGCGCGCCGCCGCCCCAAGCGCTGCAGCACCCCAGCCCTTCGCCGTGGCCGGCATTGCCTGGGACGGCGCCACCACCAACCGGCCTGGCGCGCGCATGGCGCCGCGGGCAATCCGCCAAGCCAGCCAGATGCTGTGCGACGCCATCCACCCGTGGTTCGACGTCTCACCCACCCCACTCCTGGCGGATGTGGGTGACCTGCTGCTGCCCAACACCTCGCTGGAGCGCATGCGCCAGGCCCTGCCGGCGCAGGTGCTGCCGCTGCTGCAGCGCCACCACATGGCCTGGCTGGGCGGTGACCATTCCATCACCCTGCCCTTGTTGCGCGCGTACCGCCAGCACCTCGGTCAACCGCTGGCGGTGCTGCACTTCGACGCGCACTGCGACACTTGGGACAGCCACTTCGGCGAGCCCAGCGGCCACGGCACCTGGGTCTATGAGGCGATGCAGGAAGGGCTGGTGCTGGATGCGTGCTTCACGCAGCTGGGCATCCGCTCGGCCGGACAGCGCGAGGCGCGTGATCACGTGAAGACGCGTGGCGGGCAGATCTTCACCGCCCGCGATCTGCGCGGCCTGGAAAACCCCGCTCAATTGGCCCCGGTGCTGGCGGCCATCCGCCAGCGGCTGGCCGCCCACGGCAACCCCCCGCTGTACCTGAGCCTGGACATCGACTGCCTGGACCCGGCCTTCGCGCCAGGCACGGGCACGCCCGAACCCGGCGGCCTGACCAGCAACCAGGTCTTGACGGTCATCGAAGAGCTGGCCGACCTGAACTGGGTGGGCATGGACTGCGTCGAGGTGTCACCGCCTTACGACCATGCCGAAATGAGCAGCCAGGCCGCGGCCGTGTTCGTCTGGACCTACCTGAGCGGCCGTGTGGCGCAGCGCCCACGCCATTCGGGCTGACACCACGGCCCTGCGCGTGCAGGCTGGTGTTCAATCAGCACCCATGCCGAACTGGAAGCCACCCACCACTTGCCGGTCGCGCCGCAACCACCGCGTTGGTCTGCTGGTGTTTGGACTGTTGAAGCTGCTGACCATGGTGGCGGTGGTAGCGCTGCTGCCATCCCCGCAACGGGCCGCAGCGCAGGCGCCCGCGCCCACTTTGAAGGTGCTGCGCCTGGCCAGCGAAAGCGAAACCGGCTTTGACCCGGCGCGGGTGGGCGACGCACGCTCGCTGCGCATCACCTCGCACATCTTCGAGCCGCTGTTGCAATTTGACCCGCTGGCGCGCCCCGTCAAATTGGTGCCGCGCACGGCCACAGCCATGCCCGTGGCGAGCGAAGACTTCCGCACCTGGACGGTGTCGGTGCAGCCCGGCATCTGGTTCACTGACGACCCGGCTTTCGGTGGCAAGCCGCGCGAACTGGTGGCGGCTGACTATGTCTACAGCATCAAGCGCCTGGCCGACCCGGCCACCAAGAGCCCTGGTTGGAGTTCGATGGAACAAGCCGGCTTCAGCGGCCTGGCGGCGCTGCGGCGCGAGGCCATCGACCGCAAGCAGCCTTTCGACTACAGCCGCAACATCTCCGGCTTGCAGGTGGTGGACCGTTACACCCTGCGCTTTGTGCTGGACGCCGGCCGACCGCGCTTCCCGCAGTGGTTGGCTGAAAGTGCCACCGCCGCCGTGGCCCGCGAGGTCATCGAAGCCCACGGTGAGCTGTCCATGCAGCACCCGGTGGGCACCGGGCCCTTCAAACTGAGCGAGTGGCGGCGCTCGTCGCGCATCGTGCTCGACCGCAACCCGCGTTACCGCGAAGTTCGCTATGACGCCAGCCCGTCGCCCGACGACGCTGAAGGCCAGGCCATCCTGAAGCGACTGAAAGGCAAGCGCCTGCCGCTGGTGGACCGGGTCGAGATCGCCATCATCGATGAGAAACAGCCCACCTGGCTGGCCTTCCTGAACGGCGAGGCCGACTGGGTAGACCTGCCTGACGGCTTCGTCACCGTGGCCATGCCGGGCGGCAAGCTGGCACCGAACCTGGCCAAGCGCGGCATCCGCGCTGAACAGGTGGTGCTGCCGTCAACCTACTACACCATGTTCAACATGGAGCACCCACTGGTGGGCGGTTATGCCGCGCCGCAGGTCGCGCTGCGCCGGGCCATTGCCCTGGCCATCGATGTCGACCGCGAAATCAGCCTGTTGCGCTACGGCTCGGCGATCCCGGCACAAAGCCCGGTGTCCATTCACCTGAGTGGTTATGACCCCGCCTGGCGCAGCGAGATGAGCCAATACAGCCCCGCCAGGGCGCGTGCTCTGCTGGACCTGTACGGCTACCAGGACCGCGACGGTGACGGCTGGCGCGAAACCCCCGACGGCCAGCCCCTGCTGCTGGAAGTGGCGACACAAACCGCCCAAGAAAACCGGCGGTTTGATGAACTGATGAAACGTGACATGAAAGCAGTCGGCCTGCGCGTGGTGTTCAACCCGGCGCAGTGGCCCGAGCAGTACAAGGCCGCGCGCGCAGGCAAGTTGATGATGTGGTCGGTGAGTGGCCGCGCCAGCGCGCCCGACGGCATGCAAGGGCTGTTGCGCTACGACGGTGCAGCCTCGGGCGGCGTCAACCTGTCGCGCTTCAACCTGCCGGAGATGAACCAGACTCTGGCACGGCTCTTGGCCCTGCCCGACGGCCCTGAGCGCGAAGCACTGTTTGACCATGCCAAGCGCCTGACCGTGGCCTGGATGCCGTACAAGCTGCGCACCCATTTGGCGGTGACGACACTGACCCAGCCCTGGCTGGTCGGCTTTCGGCGGCCCCTGTTCTGGAACAACTGGTTCGAGTTTGTCGATATCGAAGTAGCCGTCGCGCCATGACCTATCGACTCGCTCCTTCCGACACCTGCCCATGCCCAAACATTTGATCCGCCCCAGAGCCCTGCGAGCGGGCGACACCATCGGCCTGATCAACCCGTCAGGCGCCGTGTTCGACACAGCGCCTTATGAGCAGACGCGGCGCAGCCTCGAGGCCATGGGCTTTCAGGTGCGCGAAGCGCCCCACCTGCGCGCACGCTACGGCCACATGGCCGGCACGCCGCAGCAGCGCGCTGAGGACATCCACACGCTGTTTTCAGATCGTGCAGTAGCCGGCGTGCTGGCGGTCACGGGTGGCTCGGGCGCGAACCGCGTGCTGCCGCATCTGGACTACGCGCTGATCGCCCAAAACCCCAAGTTTCTTGGTGGCTTTTCTGATCTCACGGCGTTGATCACGGCAGTTCACGTGAAGACCGGCTTGGTCACCTTTCACAGCCCCTTGGCGCGTTCGGAATGGAATGCGTTTTCAGTCGACAACTTTCGAGCGGTGGTCATGCCCGCTGGCCCGCCGCCCACCCTGCGCAACGCCGTGCTGCCCAGCGACGAGCTGGCGCCGCGCGAGGGCCTGATCACCACCCTGCGCGGCGGCACGGCGCAAGGTCGACTGGTCGGTGGCAACCTGGCGGTGTTGACGTCGCTGGCCGGCACGCCCTACCTGCCCACGTTCGATGGCGCGATCCTGTTCCTGGAAGACGTCAACGAGTACATCTACCGCGTGGACCGCATGCTGTCGACGCTGCTGCTCGGCGGTGCGCTGGCGCAAGTCGCCGGCGTGGTGCTGGGCGGCTTCACTGACTGCAAACCCAGCGAAGGCAGTTACGGCACGCTGACGCTGGACGAGGTGTTCGCCGACTATTTCTTGCCGTTGAACGTGCCGGTCTACAGCGGCGCAATGTTTGGCCATGTCAAACGCAAGTTCACCTTGCCGCTGGGCGTGAATGCACAGATCGACGCCGACGCC
>Ga0105047_10019269_pt1 | contig 10537 bp, 10 predicted proteins | sample MAT04_FD_78384 | JGI IMG/M metagenome (GOLD analysis project Ga0105047, IMG submission 78384) | Freshwater microbial communities from Lake Fryxell liftoff mats and glacier meltwater in Antarctica - MAT-04 (megahit assembly) | ecosystem: Environmental > Aquatic > Freshwater > Ice > Liftoff... | reverse complement strand
CAGCATCGCGACCGGGTAGTGGGGCAGCCGTCCCGGCTGCCTTTGTAGCTGCGGGCGTCTCGCCTGCAGCTTCCCCGGTGGCCAGCCCAACCTCCCCGCTCCAGCCGGGACGGCCGTAGCTACGGCGGCAGGCGGGACGCCTGCCCCACTACTCAGCATCGCGACCGGGTAGTGGGGCAGCCGTCCCGGCTGCCTTTGTAGCTGCGGGCGTCTCGCCTGGAGTTTCGCTGTCAGCCAGGCTCCCCGCTCCCGCCGGGACGGCTACAGCGCGCGATTGCTTGTCCGCGTGGGTTTCCCGAGTATGCAGTCCATGCAGACCCGCGCTTTCCTTCGCCCCCTGGCGCTCGCCGTGATCGGGTTGAGCGCCCTCCTCGCACCGGCGCAAGACCTGAAGCCCATTGACCTCCCACCGGCGCAAACCACCGGCGGCAAACCGCTGATGCAGGCGCTCCAGGAGCGGCGCACGGGGCGCGAGTTCAAAACCAACGCCCTGCCGGCCCAAGTCCTCGCGAACGTGCTGTGGGCTGGCTTCGGCATCAACCGGACCAACACCGGCCAGCGCACCGCACCCTCGGCGATGAACTCGCAAGAGGTGGATCTCTATGTCGCGCTGCCCGGCGGACTCTACCTCTACGAGGCGAAGCCGCACCGGTTGACGCCCGTGCTGGGCGGTGATTTTCGCTCGAAGACCAGCGGCCAGACCTATGCCCAGGACGCGCCCGTCGTCTTGATCCTGGTCGCCGACCTGCCCCGCCTCGCGAAAGCCAGGCCGGAGGAACGACCCTTCTACGCGGCGATTGATACGGGCTGTATCAGTCAAAACCTCTACCTCTGTTGCGCGTCGGAAGGGCTGGCCACCGTGGTCTATGCGCTCAACGCCGCCCCGCTGGCGGAGGCGATGAAGCTGCGCACCGACCAAAAGGTCATGCTCGCCCAAGCGGTCGGGTATCCGAAGAATTGACGTCCACCCCGACGACCGTGGCCCGGTGGGGCGCGCGGCTTCCACCGTGCCGCGGGCGGCGCTTTGCAAACGCCTTTGACATCGCCCGCCGCGCGCGGAGACTTCGTCCGTGAACCCGCGCCGCTACCTCCTCTCCATCTCCTTCCTCGTGCTGGTTGGTCTCTCCGCCCGATCGGCAGACGAATATCCCGTCCCTCCCGACTCGCAACCGCAACCCGGCGTGCCACGCGGGCAGGTCGAGAAGTTCACGTTCGCGAACAGCCAACTCTTTCCCGGCACGGTGCGCGATTACTGGGTCTATGTCCCGGCGCAGTATGACGCCGCCAAACCCGCCTGCGTCATGGTCTTCCAGGATGGCGCTGGCTACGTGAATCCGACCGGCCCGTGGCGCGTGCCGGTGGTCTTCGACAACCTCATCGCGAAGCGGGAAATGCCTGTCACCATTGGCATCTTCATCAACCCCGGCGTCGTGCCTGCGCTTACGAGCAACGCCCTGCCCCGCTTCAACCGCAGCTTCGAATACGACGGCCTGGGCGACCGCTATGTCCGCTTCCTGCTGGAGGAAATCCTCCCGGAAGTCGGCCAGCGGTGGAACCTTACGACCGACGGCAACGCCCGCGCCATCGGCGGCGCCAGCAGCGGCGCGATCGGCGCGTTCACCGCGGCCTGGGAGCGGCCCGACGCCTTCCGCCGCGTGTTCAGCACCATCGGCACTTACACGGGACTGCGGGGCGGGAACAATTATCCCATCCTCGTCCGCAAGACCGAGCCCAAGCCGCTCCGCCTCTTCCTGCAAGACGGCAGCGGCGACCTCAACATCTACGGCGGCAACTGGTGGCTGGCCAACCAGGAGATGCGCTCGGCACTCGAATTTGCCGGCTACCAGGTCAACCACGCTTGGGGCGAAGGCGGCCACGACAGCCGGCAGGGCAGCGCGATCCTGCCCGACGCCCTGCGCTGGCTGTGGCAGGATTTTCCTGCCCCCATCGTGGCAGGCGCCGGCTCAAAGCAGCCGGTCATGGACGTGTTGATTCCCGGCGAAAGCTGGCAACTCGTGGCTGAGGGCTTCAAGTTCACCGAAGGCCCGGCGGCCAACGCGCAAGGCGAAGTCTTCTTCACCGACATCCCGAACAATCGCATCCACAAGCTCGGCCTCGACGGTCGCGTGAGCGTGTTTGCCGAAAACACCGCCGGTGCCAACGGCCTGATGTTCGGCCCCGACGCTCGCCTCTATGCCTGCCAAAATGGCAAACAGCGCCTCGCCGCCTACGACCCCGACGGACGCGAGCGCGTGATCGCGGAAGACCTTGAATCCAACGACCTCTGCGTGGCGCACAACGGCAATCTCTACGTCACCGATCCCGGCCACAAACAGGTTTGGCTCGTCACCCCCGGCGGCGCGAAACGGGTGGTGGATACCGGCATTGCGCGGCCCAACGGACTGCGGTTGACGCCCGACCAGAGCCTGTTGCTGGTGGCCGACACCAGCGGGCAGATGGTCTATTCGTTCCAGGTCCAGGCCGATGGTTCGCTCGCGAATCGGCAACCGTATTTCCACCTGCACATCCCTGACGGGCGCACCGACAGCGGCGCCGACGGCATGACGCTCGACACCCAAGGCCGACTGTATGTCGCCACGCATCTGGGCCTGCAAATCTGCGATCAGGCGGGCCGCGTCACTGGCATCATCCCCAAACCGCAGGACAAATGGCTGGCCAACGTCGTCTTCGGCGGGGCGAACTTCGACGAGCTTTTCGTCACCTGCGCAGACAAGGTTTACCAACGCAAGACCAAGGCCAAGGGAGCCTTCTCCGGACAGCCGCCCATCAAGCCAGCCGCGCCGCGGCTGTAGGCTGCGAACGGGAATAGAACTTGAGATCGCCCGGCTAAAACTGCTTCGCCAGAGCGGGCCGGCACGGCTACACTTCCCCCATGAGTTACGTGACTGTCGAAGTCGAGATTGAGCAGGGCCGTATTGTCCCGTGTGAGCCGGGGCGGTTGCCGCAAACGGGGCGCGGTTTGCTGACCATTCTGCATCCGGTGACGACCGCCGCCGCCGCGCCGCGCCCCTGCGGCCTTGCCAAAGGGGAATTCGTCGTGCCGCCTGACTTCAACGCTCCCCTGCCACCGGAAGTGCTGCGCGAATTTGAAGGGGCATGAGAATCCTCCTCGACACCTGCGACTTCCTCTGGCTCATCTCCGGTGACGCCGCCCTGCCGGCCAGAACGCGGCTGGAAGTCCAGAATCCGGCCAATGAGGTGTTCCTGAGTGTGGTGTCGTTCTAGGAAGTCGCCATCAAGCATGCCCTCGGCAAGCTGCCCTTGCCGCAGCCGCCTGACGCTTACATCCCGGCGCAACGTGAATTGCATCGCATCCTTCCGCTTGGTTTGGAGGAATCGCCCGTTAAGCGGTTGATGGCCTTGCCAAAGCTACACCACGATCCGTTCGACCGGATGCTCGTCTGTCAGGCGCAGGATCTGGACCTGCAGCTTGCGTCGTGCGACCCGCTGGTCCAGCAGTATCCGGTGCAATTGTTGTGACCTGAGAGGCTCTTTCAAAACCCTGTAGGAGCCGACGGGAGGAGGCTAAAACCTCCACCAAACCGAAGCCTCCTTACGTCGGCTCCTGCAGTTTTGAAAGAGCCTCCTGAGTGGTTGGAGCGGCCTGGACACGAACTTGGCGTCCAAGGCGCAAGTTGGCTGGCTGCGCAGTTGGGGAAGCAGCACCCTGCACCCGGCAACAAGGAATCGCGCTTCGACCGTTGTCTTCCGTTCGTCGGGCATTTCGCAATTCGCTTCTCCGCCTGGAGCATGGCTTGCCCCGCCGGGCCGGCCCGGTATGTTCTGCCCCGCAACCATAAGATGATCGAAGATACCATCCATCGGATTGAGGCCCGGATTCAAGCTGCCGAATCCCTTACCCCCGAACGGCGCCAGGAACTCACCGCCCTGCTCGCCACGCTCAAGACTGAGATCGCCGACCTCTCGACCACGGACGCCGACCAGGCGCGGACCATCGCCGGCTACGCCGACTTGTCCACGCACGAGGCCACGCGCGCCCAGCTAGATCCCGACCTGCTCCATCATTCCGTGGACGGTCTGGCCCGCTCGGTGGAAGGCTTCGAGGCCTCGCATCCGCGCCTCGTGCAGACCGTGAACACCATCAGCCACACCCTGGCCAACCTCGGCATCTGACCCGCCCCCGGCATGGGACCGCTCTCCGCCAGCGACCTCTCCCGCGCCGTCCAGGCCGCGCTGGAAGAGGATCTCGGCCCCGGCGATGTCACCACCCTGGCGACCGTGCCCGAGGACGCCACCTGCACCGCGCTGCTCTGCGCCCGCGAACCGTTGGTGGTGGCGGGCTTGCTGTTCGCGGAGGAGTCCTTTCGACAACTTTCCCCCACGCTGCAAGTCGAGCGTCTCGTCGCGGACGGCCACTGCGCGGCAGCCGGAGAAACCTTGCTCCGCGTGAGCGGCCCAGCGCGGCCCATCCTTTCCGCCGAGCGGGTCGCGCTGAATTTTGCCCAGCGCCTCTCCGGCATCGCCACGCTGACGGCAAAATACGTCGCCGCGGTGCATGGCACCGAAGCCCGCATCCTCGATACCCGCAAGACCACGCCCGGCTGGCGGTCGTTTGAGAAATACGCCGTGACCTGCGGCGGCGGACTCAATCACCGCTTCGGCCTCTACGACCGCGTGCTCATCAAGGACAACCACCTCGTCGCCCTGCGGGACGCCTTGCCCAATCCCATCGCCGCCGCCATTGCTCGCGCCCGCGCGGCTGCGCCAGAACTGCGGGTCGAGGTCGAGGCCGACACGCTGGCCCAAGCCGTGCAGGCCGCCGAAGCCGGCGCGGACGTTATCCTGCTCGATAACTTCACGCCCGACACGCTCCGGGAGGCCGTGCGCGTCATCGCGGGCCGCGCGCAGACCGAGGCCAGCGGCGGCGTGAATCTCGCTACCGTGCGGGCCATCGCCGAGACCGGCGTGGATTTCATTTCCGTCGGCGCCCTGACGCACTCCGCGCCGGCGGTGGACCTGGGACTGGATTTCGTCGCGGCATGAGCGCGCCCGAAGGCAGTCCGATTGACACGCGCCTGCTGGCCGCGTTGCGCCAGGGCGGCGAGCAAGGCATCTCCGGCGTGCAGCTTTCCGAAACCGTCGGCGTGACCCGCGCGGCAATCTGGGCGCGGGTCGAGGAATTGCGCCGCCTGGGCTACGAGATCGAAGCCAGCCCGCACCGCGGCTACCGGCTGATGGCTTCGCCCGACCTGCTCCACGCAGACGACTTGCTCGCGCGCCTGGGGAAGCCGCAAGTCATCGGCCGCGACATCCGCGTCTTCAAGCAGACCGCCTCCACCAGCGACGTGGTGCAGAAGCTCGCGGAAGACGGCGTGGCCGAAGGCGTCGTCGTATTCGCCGAGGCGCAGACGAAAGGCCGTGGCCGGCTGGGTCGGCAATGGCTTTCTCCACCCGGCAAAGGGCTTTGGCTCTCGGTGCTCCTCCGTCCCGCGCTGCCGCCGCAACAGGCCACGCAACTCACCGTTGCCGCGGCCGTCGCGCTCGCCCGCGCCATCGAAGTGCAAACCGGATTGCAGCCGGAGATCAAGTGGCCCAACGACCTGCTGCTCGGCGGGAAGAAGATCGCCGGGATTCTCACCGAGATGAACGCCGAACTGGAGAGGATCCGCAGCCTCATCCTCGGCCTCGGCCTGAACGCCAACCAGACTGCCGCCGACTTCCCGCCCGCGTTGCGCGCGCAGGTCACCTCACTGCGCCTCGCCACCGGCGCGCCCGTGGACCGCCCCGCGCTCGCCGCCCAGCTTCTCCGCGAACTCGACGCCGACTACGCGCGCCTGGGTCGTGGACAGTTCCGCACCGTGGCTGAGGAGTGGGAACGCCGCTGCACCACGCTTGGCCAGCCGGTGGTGATCCAGTGCGGCGGACGCCGCATCGCGGGCCGCGCCGAAGCGCTCGATGCCGAAGTCGCGTTGCTGTTGCGCACCGAGCATGGCCGCCTGGAGCGCATCGTCGGCGGCGATGTGACGGTGGAGAAGGCGGGATGACGCCGTGAAATCCGAAAACCGAAATCCGAAGTCCGAAACAAACCCGAAAACCGAAATCCGAAATTCGAATCCTGACACGGGTTGCGGCGGGCTGACGTGTTCGGATTTCGGGCTTCGGGTTTGTTTCGGGCTTCGGATTTCGGACTTCGGATTTCACCCCCTCCCATGACCCTCCTCTTCGACATCGGCAACACCCACACGCACGTCGGCCTCGCCAACGACCGCCGCGTCGTCCGCCACACGGACCTGCGCACGGCAGACTGGGCCAAGGGAAGCGCGGCGAAGTTGCTCCAGGAATTCGTCGGCGACGGCGAGCTGCAGGGCGCGACGATTTGCAGCGTCGTGCCCAAAGCCACGCCGCTAGTGGCCCGCGCGGTGCGCCGACTTTGGAAATTTCCCAGCCTCGTGCTGACGCCGGAAACCCTGCGCGGGGTCGGCATTGATTATCCCCGGCCCGAAACCATCGGCCCGGATCGCCTGGCCAACGCCGTCGCGGCAAAGCATCGCTTTGGCACGCCCGTCGTCGTGGTGGACTTCGGCACCGCAGTGACCTTCGACGTGGTGGACCGGCGCGGGAACTACGTCGGCGGCATCATCGCGCCCGGCCTGGCGGCGATGACCGATTACCTCCACGAGAAGACCGCGCTGCTCCCGCGCATCCGCATCCGCGAATTCCCGCGCACCATCGGCCGCAGCACCGAGGAAGCGATGCTCGTCGGCGCGGTGCATGGCTACCGCGGCCTGGTGCGGGAGTTGATTGCCGAATTGAAACGCGAGTTGGGTGCCCGCCGTCTGCCGGTGGTAGCCACCGGCGGCTACGCGAAACTGATCTCCGCCAAGCTCCCCGAGATCACCGCGGTCGAGCCCAACCTGACGCTCGAAGGACTGCGCCTGGTGTGGGCGGCGCAGCAGCTCGAAGCCGCGCATTGACCGGTGGAATGTACCGCCGCGCAGTGCGTCCCCAAGTAGCGATAGGCGCAGGGGCTGAATCCATGAAGCGCAATCTTGCGGTCGGCTTTTGGCAGCGTTGAGAGCGAAGGCAGCAGCGTTTTCTCCCGCTCCTCCCGCGGGGGGTGGAGAGCCGGGGAGAGGAGGGCAGTTTGTCCTCGGCTTTCCCCTCCCCACTCGCTCCTCGCGGGGCGCGGGAGAACGACCAACCACGGCCACCCTGCCCGCAAACCGTTCTTCGACAGCAGCGGGATCGACAATGCTGCTGCCCCATCGCTCGATGCCAAACCCAGTCGCTTCGTGGGGCGTCAAGAAATGGTCAGCATTCGCCAAAAAATGGTTGGCCAGCGGCTGCACTTTGCCCCACCCCCACACCCGAAAAAGCTGCATCGTCAGTCTGATGCTTGGAAGGTGTCATGTTCGTCAGCAATTTCATCTCAGCAAGGAGAGCACGCGAAACCGCTTCGGTTCCGTGGGCTGAACAACCTTCACCGTTGCTCTTTACCCCGCGCTTCTCAGCCACTCCCAAACCGCGCCCGTACCCCCCAACCCGCCCTTCCGAAGCTCAGTTCCAAACGAGATCCCGCCCCTCTATTCCTCAAGCCAAATCCCAAACCTCTGCCATGAAGACTCCCCCAACTGCCACTCTGCCGGCGCTGCTCCTGCACCTCGGCGTGCTGCTCCTGGCCCTCCCGCGCCCCGCCAGCGGGTCCCCGTACGTGGTGACCTTCGACCGGCAGGAGTATCAGATCCGGGCGGGGGCGACCTTTCCAGTTCAAGTCCATATCAGCCCCGCCGTGCCGGGCGGAGTCTTCAGCTTCGGGGTGATGCTCATGGTGGATTCCACGAATGCCACGGTTGCCGGTGCCTCGGCCATCGCCGTCCCCCCCGCTCTGCATTTCGACGGGCCGCGTGCAGCGGTGCCCGTGGTGGCCACGGGACCGGGCTTTGCGGCTGTCAAAGGCACCGGGGAGTTCTTCAGCCCCGTCTTGACCACCTCCTCCAACACGCTGCTGGCAACCTTCTACGTGAGCGACCGCGGCAACGGCCCGTACGAGCTGCGCCTTGGTTTTTTCAACACCCTGGGTTCCACCGAGCAGATTTTCGTCAACGGCTCCGGCACCGTGCTTGATCCCCAGATCACCTTCGCCACCGCCGCCGTGGTGCAGGTTGGCGGGTTTACCAACGAGGTTCGGTCCGGCCTAACCTTGAACCGGCAAACCGGCTTGTTCGAGCAGACCGTGCGTGTGATCAACAATTCTCTGAATCCCGTCAACGGTGTCCGCCTCTTTGTGAACTTGACCACCAACTGGACGGTTTGGAATGCCGCCGGCACGACCAACGGCCGCCCCTTCCTTCAGCACGCCTTTCCCATCGCCCCCGGCGGCTTCGTGGACTTGCGCGTCGAGTATCGCATCCCCAATCGCATCCCCTCCCCGCAGCCCGGCTACGAGGCCGTGCCTTTCGATCCTCCGGGCACCACTCCGCCCGTGGGCACGCCGTTCCCCGTCTCGCCGCGCCACAGTTTCGCGGACGGTTCCTTCCTGCTCGAATTCAACAGCCTGTCCAACCGCTTCTACAGCATCCAGTACAGCTACGACCTGCAAACCTGGCAAACCGTGCTTCCGGCGGTGAAGGGCAACGGCAGCCGCCTCCAGTGGATTGACTATGGCCCGCCCAAGACCGACAGCCCGCCGACCGCCAGACCGCAGCGCTACTACCGGGTCTTCCTGCTGGCTCAATGAACCCGCGCTCAGAACCAGAACCCCAACTCAAACCGGCAACCCCATCGAGTCCGCACGAATCCCCATGAAAACCCCTGCCTCCTTCCCGCTCGCCGTCACCTTCGCCCTGCTCGGGTGTGCCACCGGCCCGGCTCTGGCCCAGACCCTCGACAACCCGAACCGCTTTACCGCCGCGGCCCGGGTGGGGCTGAACCTCAAAGCAAAATTCACCACAACGACGCCAGCCCTGCCCCCGCAAACGGAGGTCGGGCCGCCGACAGGGCATGGGGTCAACCGCAACTACGACGACGGCTACGTCCGCGTGGACGACAGCGGCAACGCCGGTGACCTCACCTGGAATTGGGGCTACCGCGAGGCCGCCCAAGTGCCCGGCAACGACACCCTGCTCATGCACAGTTCCAGTGCGCCGGCCGCTTCCCTGAACAGCACGGCCAAGGACGATCCACAGGCCGGCTTTGAATTCGCCTGGCTCCGTGACTTGTCCCGCAGCGAGCGTGGGGCGCTCGGTTTCAAGGTCGCTTTCAACTACACCGACCTCGACTTCCGTTCCTCCAATCCATTGAGCGCACCCTCCCAACGGCTCACCGACACCTACGCCCTCGGCGGCATCATCCCTCCCGGTGATCCCGGCCAGCCGGGCTGGCAGTACGCTGGCGCGGACGACCTGCCTGGCCCGCTCATTGATGACGCCCCGGCCTCCCGCACCGTGGACACCATTCCAGGGGGCGCGACGACGACCGGCCAGCGCAGCCTCACCGGCAATCTGTTTGCCTGGAAAGTCGGACCCTGGCTGGAAGTTCCCTTCGGGCAGCGGGTTTCCCTGCTCACGGGTGTGGGTATCGCCTTCGGCCGGGTGAACACCACCCTCCAATATCAAGGCACCACCACGGGCGCTGGTTTGGGCTCTGTCACGCAGAGCTACAGCGCTGACGACCACGGCTGGGTGTTCGGGGGCTACATCGAGAGCTTCCTGAATGTGCAACTGGCGCCCAAGTGGAACCTCTTTGCCGGCGTCGAATACCAACCGCTGACCAAATACTACCAGCAGGTTGGCGCCAACCAGGCCAGCCTCAACCCCACTCAGGGCCTCTATTTGCAGGCGGGCTTGGGCTTCAAGTTCTGAGCCGCCGTCCGCTTCCGCCCTCCCCGCCCGCTCGCGAGCCATCTCCCCAGAAAAACCTCCACCGCCCCGAAGTCGCGCCATGAAAACCTACCGCACCCCGAACCTGTTCACTCAGTTGGTCACCGGCCTCCAGATTGCCTTCTTTCTGCTCCCGGCCAATGCCTTCCAGCTCAGGGCCCAGTCGGTCACGGTCACGCGGGTCGCGGTCAACCAGGGCGACCCCAGCCGGAGCGCCGTCACCAACCTCACGGTGACCTTCAGCACCAACGTCACTATCACCCCACCCGGACTGGCGAACACCGACCCGCTCACGGGCACAAACCTGCTCGGAACCAACGTCCTCCTGAGCTACGACGCAGTCGCTCGCTCAGCCACCTGGACCTTTCCCGGTCTGCCGGGCGGTTCCCTGCCGCAGGGCAACTGGATGGCGGGACTCCCGGCCCCGGCCGTGCGCCCAGACGCCGGCTCCACTCTGGCCGGCACCCCTGGCGGCCAGCCCGGCGACCCGCTCGTCTTCGATCTCCACCGCTATTTCGGCGATGTGAATGGCGACCGCGACGTGGACTTTGCCGACACCTACTGGCTGAAACGGAGTTGGTTGCTCGCTTCCAATCAGCCGGGTTTCGACTCGCGCCTCGACCTCACCGGCGATGGCTTCGTCAACAGCAATGACCTGCCGGGCTTCCTCACCAATT
>Ga0105047_10019268_pt1 | contig 10537 bp, 9 predicted proteins | sample MAT04_FD_78384 | JGI IMG/M metagenome (GOLD analysis project Ga0105047, IMG submission 78384) | Freshwater microbial communities from Lake Fryxell liftoff mats and glacier meltwater in Antarctica - MAT-04 (megahit assembly) | ecosystem: Environmental > Aquatic > Freshwater > Ice > Liftoff... | reverse complement strand
TGACGTGGCTCGAAGGAGGTCTGCCGTTTCTCTTCGATTTCGAAATGAAACGCATGCGCGAATTCGGACTGACCAGCAACACGGTTGGGCCCGACGACGTGAAAATGATCAAGACGCTCTTTCGCGGAGGAATGCTTTCGCATCCTGTGGGTCTGACGCAGGGCCTGCATGCGAAAGATCTGGATGCTAAGGCCAAGGCCTACCGCGAGACAAAGGACAAAGCGAATTTGATCCGCAATCCTTCTTACGCTGACGAGGCGTTCGTGGCGAAGGAGCAGCAGCAGGTGCAGAAGGTCGCTGCGAATCTGGCGAAGTACTCGCCGCTATCCATGATCATGGGAGACGAGACGGCGCTGACCAGTTACACGGCGGAATTTGATTTCGATTACCATCCGAAAAACATCAAGGCTTTCCAGGAGAAGTTGAAGACGAAATTCGGGACGATCGACGCTTTCAACGCCGCCTTTCACGTCGCGGAAAAATCTTTAGACTCGATCGTTCCACCCACAAGTGATGAAGCTAAAGCCGCGGGAAATTTTGGCTTGTGGAACGAATGGCGCGCTCACAACGATGACATGTGGACCGCTGCGTTCAAGATGTATGGCGACGCGATGCTTGAAAAATATCCAGGTTCGCGATTGAGCGTCTCGGGCACGCAGGAACAGGCGGTCTTTAATGGAATCGATTGGGCCAAGCTGACGCCGGTCTTCGGCGCGGTTTGCGGATACGGCGGGCGCTCGCAGGAATTGCAGCGGCTTTGCTACCAGAGCGGCGATTTAAAAGTGACGCCGTGGGGCGGCTATGGGCGCAGCGGGCGCTCGGTCGATCATCAAGTTTGGTCGAGCCTGCTGACCGGTGGCGATGGGATGGCGCTATTCTGGTGGTACAGCCTGCGCAACGCCGACCTGACCTTCTGCAAATCCGCGAAGGATTATCAGCGTGCCATTACGGAGATGCATCGCGGAATCGGAAAACAGTATATGCAATCCCAGCGCGTCTTCTCGCCGGTTGCGATTTTGTGGAGCGCCAACAGTCAGCGTGCAAGCTGGGCGGCCGGAAAATTCGATCCGTTCAAAAAAGTCGAAGCCGAGGTCATTAACGCGGTCGTCGATGCAGAATTCGATCCGTATTTTCTCTCGGAGCAACAGGTCGCAGGTGGCGATTTGATGAAACGTCAGACTCGTGTGATTCTGCTGCCGATGAGTTTGTCGCTGGGCAAAGGTGAGAAGGGCGTTGGATTGCCCGTCGCCCCTGCACTGGAGAAGTTTATCGCAGCGGGCGGAATGGTTGTCGTCACCGACGAACCCAAGTTCGATGAATTCCTGCAGCCTACGAAATTCTCTGAAGGCATCACCTCGCATCTGACGAAATTTGCAGAGATCAAAGAGGCGATGCCCGCCGCATTCGCAAAGGCTGGCGCCAAGCCTTGGGTGACATTAAAAAGCGCAGGCGCAAAACTGAAGAAGACCGAAGCTATCGTTCATCAAATTGCGGGGCCCGTGCAAGGGCGCTTGCTGACGATACTGCGCGCGCCCGTCGGGCAGAAAGAAGTGATCGGCGCCGATGGCGTCATTCGTGCCGTGCCCGATGCCGAGGGCGGAAAAGATGTTGAATCGCTGGAGCTCAACGTCACAGGGCTAGGCGAAGGCAAATTTTACGACATACGAAAGCAGACATTGCTGAACGTTGTCGATGGAAAAATCAAGATCGAGATGCCGCACGGCGCGGGTTATCCGATCGCAATTTTGCCTTATGCGGTGACCGCACTGACAGCGAAAGCCGCGATCGCCGACCGGACGTTGAATATCGAATGGGCTTTGAACAGTGCGGCGAATGCATTCACGACGCATATCGTTCGACTCGAGGTACTCGATAAAAAATCAGGCGCCCCGCTTGAGCATTTCTGCAGGAACCTGAAATCGGATTCCAGCGGAAAGGGGACGGTCAGCATTCCTCTTGCATCGGAAGATTCAGGACGCGAATTTAATCTGCAATTGCGCGACGTCTTGAGCGGCCAGCAAACTCAGGTCGAGATCAGGAACTGAGCGCGGAGTGTCGGATCACGGTTTTACTTTTTCGTTCACAGTATGAACAACGAGGTTCAACCAGCTTGGCTTCGGTCTGCTCAGCGTTCCACTCGTAGAATTATCCGGCCCATTTGCCGTTCTGTTTTGTCAGCAGCCGCGTTTCGATCCACTGGCGGCTCTTTGGATTCCCCTGTTCCTTTTCGAGCGCGAAGGATTTCACCAGGACCGTACTCTCAGGAAAGTCTCAGCCTCGATCAGACGAATACCCGATCTTCGTATCAGTTCCGGGCAGCAGGAAAAATCGTTCCTTATAGGCGCCATCCGACCACAGTTGCGCATTGACCGAATACGGAATCGCAGCCGCATGCCGGATGTGATCTTTCACCGGTGCAAAGACGCCCGTCTCGCTCAGCAAAGCCGGAAATGGATGGGGCCGCGTTTCGGCGGGCGCGCGTTCGAGCCTGAAATATCCGCCATTGTGATCGGCGATCAGGAGCTCGCCGTGCGAATCGAATCCAAAGCCCGTCACACGCAATGTCGTATCGGCAAGCTCGCGGTGTTCGGTGACGCGCTGCCCGTCGTGCCGCGCAGCCCAGATCTTTCCCGTGGACCAGTCGCCATAAATATACATGCCTTGAAGCTCAGGAAATTCTTTGCCGTAATAAACCTGCCCGCCAGTAAGCGAATGCGCTTCGGAGTGCGAGTGTTCAATGGCCGGCTTGGGTTTGATGCCGCGAAAGTTCACGTCGGTCGGCCCTCTGCCTGAGAAACTTTGAACTGCCTCAGCCTTTCAGCGACCTCACTGCGCCGCACGGTATACGAATGGTCTTCTAAACATACCGCCAAAATGGTGCGGGTTGTAGCCGCGGATCGAGATTGCGTTGCGCCCGGCTTTGAGCTTGCCTGCGACATCGACGTCCCACTCAAATTTGTAATCGTTCCGCCACCAGGGCTCCGTAAACGCGCGGTACCCAACCAGCTCGCCGTTGATGTAGAGCCAGCATTCATTGAAGAGGCCGGGGAACATGAGGTGAACTTTGCCAGCCGCGCGGATACGATTCCGCCGCCATCAACGGCATTTTTCACGGCAATTGGCTGCGCTTCTTCGAAGAGGCTCTTCCCAAGAATCGTCCACACCGGAGAGCTTAAAAAGTGAACGGAATCATCGATCGAAAACTCGAGAGCATGGGATACCCGCTGGATCGGATCAAAAAACCGGGAGCGATTTATCAGCCGGTTGTCATTGACGGCACTACTGTTTATTGCGCCGGTTCCGTGCCCTTTGACGGTGAGATTCTGACTCTGACCGGAAAAGTTCCTTGCAAAGTATCCATCGCCGAAGCTCAGAAAGGCGCGGCGCTCTGCGCTGTCAATTGCCTGCGCAATGTCTGGGCCGCCGTTGGATCGCTCGACCGCGTCGACCGCATTCTTCGGGTCATGGGATACGTCAATTCCGATCTGGATTTCACCGAGCAGCACATCGTCATCAACGGCGCTTCACAACTGCTCGTCGATCTATTCGGAGACAATGGACTTCACGCGCGCACCGCCGTGGGAATGGCCGCTCTCCCACTCGGTTCAAGCGTTGAAGTTGACATGATTTTGAGGCTTAAGTCATAAGACGTTTTGGGTGCTTGATTCGCTGCAAATCCTCTACTTTTTTAATGAAAGGCAGCGCGTAGAAATAGTCCAAGTCGGAGCGCATGTGTAAGCGACATTAATGGGACTGGGCCATAGATAGATGCAATTGGAATCTCAGTCGCATACGGGCCCTCCATCGTTTGATACTGCGCTTAACCAGCGCAGCATGAATTACGCCTTTATACAGGGAATGTTCTGGGCAATAATGTTCGGCGTCGGCGAATGTTATTTCTCTATATTTGCAACTCATGTCCACGCACCCAGCTACTTCTTTGGACTTCTCTCCGGCGTTCCCAGTTTGTTCGGCCCGCTATCGCAAATTGTGGGAGCGAATACCGTCGAACGCACGCGCAAACGCAAAAGCATCGTGATTTTCTCCGTTGTTATCCAGTGCCTTTGCTACGCGCCGATGGCTTGTCTGCCCTTTTTGGGCGGAGGGCAGACGACACACTATCTATTGCTGGCCATCATGTTCGCCTATTTTGTTGGTGCTCATTTTTGTGTCCCGGCCTGGAATAGCTGGATTAGTGTTCTTGTTCCCGCCGAAGTGCGCAGTTCCTGGTTCGCAAGAAACTCCCGCGCCGCTGCAATTATCAGTTTGATCGCTAAACTTGCTGTTGCCGGCGCGCTATACATGGCCAGCCGGCAGTCGGACGATGCGCAAGAAGCATCGACGGCAATTATTTTTGCCGTGGCATTTGCCATTGCGGGAATTTCGCGGCTGGGGTCTTATGTCGTCATTCGTAAAATGTATGAACCCCATTACGAGCACACTCCCGACGCCACTTTTACGTTCTGGCAATTCATCCGCCGCGCTCGCGAATCCAATTTCGTCCGCTTTGTTCTATTCGTAAGCCTGCTTCACTTCGGCGCTCTAATCTCAGGCCCATTCTTTTTGCCCTACGCAATCTACACTTTAAAATTCGAACAATGGCAATGGATTGTCCTCGAGTCATTTGGCGCCATTGCATCGATTATGACATTACTTTTCTGGGGATCGTTTAGTCATCGATTTGGAAATAGAAAAACGCTTAAATATACAGCGATAATAATTTCACTAATTCCGATCTGGTGGTTGGTGTCAACAAATTTTTATTACCTGCTTGCCGTGAATACCGTCTCCGGACTGGCTTGGGCCGGATTTAATTTGAGCGCATTCAATTATCTTCTCGAAGCAGTCTCGCCGCCTAAACGGGCGAGGTGTGTTGCCTATTTTAATTGCATGGTTGGAATAGGCATCTTTTCAGGGTCGATGCTTGGAGGTTTTCTCTATGAAACGCTGCCGACCACTCTTTCTCTTTTCGGCTGGGTTCTAACAGTATCTTCTCCATTTATTTATCTATTGATACTATCCGCGTTCGGAAGACTACTAATTAGCCTGCTATTCATCGGCGCTTTCAGTGAACTGCGTAAAGTGGAGCATTTCTCATTGAAGGACCTGGTCTTTTACATTGCCGAAATGCGTTTGCCTGTGGGACTTCAATTCGGGGCCATTGCGAACCCGCCAAAAGACGCGACGGACAATAAGGAAAGAACAGAGAAAGAGAGGCAAGAATGAGTTGGAAATGGACGTTATTAGTCTTGATCGGAATGATGGTTGGAAAGACCGGGGCGGGGGAGCCACTGATCGAACCAAGTGCCACTCCTCCGGAAGCCATTCGCATCGCGAAGCGTTCTTCGGAACCAATGACTTCTTTCCATTCACGCGCGAGGAACTTGAGAAGCACGATCCGGAAATGGTCAAACTATTGCAGCGCGTATGGAATCGGGCCAGGTGAGGTTTTGAGATGGCTGGCTACGGAGTTATTGGACTTACGAGTGTCACTTGCGCTAATTACAAAAAAAACGATCTTATAAACGGCAAGGGCGATCCTGTAATGTCGATAGGGGTCGTTGTTTAAGAAGTGCTCGAAAATACTTATAAGATTCTTAAAAATTGTTGGGACAAATCGCGGAGGCCAGACGTTTTAGTATGGTTGAGAGGCGTCCATGTCAGTGACGGGCAGGCTGGAAGCCTGCGGTACGAACGACCGAAGCGCGCTCATTTCGTGGCGGGCACGGCGGGCGGAAGTTTGCACGATTGCCACGCATAGAAACGCCACTTACCATTCTCTTCACGCCAGACGGCCAGAAAGCCGAGCACGCTGTCCATGGTCCCGGCGCCGCTTGTAGCTTTGATGCGAGCGCGACCCGTCATCAGGGCGATACCTGGCGCAGGGAATGTGAAATTACGTTCCTCATATTCAATGGCGAGGTATTTTGTGCGGCCCGAGGTGAGGCTATCGACGTAAGAAGCTTTCGTGTCGACGCCGCCGGTCGAATGCGCGTAGCGGAGGTCGTCTGAGAAGAGTGCGGTGAGCCGGTCTTTGTCGGCGGCAATGATGGCGGCAGTACGCTCGTCGTCGGCAGCACGCAACGTTGCTATCTTTGGATCATCGGCCGCTTGAACAGAAATCAGCGTCAGTGCAATGAAGGGAATGATGCGGAGCAATGCGAATTTCATCGGTAGATATTTTCCGAGGCACGCGTTTGTGTCAGTGTGTTGCACAGTTTCCGTTGCACATCCTATCCGCAGAATAGAACTTTCATCAACGAGGCTTTCGCGGACCGGGGTTGTTTTGCGCGATGCGTGCGCGTGCGCCCAGGTTCTTCCCGAGTTCCTCAATTAGATCCAGATCGGGCAGCGCGTACGGCCGGAACTTTTCGATTGCGCCGGTCTGGACGGAGTAAAGCATTGCGTTGTACAGTCCCAGCCGGTTGGCCGCGGAATTATCGATGAGCTCCGACGAATCCGTGGCGCTCATCTGGAAGAGCACGCGCGATTCGAACTCACGAAGCGATTTGCGGCTGAGCGTGCGATTGAGATTTCCCAGTGTGTCGCACCAGGCGATGGTGTGCAGTCCGTGGCTGGAGCCCTCGACGAGGATATCGGTGAATGCTTTGGCAGGAGAACCGGCCGCGTCGTCATTGGATGAGAACTCGAAATCACTGTCCTGGCGCAGCATGCGGAACTTTTCCAGGCCCAGGATGAGCAGATAATATCTGTCGGTATTGGCGCCCGCATCCTCCTGGCGTGTCTTCACCAGTGCGGCGAGATCCTCGATGGCTTTTCCAGCCTGCCGCGGGTCGATGATTTCGATGTCGTACGGCAGCGCATTTTTTACCGCAACGAGACGATCGCGCGCACCGGCGTCGGGCGTGGTGCCGTCGAGAATTCGAATGTGAACTTTCTCGGGCGTGTTGACGGCCGCGAGACTCAGTACGGTGGCGCAGCACATGGCCACTTCCGAGCCGCCGCGATGTCCGACGATCAACATATTGCTGCCGGATTGGTTGGAGAATTCGACTTCCGTCGGTCCCTTGACAGCGTTGGCTTCACCCAGCCAGAGCCGGTTTGGAACGCCGGCCCCGGGCTGTGCGACAGCGGCCTCGCGCAGGAGCGGATTGTTGCGCAAATCGGCCAGACTGTTGCCTTCGAAAATCGCCACATTGCCGGCCGACTCCATGCCTTCTTCAACGGCCTTCTGGCGCAGCGTGCGAAGATACGGTTCCTGATTCTCCTTGGGCAGGTAGACGGCTTGGAACGGATTGTTGCCTTCGACTTTTCCGGACATGTCATTGTAGATTGCTTCGCCAGGGCGCGAGAGCAACGCGGCGGCTGCATTATCGTCGTCGAGAATCAGGTACGAGTCGGCCTCGTTGGATTGCAGCGCGATGCGCACGGCCATCTGTCCCAGCGTGCTCTTGGAAAGCGAGTATGTGCCCCCCAAAGTCTGCGATCCGAGAATCACGTGAATGCCGAAGGCGCGGCCTTGCCGGACAATTCGATCCAGAAGCAGCGCGGCATCCTGAGCGACCTCGTCATCGTCGACGAAGAATTCCTGGAACTCATCGATGATAAGCAGCGTGCGCGGCATCGGCTCGGAGTCGGCCGTCTTGCGGTAGCCGGCGAAATCCTGAACGCGCGCCCGGCGGAAAAGTTCGCCGCGCCGCGTCAATTCTTTATCGATGCGTCGCAGCACGCTCAGGCCAAATTCACGGTCGCTTTCAATGGCCACGACGCGAACGTGCGGCAGTCTATTTGTGGCGTAGGTTTTGAATTCGACGCCTTTCTTGAAGTCGATCAGATAAAACTCAACCTCGCGCGGACTGTACCAGAGCGCGGCGCTGGTGATGATGACGTGGACAAGATTGGATTTTCCGGAGCCGGTTTTTCCGGCGACCAGCGCGTGCTGCGCCGTGCCGCGCCCGAGGTCCAGATATTGGAACCGGTCGGCGCCTGTCTTCCCGATCGGCACGCGAATGCCTTGCTCCGAATTTTCGCTCCAATTCGCTTTTGGAACCATGACTTCGAAAGGCACCTGCACGCGCGCGGCTTCGCGGCACTGTTTGCCGATTGCATTGATGACGGCATCAACCGCCGCCGGATTGACGGATTCGTCGGGCGTAAAAAGCGGCCGGGCCAGCGATTCATCATCGAGCGCCAGTCCTGTACCCGTTTCGCTGATCACCAGTCCATTCCGGCGAATCTGGTTCTCATCCATCGAACGCGGCAGATTCGATCTGGAGTCATGCAGGATCAACGTATACACGCCGCAGCGCACGCCGCTGGTGATAATGGCGCGCAGGCGTTCGATGGCAACGTCGCTGAATCCGGTTGGAAAATCGGCGATCACCAGGAAGCGGTAGGGTTCGGCCAGTTCGCCGGCCTCGCGGTTGTATTCGTCGATCGTCTGGTAGCGGTTGCGCAGGTATTTCTGAATCACTTTTTCCATGTGTTCGGTGAGTTCAGTCAGTTTGCGTTCGATTTGTACGGGATCGCTCCAGATGCGGCCGTTGACCAGCGTCTCGTCGTAATCGGCCAGATGCATCAGCGCTGCGAAGCTTTGACCCAGTCCAACGGGATCGATGAGCGTCAGCTTCGCCTTGGCCGGCGGAAACGAACTCAAGAGGTGAATGACAGAACCGAAGAGCGCGTCCAGGGCCTGCTTGCGCAGATAGGGACTGGCGCGCAGCAGAAGTGAACCCGACATGGGAAACGAAAGCGACGCGGGATACGCAATCGTGGCGAGGGAGGCCGGAATCGAGAAACGGCCCACGGTGTCGCTGCATACGCCGATTTCGCGCAGGTCAATACGCAGGTCGCCGACATACACATGGCTGGAGAATGTCGAGGGCAGCACCACGGCCTCCGTGGCCCCGGGCTGATTGGCGCGCGCGCGCTTCCGTTCGTCTGCAACAAAGGACTCAAAACCTTTCAGGACGCTGCTCCACTCCGAGGCCCGAAGGTCGAGATGCGTGCGCGTTTCCGTCTCAATTTCGCTCGTCCGGGCGTTGTAGCGCGCGGTGCTTTCTTTAAGCCGCTTATCATGAATCGCGCGCAGTTCAACGCTGCGCTGTTTCGCGCCGACATCGGAGTTCTGGATCAATTCACGGGCGCGTTGTTCGACACGGGCGAGCAAGGCGGTGCGCCGGGAATCGAGGCGAGCGATGGATTCGGCGCGGTTGCGGTGCACCTGCTGGCTCTGGTTCTCCAGCTTTTCGTAGGTCTCGCAGATGAATTGAATGCGCTCGCCGTCCAGCGCGGCAAGGCCTTTCTCCAGTTCCTGCGCCAGCAGTTGCTTGTGCTTATCGATGCTGGAAAGCGTCGATCCAATATGGCTGAGTAAATCGGTTCCCGTCGCGTGCGCCTCGCCATTTTTCGAATGATAGATCGAGTAGGCCACCGCCAGACAGATCAGCGATGAAACTCCGGTTAGCAACAGATAGGTCGGATTTGGAATCGTGGATTGAATATAAAAAGCTGCGAGCGCATGAATGATCAGGATTATGGCGAAGCCCAGCGCCGGCGGTATCAGGCGGCCCAGCCGCTGCTGCGCGGCGGCGAACATTTTTTCGGATTCCTGCAGCCGGCGCTCGACGCTTTCAAATTGGCCGGCGACGAGCTGTTCTTCGGGCGTTCCGGCAGCGTCGGCCTCGAGTCTTACGCCGCACTCGCGAATGAAATTGATGACATGCTGCCGCCGTGCGGTCGCGGTGGCCTCCAGCGTCTGGAGTTGCGCAAGCTTCGCTGCGCAATCGTTTTTGAAGGCCACGACCTTATCGTCGTTGCCGTGCGTCTTCTCCAAATGAGTTGTCTTTTGTTGATTCTGCAAAATGGCGAGCTGTGATTGCGAATGGTGTTCAATGCGCTCTTTTGCGCGCGCGGCGACCGAACCGAAACGGGCGACGCGGCGCCGCCACAAATCCTGGAGTTTCTTCCGCTCATCGGCTGCGGTGCGCGTCTGAATCTGAAGTTTTTTCTCGAACTCCTCGCGGCTCTCGACCGACACCTTGGTGAACGCAGCTTCCTCGTCGCGAAGCAGGGTCTGCTCGCGGTTCCCCGCTTCATCTTTGACGCGGTGAATCTCCCCGAGACGTTGTTTGAGGTCCGTCAGCCGGCTGCGTAGTCGTTCCACTGAGATCTCCTTAAACTGCGGTTTCTGGTTTCTGGTTTCAAGTTTCTGGTTTGTGGTAAAGGCGTTAACCAGAAACCAGAAACCCTAAAACCGTTAACCGAAGTTTTAACTGCATTCTTTGACCACCTGGCGAAGTAATTCGCTGATGTTTCGCATGCCCTGCTGCGCGACCTTGACCGCGCGGCGCATCTCTTCGATGTGCTCCTTTTCGAAATCTTCACGGGCCTTATCCTGCCAGGCCATTCCGGCGGCATCCCAGCGCTGATTCAATTGATCGATCGCGCTGGCGAGAAGCCCTTCGTTGTCACTGCTGCCAAGTCCCATGGCGTTCCTTTCTGACTTACTTGATCCCGGAGTCCGGAGGAGCGAGCCGAAGGTATTCTTCCAGGCTTTGAATCATCGAATCCAATC
>Ga0105047_10019267_pt1 | contig 10538 bp, 6 predicted proteins | sample MAT04_FD_78384 | JGI IMG/M metagenome (GOLD analysis project Ga0105047, IMG submission 78384) | Freshwater microbial communities from Lake Fryxell liftoff mats and glacier meltwater in Antarctica - MAT-04 (megahit assembly) | ecosystem: Environmental > Aquatic > Freshwater > Ice > Liftoff... | reverse complement strand
CTTCCAACACGTAGAGCGTGCCGTGAATTACGCGATGCCTTAATGAGATTATCTTCTAACAAGCCACTCCTACTCCCCAAACTTCAGTCAATTGGGGATGTTGATGCTGAAGAATTAGAGCTTTATTTATCAGGTTTTGGAGATATGGGACATGATATTCCCCCTGCCATATCATCTCTTGAACGTCAATTTTTATTGGCAAAGCTTATTCAAGCTAGGGATACTTCTTTAAATGTTGATTCAGCCTTGTTATTAGCCAAAGATTTATCACGCTTAATTGACACAGTTCATACGGAAGATTTAGATTTTTCAGGCCTCACAAAAATTGTTCCAGAAAATTTAGCAGTCCATTGGCAAAGAACATTAGATTTTTTAACAATTGTGACTGAATTTTGGCCAAATATTTTGAAAGAACGTGGTCAAATTGACCCCTCTGATAGGCGTAATCGCCTCCTTAAATCTCTGGCAACTCTGTGGCAAAACCACCCACCAGAAACGCCCATTATTGCAGCAGGGTCGACAGGTTCCATTCCGTCTTCAGGAGAACTGTTGAAAGTTATTGCATCCTTACCCATGGGAATGGTTGTTTTGCCTGGTTTGGATTTAGGGCTAGATGAAAAATCTTGGATTTCAATAACGGATACCCACCCCCAAGCTACTATGCGCAATCTTTTGGTTCGTATGGACAAAAAAAGAAAAGATGTCATTCTGTGGCCAGAATGCGTTACAATTAAATCACCAAGAGCTGAATTGATAAGGGCTGTGATGTTACCGTCCGATACTTTCGGATATAATGAGAACTTGCCACTTAAGTCTGGGCTTTCAAATCTTCAAATTGTTGAGGCCAGTCATCCAAGAGAAGAAGCATCAGTGATTGCTTTGGCTCTGCGTGAAGTCTTAGAAAATCCTGAGCAAACGGCTTGCTTTATCACCCCAGACCGGATTTTGGCACGACGTGTAATGACCGCTCTTCATCGTTGGGGAATCGAAGTAGATGATAGCGCAGGTGGCGCACTTGCAACAACTAAAACGGCAACTTTTCTTGTTTCATTATTACGAGTGATTGAAGAAAATTTTGCACCACTCCCACTTCTTGATTTTTTGAAACACAATTATCAAAATTTAATTCCTGCGGATAACATTGAAGCATTTGAGAAATATATTCTTCGTGGTAGCCGCCCTAAGCAAGGCCTTCAAGGAATTAGGGCAAGAATCGAGAATAAAAAAGATAGATTATCACCTCATTACCTCAAACTGATAGATGTCGTAGTTAACGCTCTTGAACAAAATTTTTCTTCTGTCCTTGAAATAGGTCAAACACTATTTCCACTAAATCTTTTGTGTGAAAGTCTTATTGAAATTGCAGAGGTTTTTACTTCAGGCAAAGAATTTTTATGGACGCGTCCAGAAAGTAATGCCATATCACAATTTATTGGTACGATTATCGCATATTCTGAGATAGCCCCTCCGATGACAATTTCTATGTTTGGGGCCGTCTTTCGAGAACTATTGATTGAAGAAAATTACAGGGCAGATGATGAACCTCATCGACGAATTTTGATATTAGGACAATTAGAATCACGCCTTATCAATCGTGATGTAATAATTTTGGGTGGGCTAAATGAAGGGACTTGGCCACGAGATACTAGCCACGATCCATGGATGTCAAAACCAATGCGAGTTACTTTTGGATTGCCATCAGCTGATAGAGGCGTAGGTCTTGCGGCACATGATTTTGCTGAACATCTAGCGTCAGAAAAAGTCATTATTACCAGAAGCTTAAAGTCAGGAAGCACAGCAACTGTTCCGGCCCGCTGGATACAAAAATTACGAACACTTTTAAAGGCTGAGAAAGTCGAGAACAATTGGGCGGAAAAAAATTATCTTCTACAATGGGCAAGAAATATGGACAACCCATTAAATAGTATAGTTTTATCTGCACATATTCCTAAACCATGCCCTCCTTTAAATTCGCGTCCACAGGAATTATCAGCAACATGGATAGAAAAATGGATGAAGAACCCTTACCGCGTTTATGCTGAAAAAATTCTGAAACTTAGATTGTTGGACGTGATTGATAAAGATAGTACCTTTGCCGATCGTGGAAGTTTCGTTCATGATATTCTACTTGATTTCGTGAGGTTATACCCATCCCATCTGCCTCATAATGCGCAAGATATTATTTTGCAAATCGCCAAGGATAAATTAGGTACAATGGAATATATTGCGCCACATTGGATTTATTGGTGGCCGCGTTTTGAAAAGATTGTTGAATGGTTTGTGAATGAAGAACAAGAGTGGCGTAAGGAAGCCATCCCATGGATTCAAGAAGAAGTAGGCCATCTTGAAATTTATAAAAATGACTTGCTTGATCGGCAGTTTAAAGTAACTGCTAAAGCCGATCGTATTGATCAATTAAAATTAGGTGGGGTTGCCGTCATAGATTACAAAACAGGGACACCACCCACTCAAATCAAAATCAAAAATGGAACCGCACCACAATTACCTATTGAAGCTTATATTTGTGGAAAAGGCGGATATCGCAACAGCGTTTCAGAAGCTCATCATATTCTATATTGGAAATTATCTGGGTCGCATGCGAAAGCTGGGGAAGTATTTAGTTTTAAGAAATTGAATATACCTGACATTATCAGCTCAGCCGAAGATGGTCTTCTGGAATTGGTACAATCCTTTGAGAATGTTGAAACACCTTATATTGCTCAGAATCTAACAGGTCGTCTTTATGATGATGAGAAATCATATGCGCATTTGGCACGAATGGCTGAATGGGCGAGTGGAGATGATGAAGATGAAAATGAGGAAGGTGAAAAATGACATTAGCCTATTCTACTCCCGAAGCCCCAGACCCAAATACGCCACAAAGAGCTGCAACAATTCCGCATCATGATGTATGGGTATCTGCATCAGCTGGGTCGGGTAAAACCAAAGTTTTGACTGACCGTGTTCTTCGCCTTATGTTGCCTGACCCACATAACCGTTGGCAAGGTGCAGATCCCCATCGAATTTTATGTATCACTTTTACCAAGGCAGCAGCTGCACTTATGGCGCTTCGTGTGCAAAGTAAACTTGGGGAATGGGCTGTGATGAGTGATGCATCTCTATCGGAAAGCCTGAACAATCTTTTAGATTCTCCGCCTTCTGAGGAAGTAAAAATTGCTGCCCGAAAATTATTTTCAACAGTGTTGGATACAACTGGTGGCCTATCCATTATGACCATTCACTCTTTTTGCCAATCAATTTTGGGGCGATTTGCAATTGAAGCAGGAATTACACCTGGATTCACTATTCTGGAAGACACTCGTGCAAATGACATTCTGCGCCGTATTGTTGACGAATTAATTTTAGGAGTCCGAGGAGGAAATGATCCAGATTTATTATCCTCTTTTCAAAAAATAGCAACTTATCTCGACCTTGAAAAGCTGAGAGAAACATTACATTCAGTCCTCTCAAAATCTAGAGAAATTTCTGAATTTCTGCTCTCTCTTGAACAAACACTCTCTGTAGAAGATAAATTAAGACAAGAGCTTGGTTATCAATCTAACTTTAAACCACTCATCAGCGATAATGATTTATTAGAAATCTCTCGCATTCTAACGAGAGAGGGGGGAAAAAATGAAAAGGATTCAGGCCAAAAAATAGCTGATTGGCTTACTTTGAATGAAAAAGAAAGATTATCAAGGATTCTAGATTTACAGGATGCTTTCTTAAGAAAAACTGATAAGAAAATTCGTAGTTTAAATAAAAATATCACGGAAAATTATTCAAATGTCTTTATTTTGCGCCATACTATATTAGAACAAATTTCTTTATATCTTGATAATCTTGCTATCGCTCGTCAAGCATCACAAACTGATGATTTATTGAAGATTGTGACCTATTGTCTTAAGGAATATCAGGCACAAAAACAAAAAATGAATGCTTTAGATTTTAATGATTTAATTTTAAAAACACGGCATTTGTTGGAATCAGAGACTATGGACTGGGTACACTTCAAATTGGACGAAGGTATAGACCATATTCTGGTTGATGAAGCACAAGATACAAACCCCCATCAATGGGCAATTATCCGAAGACTCAGCGATGAGTTCTTATCTGGCTTAGGTAATGACAGTCGTTTACGGAGCCTTTTTATCGTTGGTGATGAAAAACAATCAATCTTCAGTTTCCATGGCGCAGATCCAGATACATTTAAAAATATGAGAGATTTTTTCGAGAGCCGTTCAAAAAGTGCAGAAAGAACTTTCTCAAAAATTCCTCTGGAGACCTCTTTCCGTTCCACTCGTCCAGTTCTTCAATTAGTTGATGAAGTCTTTAACCAACAAGATTTATCAAAACGCCTTGGAATTCCATCCCATTCAAGCCTTACTCATTTTGCGCATCGTGATAAGGATGCTGGACTTATTGAATTATGGGATGCGACCATCATTGACAATAAAGATTCGGATGAGGTAAGTATAAAATGGAAAATACCTATTCTATCACCCCTTGGCGATAAGAGGACAATTGATAATCCATCTTTATCGCCATTGGCAAACAAAATTGCAAAAACAATTTCTGGGTGGCTTGATAGAAAAGAGGTTCTTCAATCAACTGGGCGAGCTATCCAACCAAGAGATATTCTAATTCTTGTGCGTACGCGTACAAATTTTGTATCCGACTTGGTGCGTCAACTTAAATTACAAGGTATCCCTGTCAGTGGCGTTGACCGCATGAAACTAACCGATCAAATTGCTGTGATGGATTGCTTGGCATTAGCTAAATTTGCAAGATTTCCAAATGATGACTTATCTCTCGCTTGTCTTCTCCGATCACCTTTTATTCGTATTTCCGAAGATAGATTGATGGAATTAGCACTAGGTCGTAATGGATCATTATGGGACTCTGTTCAAAGACACATGGACACAGCAATTCTTTCATGGCTCCATCAGATTATTCAAAAATCAAAAACTGAAAAACCATTCGATTTCTTTGATGATGTTATGAACTCTTCTTGTCCTTTTAATGCTGGCACTTCTGGTTGGGGCGCATTTTCGACTTGTCTGGGCTCAGATTGTCTTGATCCACTTGATGAATTTATATCTTTCTGCCTGGCCAAAGAAGAAGATGGTGTCTTCTCGCTAGAGGAATTGATTTCAGTCATTCAATCAAGTGATATCGAAATTAAACGTGATACAGAAGATGGAGAGAAAGAAAGTCTCAATCAGGTTAGAATCATGACTATTCATGCTTCCAAAGGTTTGGAATCTCCCATCGTTTTTCTTCCCGATACCATGAAGGCTCCTAACCGTGGAAAAATTGATGCGTTGCAATGGATAAAATCTGGAGATAATACTCCTTTTATACCTCTTTGGGCCGCTAGATCAGGTGATGGGTGTAAGACTTATGAAGATCTAAAAATAAAAACCTATGATAAAATGATTTCAGAGTATATGCGCCTCCTTTATGTAGCACTCACACGTGCTAAAGACAGGCTTTATATCGCAGGTCAAAATAAAACTCTTCAGTTTAATGATTTCAGTTGGTATCACCTTATTAGTATGGCTTTTCAAACTCTCCCTCATCGTAGAATTGGGGATGTTTTAAGGATAGAAACTGAACAACTAGGGGCAACTACGAAAAACACGTCTTCATCTCTTTCTTCTTCTGATGAAGGCACTCTTCCCTCTTGGATTGAGAGTCCAGCGATTGATGATACTCTCAAACGTTTGACGGTTATTCAGCCCTCCCAGTTGGCAATTAGACAGGATAGAGTTCAATCTCCCTTAAATATAGACGGAACTTATCGCTTTAGACGTGGCAACCTAACCCATAAACTTTTTCAAATCCTCCCTGATCTACCTAAAGAGAGAAGAGAACAGGCTGCACTTGTCTTTTTAAGTCGCATGGCAAAGGATTTACCGCCTGAAATTCATCGTGATATTGTTAATGAAACTCTAAAGATTCTAAACGATCCTATTTTCTCTAATGTTTTTGGCGAAAATTCTATGGCAGAGGTTCCAATTTCTGGTGATATGGGGGATGAACGATTTATCAGCGGGCAGATTGATAGATTGGCGATAGGACATAATCATATACTAATTGTCGACTTTAAAACCAATCGCCCGTCTCCTAAAGATTTAAAAGATATCCCGGAAGCCTATATACAACAACTAAACTCCTATAAAACTGCGCTTCACAAGATATTCCCTGATAAAGAAATTCTTTGCGCTTTATTATGGACTGATAGGCCTATTTTAATGCCTATTTCTGTTTGATGTATATTTTTGAATGCAGAACTTGATTTTAAGTATCATCAAACGATACTCTTTAAATAGCGAATCATTATAAGAAAAAAAGGAAAAATCATGTCCCTAATTGTCACCGACCAAAATTTTCAGACCGAAGTCCTTAATTCGACAGAACCTGTGGTTGTCGATTTTTGGGCCGAATGGTGTGGCCCATGTAAGATGATGTCGCCAATTGTTGATGAGGTTTCTGAAAGCTTAAAGGGCAAAATCAAAGTCGTAAAAATCAATATTGATGAAAACCCAAACATCCCTACACAATACGGAATCCGTGGCATACCAACCTTCATTGTGTTCAAGGGTGGTGAGGCTATTGAAACAAAAGTGGGTGGCATGTCAAAGTCGCAATTCACTGATTGGGTCAACAAAATAACAGCATAAAAACTGTTTTTCATTTCATTCTATCTGTTGTGAAGATGTCACAATGTGTGATTAAAAATTGCACATTGTATTTCGCATTTTGAAATTTTTGATTTTCGCGTTACACTGTTGCGAATCATGTTCTAACCTCAAACAGGAGAAAAAATAACATGGCAGTAGCAAAAAAAGCGGCAGCAAAAAAGCCAGCCGTAAAAAAAGCAGCGGCTAAGAAGCCTGCAGCTAAAAAAGCAGTAGTAAAAAAAGCAGCAGTTAAAAAAGCTGTTGCTAAAAAGCCTGCAGTTAAAAAAGCAGTAGTAAAAAAAGTAGCAGTTAAAAAAGCTGTTGCTAAAAAGCCTGCAGCTAAAAAAGCAGTAGTAAAAAAAGTAGCAGTTAAAAAAGCTGTTGCTAAAAAGCCTGCAGCTAAAAAAGCTGTTGCTAAGAAGCCTGCAGCTAAAAAAGCTGCTGCAGCTCCAGTTGTAGCTGTAAAAGCTTAGTCTTTAAACGGCCTGTCTGTCTCAGTCAGGCCCTTTTCATCTAAAAAAGCCCGCTTAATGCGGGCTTTTTTCTTCCCAATTAAAGAAATATTTGTAGAATAGAGTGATGAATAATAGCACTCACCATTTTCCGCGACTTTATTGCTCGGACTTCAGGAAGAATTTCGATTCTCTTGATTTGTCAGAAAACCAATCCCATTACCTTAAAAACGTTTTACGAAAAAAGACTGGGGATAAAATCAGAATTTTTAATTCTGAACAAGGGGAATGGCTAACAGAAATTAAAACTGAAAGTAAAAAGGGAGTAACATTAAATTGCCTGAAACAAATAAGGCCTCCAAATCTTGATTCTATTCAACGCCATCTTATTTTCTCTCCAATCAAGAAAGATAGACAAGATTTTTTAATTGAAAAGGCAGTTGAATTAGGAGTAACCCATCTGCATCCCGTTTTATTTGCGCGAAGTATTATACGAGATATTAAACCTGAACGTATCACCTCACAAATCATTGAGGCTGCAGAGCAATGCGAAAGAATGACAATTCCTATTCTCTCTCCGATACTTGATTTAAAAAAGAAATTAAAAGACTGGAATAAGAATTTACTAATTTATGCAGCAATTGAAAGAAGTAATGCCCCTGCTTTAATAACCCATTCTCCTTTTACGCATGATTGTACTTTTCTGGTTGGGCCAGAAGGGGGTATCACAGAAGATGAAAATAAATTATTTTCGAAAATGAATTACATTCACCCCATCTCACTAGGCAAAAATATTTTACGGAGCGAAACTGCGGCACTCTATGGTTTAAGCTGCCTTGGCCATTGAATTGGTTTTAATTTCCTGATAGGCCCAATCAATCCAAGGGAGAACCATCGCCATATCTGAAGCTTCAACAGTTGCCCCTCCCCATAATCTAAAGCCTGCAGGGGCAGTGGCATAATGAGCTAAATCATAGCCAGCCCCCTCTTTATCAATCAACTTAGTCATATCTTTAATCATAGATTTTTGGGTTTCTTCATCAAATCCATTAAACCATGGATCAACAATTTTGATGCAAATAGATGTCCGCGAGCGAGTTTCGAATTTTTCAGGCAGAAACTCTGCCCACGTTGTTTTGGCAACCCAATCTTCAACCGTCTTCAGATTAGCTATACAACGTGCCTCAGTTGCTTTCCAGCCACCAAGCATATCCACCCATTTCAAAGCATCAATACAATCTTCAACAGCTAATAATGAAGGTGTGTTGATAGTCTCTCCTTTAAAGAGTCCTTCATTTAATTCTGATTTTTTAGTCATGCGGAAAATTTTGGGCAATGCCCGCTCAGGTTTATAGGATATCAGACGAGAGACTGCCCTCGGTGAGAGAACCAACATTCCATGCGCCGCTTCTCCGCCTAATACTTTTTGCCATGACCAAGTGGTTACATCAAACTTTGACCAATCCATAGAGTACGCGTACACAGCTGATGTTGCATCACAAAACGTCAAGCCTTTTCTATCGGACTTAATCCAGTCTGTATGCGGTAATCTGACACCAGAAGTTGTTCCATTCCAAACAAAGACCACATCACGATCAGTATCAACTTGCGACAAATCTGGGATTTGGCTGTAATCAGCCTTAAATGTTCGAGCATCAGAAATTTTTAATTGATTGACCACATCAATCATCCAATCATTTGAAAAGTTTTCCCAGACCAGTACATCTACTCCTCTTTCCCCAAGCATCGACCACATTGCCATCTCAATCGCTCCAGTATCAGACGCGGGAACAATGGCAATAAGATAGTCATCAGGAATTGATAGTGTCTTCCTATGAAGATCAATCACTTCCTTGAGTTTTGCTTTGCCGCCTACAGCGCGATGCGACCTTCCAATAAAGGCACCTTTCAAAACATCAAGCGTCCATCCAGGGCGTTTGGCACATGGACCAGATGAGAAATTAGGGCAGTGCGGTTTTAAGGCTGGTTTACTAACGGTCATATTCAAATCCTTTGTTAAAGATAAAATTTTATCATCAGGGGGCTGGATGCGCAATCACAGACTGCCATTCTGCAACTGATTCTGCCTTAGTCCAGAAACCTGTTAAATTTCCCAAAATATTAAGGCTTGAATCAAATTTACTAGCAAAATCTCTAATATGATTGACAGAGAATTTTGCTTCGTCTCGTGTCATCAACATTCCACGAAAATGAGGGGTGTTAATATTCTTTTTGATAAAGCAAGGCTGAATCCCTGAGTTATCGATGATAAAATGCTCTAATCCCTTAGCCCATTCCAAATAGTAAATGTGTGGTTCAGGTTTTAAATTCCAATCTATATCAGATGGAAATCGAAGGCCTATGTGAGATATAACTTTTGAGCCATCTACCTGCTTTTGAAATCCAACAGATTCATTGAGGGTTGCTCCAGACTTATAATCAAAACAAGCTTGCTCAAGGCGATATAAAGAAGATTTTAATTGCCCTCTCGTATTTTCTTCCATCGCACCCGTCATCAATATTAAAATATGTGCTTTCTGAGCAATTCCTATTCCTTTTTCACGATGAAGGTAAGGTTGCGCGCCTGAAACGATTATATTAAATTGAGCAACATCATTCCCAGAATCATCATGATAAAACATCTGATAACGAAGGTTATATTGTGTAATCTCAAATCCTTTTATCCCAACACCTGTATTTGGAGGCGCAAATAAAATTTTAAAGGATGACTTAACTTGAGGAGTTAAACCAATTGGGTCTCGGTTCACTATATTGCCCAAATCGAGGACTTGGGCGCGACCTTTAAAGACACTTGATACCATTTGATAAACCTCTTAATATTATATTGGAAAATCAAGACTAATCAAAAAATATCTATTCTGTCAAATTAAAGAATCAAATTTTTCAGGTCTTGTGTTACCTCAGGGTATTGTCCAAACCATGATTGAAACCCCGGCCTTGCTTGATGCAGTAACATCCCGATGCCAGTAATAATTTTAAATCCCTTTTGCTCTGCTTGACGCAAAAGAGGTGTCAATAATGGATTATAAACGATGTCATAAACAAACGAATATTGGGCTATAGCAGATAAATCAATATCCAACTCCGCTTGACCCTTCATACCAAGGGGTGTTGTATTAATAATTAAATTTCTGCCCTTCAAGGCATCCTGACGATGATCCCAATCAAAAATATGCGCGCTATAAATTTTTCCAATATCTTCGGCAGCTTGCTGCGTGCGGTTCGTTATACGAATATCTTTTACGTTTTTTTGCGAAAGTGCATAAAGAACAGCTTTTGCCGCACCACCTGCCCCCAATAAAAGCACACGCGCATCGGCCCAATCAAAATTAGGGTGTTGTTCAATCAAATTTTGGGTAAATCCAAACGCATCTGTATT
>Ga0105047_10019266_pt1 | contig 10538 bp, 6 predicted proteins | sample MAT04_FD_78384 | JGI IMG/M metagenome (GOLD analysis project Ga0105047, IMG submission 78384) | Freshwater microbial communities from Lake Fryxell liftoff mats and glacier meltwater in Antarctica - MAT-04 (megahit assembly) | ecosystem: Environmental > Aquatic > Freshwater > Ice > Liftoff... | reverse complement strand
GATCACCGGCTGCTCCAGGATCGCCGCGATGATCTTCAACTCGCCGCCGCAGTTCGGGCAGTGCGCCATGTCGATCTCGAACACCCGCTTGAGCAGCTTGGCCCAACTTAGCCGAACCGGACGGTGGTGTGCACAGGTCGCCTCGCACTCGGCCGGCGGACTGGATGCGCGAAGCGATCTCGGTCGGCTTCTGCCAGTTGAAGGTGAAGTCGAGCCGAACGCCGACTTCGGGGAAGGCCGGGTGGAACTCCATGAAGGTATCCGGCTCGCGCCAGTCTTCGCACGCACGCTCGACCACGCGCTTGAGCCGGCGGCTGTTCTTCGGATCGATGACGATCACCACGTCGCCGCGACGCACCGCCTGCGTGACCAGGTTCGCCAGCGCCACACCCTTGCCGGACTGCGTGGTGCCGACCAGCAGCGTGCCACCCTGGTCCTATGTCAGTGCCGAACGCGGGGCCCGGCTGATCACCGGGCTGCACACAGACCGGTCGGTCGGATGAAGCGATCAAAGTGATGGCGCTCTGTGCGTCAGGGCACACGGCATGAAGTCACAGCCCTAAACCGTCGCCTGCGGGATCCGTCCAAATTCGCGGCGGGGCCACGCAACGGCTTCTGTGAGCTTGCCGGACGCGGCAGATCAGACGATCTGCCGGATCGTCAATTTTTCGGTGTGGAGCAGCAGCGTGACGTCAAAGCTGGGCGGCAGCTCGGGCGCCAGTTTGAAGCCGGGAGCCTTGGCCAGTTCAATGCGGCCGATCCCGCGTTGCGCCAGCTGTGCGTCCAGGTCGGCTGTGTCGGGCTCCAACAGCACCGGCAGGGCCACCCTTGCCTTGACTCGGAGCGTCAGCACGCGGAAAGTGGGCCGCACCTCGAACTGCAGTCGGGTGATAGCACCGGCCTCACCGGGCGGCACCAGCACTGTCTTCTCATCCCTCATTTCCAATTGAAGCTGCGGCGTGTCGACGAACATGCCGACCCACAGCTTCGCTGGCAAGTCGGCCGAGACGAAACCAGTCGTCAGGGTGTCAGGGCTGTCGGCGGCTGCGGCCTCGGTGAGCAGACCGCCGTCTAGGCTGTCCAGCCGCATCGAGCGAAAGCCCGCCGGCAACACACCCTCGGAGGGCAGGAATGACACTTTGATCTTGAAGCGGCGCGGACTGCCATCGGCTGCGGCCGAGGAGACATTCAGCACCTTGCCCGAGACGTCCATGCCGCTTACAGCCACGCCCTCGAAGATGCCCGTGCTGGCCGCCGGTGCTGGCCGCTTGGTGGGTTGCTGACGCGCTACCCGGGCCGATCGGGCCTGGCCAGACCCGGCGGCTTCGTCCGTGATTCCGGCCACCGCGCCATCCACCAAGCCTTGCGCGGCAGCCGCCACCGCGCTGCCGCTCAAGGCATCGGCGGTGCGCTGAAACAGCGTGGGGCTGCTTCCGCTGGCCGCAGCCGCAGCCGCAGCCCCGCTCACAGATCCGCCAGCAGATGCACCGACAGATGCACCGACAGATGCACCGGCAGACACACCGGCAGATACACCGGTAGATACACCGGCAGAAGCCGCCGAGGTGGCCGCATCTCGCACCGCGTTGTCGATGGCTGCGCGCGACGTGGCTGTGCCCTGGCTGGCGCCTGAATGGCTGCCAGCACCACCACCGCCAAGCCCGCCGCCTGCGCCTGCGCCGCTGCCCTGCGTGGCGCCGATCAACTCGGCCGCAATGCGCAAGCGGGCCGTGTGCTCCTCCATCGTCGTCTTCAGGTTGGCCGCGGCCTGTGCGCCGGCCGACGTGGCGCCACTGCCGCTCAGCTCGGTGGCCGATTGCGCCAGGGCCGACACCTGTGCCAGGCCGCTCATGTCACGGAACAGGTTGCCGTTTTGCAGCGCGGTCAACAAAGGCTGCACGCCCGCCGCGCCGGGCAGCGTGCCGGGCGCCTGTTGCTGCAGCAGCGGCGAGCCGAAGGCACCCGGCATCAGATCTTGCACCTGGCGCCGGCTGGCTGGCGACAAGGCCGCGATGTCAGGCGCGCTGATCTGGATGGGCGAGTCCTGCCAATTCCAGAACCGCGTCAGGTCGATCTTCTCGGCACTGTTGAACCGGCCCAGCACGGCCTCGGCAAACACGCCGCCCGTGGGCAGCGGCACGGTGTCGGTCTGCGGGGTGGGCGCGTTCAGGCCGCGGCTCGTCAAGAACTGCTGCCAGGCGGCCATCTCTTGCGCCATGGCCGGGTTGTCGGCCACGCCGGCAAGGGGCAGTTTCAGGCGGAACACCAGGCTGTTGCCCACCACCTGCAATGGCTGCGGCTCAACCCAGGTGCCCAGCGGCTGCCCGCGCAGCGTGAGGCGGCCCAGCAGCCCGGCCACGGCCGAAGCATCCAGCCGGGCAAACACGGCCTGGCTGTAGTGCAAGCGGTTGGCCTGCAAGTGGCGCAGCAGCTCTGGTGCAGCGCGCACGGCGTTGAAGATCACCGCGGCTTGCAGGCTGGCGCCAGCGGCCTTCAGCTGCAGCGGGATGTCGAGTGGCAGCACGGTGCCCTGAACGTCGAACTGCAGGCGCAGCGTGGCGTTGAGGACGGCGTCTTCAGGGCGCAGCTGCAACACCACCGACTGCAGATCGGCCAGCCGCGCCGGCGTCGCCAGCGACAGCTGGGTGGCCGTGCGCAACTGCGCTGGCAGTTGGGCGCCCGTGCGTGCCAGCACCACCAAATTGGCCGCCGCGCCACTGAGCAGCTGCAAGCCGATCAGGCGCGATTCATCGGGCACGAACACGCCGTCCGAGCCCTCACGCAAGGCAGGTTGGCCGACCAGCGCGGCCAGGCGAGCCACCTGCGCCATGTCAAAGCCGCGGCGGGCTACCAGCGTGGCCGCGGCGCGCGCGGGGCCCAGGTCGAACCGCAAGGCCTTGGGTGTGACGACGGCCGGGGTCAAAGCTGGAGCAGGGGCCGCGGCCGGGCCGGTGGCGGCTCCCAGGGGATTGAACGGCAGGCTGGTCACACCTCCAGCGCCGCCAGCAGCCGCGGCAGGCGCAGCAGGCGGAGCAGGCGCAGCGCCCGCAGCGGCGCTGAGCGTCGTGCCCAGCCCGGTGGTCACCACAGTGGCCGGTGTGACACGCGCCACTTGGGGCACCAGCTCCACCACGCCGTAGTCGCGCGTCAGCTGCTGACGCACGTTGTCGCTCAAGGCCGCAGCGGCCAACACGCCGCGCTGGCGGTCGACCACCTCGGTGTTGCTGAAGTCCAGCAACTTCAGCGGCACGAACAAGCAGCGCTCGGCGCGCTCCAGCTGCGTGGTGACGCGGAACACCTGCACCACCTCGTGGTACTGCAGGTTCAGCGCGTGCATGTGGTTGTAGTTGGTCACCACGCGGCTGGACAGGGTTTCGCGCTCGCTCTGGCTCAGCTCGCGCACCACGCTGGCGCGGCGGCTGCGAGCGGCACTCGCCGTTTGCTGGCTCAGGTCATTCACCTGCTGGCCAAAGCGCGCAGCCAGGTCGCGCGTGCCGAACGACGAGCTCACGCCCACCGCCTCGGTGTGGGTGTCGGAGGTGCTGGCGCTGGCGCCAACGGCCACGATGCCCAGGTCCAACCCGCCGCCGCCACCGGCCTGCAAGGTGGTCGCGTCCACCGCGTTGCGCGATTGCCCGCTTTGAAACTCGCGCACGGTAGCATCGGTCACCTCGCTCAAGGCGCGGGTGTGCTGCAGGCTGTTGCTCAGGGCCTCGCTCTGGCTGACTGTTTCGCCACTGCGCCCGCGGCTCTGGCGCGACCAATCCACGACAGCGATGCGCGTGGTTTCACCCGGCGCCAGCGACAGGCTGTGCAGCAGGTGGCCCAGCGACAGCCCCTGCGCGAACCACGATTGGCTGAAGGTGAGCAGGGCGCCGGTGGCCAGACGGTCGAAGCCGGGGGAGCTGCCGAGTACGCTGGCCAGATCGACGGCCTCGGTCTGCTGCTCCAACGGCGTGGCGCCAGATGACGGGGCGGCGTCGATCACCAGCTTGCGCAAGCTCACCCGCTCGATGGCGTAGACACCCGAGGCCGGCAGCAACTCGGGCGGGATCTCGCTGTCGTCGCCAGGCGCGGGCAGCAGCAGGCCCTGCAGCAAGGCTCGGGCGGCCACGGCGGGCGGCCACAGGGCCAGATCACGCACGGTGCTCACATCCAGCGCCGCAGACACCGTGCCCACCAGCGCCGGCGTGATGCCCTTGAGGATGCCGATGGGTTGGCGCGCCCAGAGTTGCAGCGGCACGCCCGGCGGCGGCAAGGCCACCGCATCGGCCGGCATCGTGCCCTGGCGCGCCTCGAACAATGTGGCGTCGGTTTCCAGCGCCCGCAGCCGGCGCGCCACCTCGAACAGGCCGCTGGCGGCGAGGTCGAACACGCTGACGATGTTCAAGGAGGCCAGCGCCGCCTGCGCGGCGTCGCTCACGCCCAACAGCACACCCGTCGGGGCTTGCTGCAGGGCCTGCCCGGCGAGCCCTGCGCTGGCGGTTTTCAAGAAGGTGTTGCCGATCGCGCCCATGGTCTGCCTCTTGTTCAAGCTGCCACGCGGACAAACGCCGCAAACTGCGAGTAGCCGTCCACCAGCACCTCGCCGGCCGAGATCACCGCGTCGTGGTGGCGCACGCCCACCTCGAAGCCTTGCTGCGCGTCGGCCGCAGCGCGGTCGCCGGTGGCATACACATCGACGAACCGGGCTCGCGTGTCGCCCGGCTGCGCCACGCGCAGGCGCAGCAGCGCCTCCACCGCCTGCAGGGTGCCGGGCGTGGGCGGTTCGGGCTCTAGCACCACGCTCTCGCCGGGCAACAGGTTGAGTCCGAAAGCCGCATCGCGTTGCGCGCCGCCGGCTCCGTCATGCCGCACCAGGGCCACGGCGACGATGGCGAGGGCATCGCCCTCGTCGGCTGCGTTCACGATGCGCACATGGGCCTGGGCCGTGAGCAACGCGCCCAAGACGGTGGGCCCTTGAAAGATGACAGGCATGGTGCGAGCTCCGGGTGTGGTCTTGCGGATTTGCGATTCGTAGGGTCGTGCGGCCAGGGACTGTGGCGGTGCAGGCAGCCGGCTCAGGAGCGCCGTTGCTCCACGCCGATGGCCGTCAGCGCCAGAAAGGTGGCCACCCAGTCGTTGTCTTCTTGCTTCAAGGTGGGCGCCTTCAGCACCGTCTGCGCACTCAGCCCCGCCCGCGCAAAGGCCGCCCGCACGGCAGCGTCACCCGGCTGGCTGCCGCCGGTGGCCACGACGAAGCTGCGCGGCTCGGCCATCACCGTCACTGAGATGGCGATGACGCTGCCGTCGTCGGGCGCGACGATCTCTGCGCTGTGGTTGCTCGTGAAGCGCGCGGGTGTGGGCCAGGGCAGATCGATGGTGGGCCAGATGCTCAGGTAGAACTGCGCATCACTCGAACTGAAGCGCGCGTTGAACAAGGACTGGCCAGGGGGCACCTTCCTGGACATCACGGTGCGGCCGTCGAACTCTTGCACCTGCACCTCCAGCAGCACGGGGGCGTTGTCGAAGTGGAGCGGATCGAAAAAGTAGCTGCTGAAATGCACTTGCAGGTTCATCGCTCTGGGCGCACTGCTGATGCTGGCGCCGGCAGCGGCGCTGCTTGGCGGCACTAGCTCTGCAGACGTGCCTTGCCGAGCACCCGCAGACACGAACGGCTGCGGCGGGTTGATGGCGTCGGCCAGGCTGACCACTGCTTCTGACTGCGCCACACCGGCGCGCCGCAGCAGGTTTTGCACCGAGGCCGCAGGGGCTTGACGGGTGCCCGCGCCGCCGCCGGCTGCCGCCCCTGCGCCACTTGCTGCACCTGCGGCGTCCAGCTTTTGCGCCTGTGCCAGCTCGCCTCCTTGCTCGGTGCTGGTCTTGCCGGCACCGCCGCCAGCAGTGGGCACACCTGCCATGGCCGCAGCCAGTTGTGCGGCAATGCGCATGCGCTCGGTGCGCTGTGACAAGACGGTCTGCAGGTTCTGCCCGGCCTGGGCCTGCACCGACGTGACGCCCGTTGCCGTGGTCTTTTGCGCCGCCTGGGCCAATGCGGCGCTCTGGGCCAGGCCGCTCATGTCGCGGAACAGGTTGGCCGCCAGCAGCGCATTGGCAATGGCGGCCACGCCGCTGGGGTCTGGCAGCGCCGCGGGCGCCTGGATGCTGATCAGCGACGCCGCGCTGGGCGATGTGCCGAGGTTCACATCGTCTGCCCGAGAGCCGGCCGACAGCGGTTCGATCTCGGAGGCCACGATCGGGATCGGCGAGTCTTGCCAGTTCCAGAACCGGGTCATGTCCAGCCGCTCGGCGGCATTGGCGCGGCCCAGCACGGCTTCGGCAAAGACGCCGCCCGATGGCAGCGAGACCAGCTCATTGCGTGGCAGCGGCACATCCAGCCCGCTGCGTTTCAAGAACGCCTGCCAAGCGGTGGTGGCGGCCGCCAGGCTGGGGGCGGGCGCCGGGCCCTGGTTGGGCAGGTTGGCCTTGAACACCAGGTAGTTGGCATTCACGGCCACGGGCCGGTGGTCGACCCACTGCAGCAGGGGTACGCCGTTAACCGTGAACCTGGCCAACAGTGCGGCCAGGGAGGCGTCGTCGAGCGAGCGGAACACGGCCTGCGAGTAGTGCAGCCGGTTGGCCATCAGGTGGTCGGTGAGCTGCAGGGCGGCCGTGCCGGCGTCGAACACGACGGCCTGCTGCAAAGACCCGAACGGCCCGCCCGGCACCAGGTCGACCGGCACGTCGATGCTGCCCACGGTGCCAAACAGGCTTAGCTGCAACGTGAGTACAGCGCGCTGCGGTGATAGCTGCGCGCTGCGCAGGCCGATGGCGGCCAACTCGCGCACGGCCTCCGGTGCGGCCAGGCGTGCACTGGTGGGCGTGGTTTCGGCCAACGTGGCCAGCGTGCCATCGATACGCAGCACTTCAAAGGCCAGCGCTTGACCGGGCTGAAGACTGATGCCGGTGACCAGCGCATCGGCCGGCAGCGAGGCCGACACCTCCAGGCCGCCGGCGACCTGCAAGAAGCGTGGGCGTACACCAAACTTTTGCAGCGCGGCAAACTGCGCCACGTCCCAGCCTGCGCTGGCCACGTTGGCCCGTGCCGACTGCGCGCCAGCCACCTCACGGCTCACCCGGGAAGCCTGGCCAGCTGCGGCGGCAGATGGCGGTGAGGCCGCGGCTGCAGGTGCTGGTGAAGGGGCGGGTAAAGACCCCTTTGCGACAGCAGTCGCTGATGAAGGTGCGCTTGCCGGTGCTGCTCCCACGGGAGAGAGCACGGCACCGCCAGCCACCACTGCGGACAGCGCCGATGCCGCGCCCGACAACTGCTGTGCGCGCGATTGCCGCGAGCGCAGCGCGATGCTGCCCAAGTCCTTCAACGCCTGGGCAGCGTCCACCGTCAGGGCGTTGGCCTGCAACACACCGCGCCAGCGGTCGACCACCTCGGGCTTGCGAAAGTTCAGCAGCTTCAGCGGCAAGAAGATGCAGCGCTCGCTGCGCTCCAGTTGGCTCGTCACGCGGAAGGCCTGCACCACCTCGAAGTACTGCAGGTTCAGCGTGTGCATGTGGTTGTAGTTGGTCACCACCCGGGTCGTCAGCGTCTCGTGCTCGCTCTGGCTCACCTCTTGCACCACGCTTGCACGCCGGTCTCGGGCCGAGCTGGCGTTTTGCTGGCTGCTGTCGTTAATGCGTTGCGCAAAGCTTGCCGCAAGGTCACGCGCCCCGAACGACGAGGTGGCGCTCATGGTGTCGGTTTGGGTGTTGGCCGCGCTGCCCGATGCGCCGAACGAAAACAAGCCCAGGTCGGCGCCGACCCCTGCGCCACCCTGCGAGGTGCTGCTGTCGGTAACGGTGCGTGAGCTGCCCCCCTGCAACTCACGCGCGGTGGCATCGGTCACCTCGCTCAGCGCGCGGTTGTGCTGCTGGGTATTGCTCAAGGCCTCGGTTTCGCTCAGGGCTTCGTCGCGGTTGCCGCTGCTGCGGCGGGACCAATCGACCATCGCCATGCGCGTGCTTTCTCCAGGCGCCAGCGACAAGCTGTGCAACAACTGACCCAGAGACAAACCCTGGGCATGCCACGACTGGCTGAAGGTGAGCAGGGCGCCGGTGGCCATGCGCTGGAACACCGTGTCGTCCACGATGGCACCCTGGACGTCGACGGCACCGGTGCTCTCGATGGCCAGCGTATCGGCCACTGCTGCCTGGTTGCCGGTGCTGTCGATCAGCAGGGTGCGGTAGAACACGCGCTCGCTGGGGTGCTCGCCCATGCCTGGCACCAGGTCGCGCGGGGCCTGCGGATCGAAGCCGGCGCGCTGTTCGGGCAGGTAGGCATCGGCCAGGATGGCGCGTGCGGCCAGGTAGGGCGGCCACAACGCCAGCTCGCGCAGCGTGCTGATGCCCAGCGCAGTGGCCACCTCGGCGGCACGCGCCGGGCCCACGACGCGCAAGGCGGCCAGACCGGTGGCGGCCAGGCCGCCGGTGCCGATGAGGCTGGCGTCGAAGACCTCGGCCGGTGCCGTGACGCCGGCTCCTGCGGGTTCATTGGCCGAAGAGAAGGCCACGGCCTGCGCCACGGCTTTGAACAACTGCGATGCGGCCAGATCGAACACGGTGCGCACTGCCAGCACGTCGCCAAGTGCAAGCTCTGCTCTGGCTGACACACCCAGCAAAGAGGACACCGCCTGGCCGAGCAGCCGGTCCGAGGCCTGCCAGGCAAACGGACTCTTGACGAGTTCTGAGACGGCAGCCATGGATCCCCCAGGGGTAAGCAGGCGCCTTTGGTGCGCAGCTCAAGAATTGGCAGGCGTAGCAGCCTGTGTTCTTGGTAGATCGTGATCGAGTGCTGAAAGCCGCCACCGGCGCACGCGACGTTCTAGGGGGTGAGGTGCACGGCCTGCCGGCCTCAGCCTGGCCGACCCAGGATCAGCGGCTTCTGCGCCGCCGCCCCAGGGGCCGCAGCGCGGCGCTCCGGGGTACTTCGCGACCGGCGCAGCGCCAGAGGCTCAGGACCGTTCAAACAGCAAGGCCACATTCTCGCTCGTCGGCGTGTTCTTGGTCGGCAGGTGGTCGGGCGGACGGAAGCCGACGTCCTCGCTGCGCAGGGCAGGCCGGGAGCCTGTGTCCGCGCCGCATTCCCATTCGCTGACATGGACGATGCGCACCTGAACGACGGCGAGATCAGGATCGGTCGGACCGCCGGGAAACCAGGCGTCGGCTGAACTGCTCCACAAGGACTTCGCCTTGTCATCACCGTCGACGACCCGCGCCGTGCCGGTGACCGAGATCCAGCAGGCCTCGCCTGGGGGCGTGTAAGCGACGTTGACCGAAGGCTCGGCGGCGAGTTCGGCAACGGGGTCGCCTTTTCTGGACATGAAGAACCAGAGGCTGTCGTCGGCGTCGAGCGTCGTGTTCTGCATCGTCATCGGCCGCGAATGCAGATGGCCGTTGGCATGGCGGGTGGTGAACATCGCGAACTTGCAGTCCTTGATGTCGTTCCACAGTGCCTGGCGGGAAGGATGATGCTGGCTGTCGCCTGTCATTGGAAGTCTCCGATTTGAAAGTGCAGTTTGAAAATTACGCGACTCACCCGGCCCAAGACCTGAAGAGGCGCTCATACAAAGATACTCAGGTGTAATTCACGGGTGCTTTACTGCGGCATGCGAGGCATGCGAAGCAGGCGAGGGAGCGGGAAGGGTGACATCAACGGCAGCGTGAATGGCCTCTTCCAGCTTCTCGAAGCCGAACGAGACATCCACGGGCGTGCCGTTCAGGAAGAAGCTGGGCGTGGCGTGAACACCGCTGCGCTCGCCGGCGCGGCGGTGCTCCTGGATTCTTTGCGTGTAGATGCGGTCGGCCATTTCGCCGTTGAAGCGGTTCATGTCCAGGCCAATGGATTGCGCGTGTGTGGCTAACGCTGCCAGGTCCAACTGGTGCGGGTGGCTGCACAGCAGCTGGTGCATGGCCCAGAACTCGCCTTGCGCGGCAGCCGCTTCGGCCGCCTCGGCCGCCAGTTCGGATTGCGGGTGCATTTCCATCAGTTGGAAGTGCCGGTAGATGAAACGCAAGCGTTTGCCAAAGCTCTTGACGAGGTGTCGCGTCAGCGGCTCGGCCTGCGTGCAAGCAGGGCATTCGTAGTCGCCGTACTCGACCAGAGTCAGTCTCGCGTCCGCGTCACCCAGCATGTGATCTGCGGCGGCCAGCGCCGCTTCGTGCGCCCGGGGGTCGTTTGCTTTGTTCATGACGCACCTTTGCTCAGAGAAGCCCTCAAGCTGATCTCGGCCACGCTGGCCAGCGCCTTCGACAGCGGGCAATCGCGCTTGGCGGCCTGGGCGATTTCCTGGAACTGCGCCTCGTCGATGCCGGGAACGACGGCCTTCAGCGTGAGCGGGGGATAGGCTTTTCAAACGCCCTTTTTTCTCCCAGAACATCCCCCGGAACACCCCCGCCGAGCTCTCGGACACGCACCCGCGTGGTTGTTGGGCGCGGCACCAGCCCGTTGAACACTGATCGCAGCCCCAAAGGGTGTCGTTCGTAGCGCTTGCCTTCGGGTTTTCCCG
>Ga0105047_10019265_pt1 | contig 10539 bp, 12 predicted proteins | sample MAT04_FD_78384 | JGI IMG/M metagenome (GOLD analysis project Ga0105047, IMG submission 78384) | Freshwater microbial communities from Lake Fryxell liftoff mats and glacier meltwater in Antarctica - MAT-04 (megahit assembly) | ecosystem: Environmental > Aquatic > Freshwater > Ice > Liftoff... | reverse complement strand
GTTCTCGGTGGCGGCCGGATCGTCATGCTCGCCGGCATCAATCTGGTCAAGCGCGGCATCACCCGGTTTCGCATCATCGACAAGGCGGCCGACTTCGGCGGCACCTGGTACTGGAACCGTTACCCCGGCTGCATGTGTGACGTCGACGCCACCATCTACCTGCCGCTCCTCGAGGAGACGGGGTACATGCCGACGCAGAAGTACGCCAGTGCCAGCGAGATCTTCGGCTACTGCCAGCTCCTCGGGCGCCACTTCGGGCTGTACGACCACGCGCTCTTCCAAACCGAGGTCGAATCGCTGACCTGGGACGATGACGCACAACGCTGGGACCTCGTGACCCAGCGAGGCGACCACATCCGCACGCAGTTCTTCATCTCGGCCGGTGGCCTGATGCACAAGGCCAAGCTGCCGGGCATCGACGGTATCGACCGCTTCGCCGGCACGGCGTTCCACACCAGCCGGTGGGACTACGAGTTCACCGGCGGCAGCCCTACCGAACCATTGGACGGCCTTGCCGACAAGGTGGTCGGCATCATCGGCACCGGCGCGACGTCGGTGCAAGTGGTGCCGCAGCTGGCCCGGTCCGCCAAAGCGGTCTACGTCTTCCAACGCACCCCGTCGGCCGTCGGTGTGCGGGCCCAGCAGCAGATCGACGAGGAGTGGTTCCGCTCGCTGCCGCCGGGATGGCAGACCGAGCGCACCGTCAACTTCACCGCCGTCGCCACCGGACAGATGCCCGACCGCGACCTGGTCGCCGATGGTTGGGGCCAGGTGCTGCGCGAGGACACCCAGCGCGAGCCCGCCGACGATGAGGACCGTACCCGTCTCGAGGCCGTCGACTTCGAGATCATGGAGGGCTTCCGCCAGCGGATCGACGAGGTCGTCGACGATCCGGACACGGCCGAGCGGCTCAAGCCCTGGTACGGCAAGCACTGCAAACGCATCTGCTTCCACGACGACTACCTCGAGGCGTTCAACCAGCCCAACGTTCACCTCGTCGACACCGAAGGCAAGGGTGTCCGAGAGATGTCGCCCGCCGGCCCAATCGTCGCTGGAACCGAGTACCCGCTCGACCTGTTGGTGTTCGCCTCGGGGTTCGAGATCACGACCAGCCTCGTCGACCGCCTCGGGTTCGACCCGGTCGGCCGCGGCGGCGTTCGCCTGAGCGAGCGGTGGCACGACGGCACCCACTCGCTGCACGGCATCCTCACCGCCGAACTGCCGAACTTCTTCGTGGTCAGTTTCGTCCAGGCCGGGTTCGGGCTGAACTTCGTGCACTTCCTGTCGGAGTCCACCGCGCACATCGCCTGGATGATCGACCAGTGCCGCCAGGACGGCATCGGCTCGATCGAGGCGACCGTCGAGGCCGAGGACGAATGGCTCAACATCTTGTGGCAGGCGTCAGGTCCGCTGGCTCGCTACAACCTGGCGTGCACGCCGAGCTACGGCAACAGCGAAGGGGCGCGCACCATGTTGTCGGCCCGCAGCGCAGTGTTCCCCGGCCCGCTCATGGACTACGCCGCTTACCTGGCCCGGTGGCGCGAGGCTGGCACCCTCGACGGAACTCGAACGGTCCCGGCCGCGAACTGACGCGGCGACCACCTCGTTAGGCGACTTGGACCGCGTCCTTGAGGCATTTGGGCACTTCCTCGGGGAATGAGACGATGAGATGGCGATCAAGGGCAACAGCTACTCGAGCAAGGGTATCGATTCGGTTCTTCGCTCCCCCGCCCTCCTCGAGGCGCGAGATCACTGACTGTGTTGTCCTCTTACGTTCGGCGAGCGCCCGCTGGCTGAGCCCCGCCGACGTGCGAAGGTCGTAGATGAGTTGACCCAGCGCAAGGTCTTTCTCCACGCCGGCACGGACTTCGGAACTGGGCTCGGCACACGCTGCTGCTGCGGAGCGTGCTCGGGTAAAGCGGAGTTCGATCGACACCACAACAGCGAAGATCGCACGGACACGATGATGGCGTGAGAAGCACTATTACCCACCGAGACGAGTAGTTCCCAAGAGGTCAGTCGGCGTCAGCGCGGCGCGCGATGAAGACCGGGATGACCCGGTCGGTGGCCGCCTGGTACTCGGCATACGACGGGTAGACCGCAACCGAGCGATCCCACCACAGCGCCTTTTCGTCGCCGGTGACCTCGCGTGCCACGTAGTCGTGGGGCTCGGATCCGTCCTGAATGACCAGGGCGGTGGGGTCGGCGACGAGGTTGTAGTACCACGACGGGTTCGTCGGCATGCCACCCTGCGACGCAACCAGCGCGTACTCGCCGTCGTGCTCCACCCGCATCAGCGCCATCTTGCGCACCTTGGAGCTCTTGTTGCCGCGCGTCGTCAACACGATGATCGGGATTCCGGTGTCCATCAGCGTGTTGGCCAACTCACCGCCTGACGCCTCGTACGCGGTGACCTGGTCGCGGACCCAGTCCCATGAGCTCGGCTCGTATTCTCCATCGATTGGCATGTCCGGAAGCGTACGCCGGGTGACTACGCTCCGCTCATACTCCGGCCCGGGCTCTCCAACTGGAGGAACGGCGACTCCACCCGTGACCGAAAGACTCCAGCTCGAACGAGAGATCGCCGCCGGTCCTGATGCCGTCTACGCCGCACTTTCGGACGTGACCCGCATGGGTGAGTGGTCCGAGGAGTGCCAAGGGTGCGAGTGGCACGACGGCTTCGATGGCCCCGCCATCGGGGCGACCTTCGACGGTCACAACCGCAACGGCGAATTCGCGTGGACCACCCAATGCACGGTCATCGAGGCCGACCCGGGCCGCTCATTCGTGTTCGAGTGCTCCCTGTACGACTTCCACTTCTCGACGTGGGGCTACACCATCGAGCCCACCGCTACGGGGTGCCGGGTAATCGAGTGGACCGAGGACCTACGGCCCGAGTCCGCGTTGGAGTTCAGCCAGCAGATGTCGGGCGTCGCCGACCGGGGCCAGCGCAATCACCAGACGATCAGTAGCACCCTCGACCGCTTGGCTGCTGCACTCGAGGATTGACATGCGGCTAGTGCGCTGCGGATGCGGCGTCGCCCCCGTCACCTACAGCCTTCGTGCCGTGCTTACCGAACGGAAGCCGGGTGACGATGGTGGCCACCAAGAACCCGACAATGATTCCGACGACGGCCGACATGGCGGTGTTGGCCAGCCAGCCAAGCACACCGCCGACGCCCCCGATGTCGCGCAGCGGATCCTCGATGCGATGCACGAGGTCCTCGGGCCCGTGCCACCCGAGTTCGTAGGTGCCCACGATGAGGATGTGGCCGCCGACCCAGAGCATCGCAGCGATGCCCACGGTGGACAGCACTGCGAGCACCTTCGGCATGCCGAGGACCAGTCCCCGCCCGACCTTGGCTGCGCTCGGTTTCCCGGTTTCGACCAGCCGCAACCCGACGTCGTCCATCTTCACGATCAGTGCTACCGCGCCGTACACCACCGCAGTGATCGCGACCGCGACGACTGCGAGGATCGCGATGCGGGACCCGATCCCCTCGTCGAGCACGTCCTTGAGGGCGATGACCATGATCTCGGCCGACAGAATGAAGTCGGTGCGGATCGCTCCGGAGACCGTCTTCTCCTCGTGGTCAGCGTCGAGAACGACGACCTCGGCCTCGTCGTGGTGGTCAGGACCGTGGGTCAGGCGGTGGTGCAGCTTCTCGGCGCCCTCGAAACACAGGAACGTGCCTCCGCACATGAGGACGACCTCGACGAGCACCCCCGAGATGGCGCTGAGGAGCATGGCTGCAGGGAGGATGAACAGGAGCTTGTTTCGCAGAGATCCCTTGGCGATCCTTGCGATGATTGGGAGTTCACGCTTGGCTGCCAGGCCTCGCACGTAGTTGGGAGTGACTGCGGCGTCGTCGACGACGACGCCGGCCGACTTCACGCTGGCACGAGCTGCGGCTGCGCCGATGTCATCGATCGAGGACGCGGCAAGCTTGGCCAGCGCTGCGATGTCATCCAACAGGCCAACGAGGCCACCTGCCATGTTTGTTACTCCATCGACGCTCGGCGAGCCTGCATCGTAGACCGGCCGGACACCTGAATCGCTCCCACAGGTGAGCGTGGACCTCAGACCCAGCGCTGCACAGCTTCCGCCGTGTCGTAGGGACCAGTGTTGAAACAGATTCGTGCCTGCGGAGCAAACTCGTGCACAGCGTTCAGCACTCTCTCGAACAACAAGAAGTTCGGTTCGATGGTCCTCAGTCCTGCGCCGATGACGACACAGTCGAAATGCTTGCTCTGCAACCGTTCGCGCACGACATCGGCGGCGGTGTCACCGAAATCGGTGAGGCACAGCTCGGTCTCGTAGCCAGCCTCGGTCAGCATCGCGACATCCTTCTCCAGCCCGGCGTGCACCTTCGCTGCGGTCATGCCCGGATAGGCGGCATAAGCCGGATCGTCGAAGTCGATCAGATCGGGTTCCACACCGATCGAGAGCACCGCAGTCCTTGACGTCATTGTGAGCCTCCTGAGTGAGCACTGCCGCGAGGAGCGACCAACGCTCGGCCAGCCTGCATCGTAGACCCGCCGGACACCCTGCAACCCTGACGGCTGCAGTCAGGGGTGGAGGTCCACGGCAAGTCGGACCAGGCCATTCACGAGGCACGACTCGAGGATCTCGACCTCGCCGGTGACCGTCCACTGGGGCCAGCGGATGAGGAGTTCCTCGAACATGATGCGGGCCTCCATCCGCGCCAGCGCGGCCCCCAGGCACAGGTGTTCCCCGAAGCCGAAGGAGATGTGGCGGTTGGCATCGGGGCGGGTGATGTCGAACTGGTCGGCGGTGTCGCCGAACACGTAGCGGTCGCGGTTGCCCGATCCGTAGAACATGACCACATAGTCACCAGCGCTGATCGTGGTCCCGGCCAGGGTCGTGTCCTGCGTGGCGCAGCGGATGAAGCTGCGAACCGGGGAGACCCAGCGAAGCATCTCCTCGACGGCGTTGGGGATGAGGGTGTGGGCGGCAGCCAGCATCGCCTGCTGATCGGGGTGTTCGGCGAGCGCCTGGGCGCCGCCGGCGACCAGGTTGCGAGTGGTTTCATTGCCGGCGACGAGCAACGTCATCAAGAAGAAGAGGATCTCGTTCTCGGAGAGCCGTTCGCCATCGATCTCAGCCTGTTGGAGCATGGTGATGATGTCGTCGCGCGGCTCGTCGAGGTGATCGGCGAGGCTGACGGTGAAGTACTCGAACAGTTCGCCCATGTCGGCGATGACCTCATCGGTCATACCGCCGCTTCCGGCAGCCATGATCGAGTCGGACCACCGTCGGAAGCGGTCCTGATCCTCTGCGGGGATTCCGATCATCTCGGCGATGACCAACATGGGGAGTGGCACGGCGATCTGCTCGACGAACTCGATCGGACCGCTGGGGTCACAGGCATCGAGCGATGCCTGCGCAATCTCGCGCATGCGGGTCTCGAGCTGCTCGATGTAGCGCGGCTTGAACGCACTGGTCACGAGCCGCCGATGGCGGATGTGGGCCGGGGGTCCAGCTCGTGGATCGAGGCGGACCCGTCGGTATCAGTCGGTGTCGAGGCGGCGCCGCGCATCGTAGGGATCTGCCACATCTGCAGGCCACTGGCCGAGGAGAAGACGAGCGGCTGGCGTGATACCTCGCGGATCTCGGCCTGGCGCGTGAGACACCAGAAACCGCCGGGCTCGTACCAGTACACCGGATCATGTGTCCGGAGGTGGGCAAAGGCGACGTCGGCAGCCTCCGTGTAGAACGAAGCGGTGTCTGGAGCGAAGTCGGTCAGCATGGGTGGTCCCTCGGTCGTGTTCGGACGGGTCACCGTTCGGCGAGACCCGCGACGGGCTGGTGTCCACAATCGTGGCCAGACATAGCGAAACCCTACGTCGGCGCCGAAACATCGCCTTCGAACCCATCGTCGACGACGACGCTTCCAAGAGCATCAGGCACGTTCGCAACTGTTCAGCGCCGGAGTGCGAGACAGCACCAACCACGGCGTCTTCGTTTCGGGCGTCAACTAGAATCGGCCCATGGATGTGATGCGACGGCACAACGTCCAGATCAGCGGGCCACCGTCCGCACCGCCGATGGTCTTCGCCCACGGGTTCGGGTGCGACCACCACATGTGGCAGCCCGTTGCGTCGACGTTCGAGGACCGGTTCCGCGTGATCGTGTTCGATCACGCCGGCGCCGGCAATGCCGACCCGTCGGCCTATGACGTCGATCGCCACGCCACGCTTGCCGGGTACGCCGAAGACGTCGTGGCGCTCTGCCACGACCTCGGCCTGCACGATGTCATCTTCGTCGGGCACTCGGTCTCGGCCATGATCGGGGCACTGGCGGCGATCATTGAGCCCGAGCTGTTCCGCAAGCTGATCATGGTCGGCCCGTCGGCGCGTTATCTCAACGACGACGGCTACTTCGGAGGGTTCGACACCGCCGACATCGAGGGCCTACTCGGCGCGCTGGAAGCCAACTACCTCGGATGGTCAGCAGGGATCGCACCAGCGATCGTCGGCAACGCCGATCGCCCAGAGCTGGGCGACACCTTGACCGCCAGCTTCTGTCGCACCGACCCCGAAATCGCCGCTCGCTTCGCCCGCGTCACCTTCACGTCGGACAATCGCGACGACCTCGCGTTCGTCACCATCGAGACGCTCGTCATGCAGTGCCGCGATGACATCATCGCCCCCGAGGGCGTCGGTGAGTACGTCCGCGACCACCTGCCGAACGCCACGTACAGGTTGCTCAACGCGACCGGCCACTGCCCCAATCTGAGCGCCCCCGTCGAGACCGCAGCGGTGATCGCCCGCTTCGTCGACGGGTAGCGGACCGGCGTGGCCGAAGCACCCGACGGGTTCTACACAGCGCTGCTCGATGACGACGCCGACGCGCTGTACGAGCAGGCGCCGTGCGCCTATCTGTCGACCACCACCGATGGATTGATCATCAAGGCCAACCAGACGTTGCTGAACTGGACCGGCCTGACCCGCGAGGAGGTGGTCGGTCGACTCCGATTCACCGACCTCTTGACCACCGGGAGCCGCATCTATCACGAGACTCATCATCTCCCCCTCCTCTTGATGCACGGCCGCGCCCAGGAGATCGCGCTGGACATCGCTCGGGCCGACGGTCGGACGCTCCCGGCCATCATGAACTCGGTCGTCGAGTGCGACGGCGAAGGCCGACCGATGGTGATTCGAACCGCGCTCTTCGACGCAACCGAGCGTCGCCACTACGAACAGGAGCTCGTGGTCGCGAAGCGCCGCGCCGAAACATCGGAGCGCGACGCTCGGGCCCTGTCCGCGCTGGTGCAACAGACCCTCATCCCGCCCGCAGTGCCGAGGATCGACGGCCTGACGCTGGCGGCCTCCTACCGGCCCGCGGGGCAGGGCGACGAAATCGGTGGAGACTTCTACGACATCTTCGAACTCACCGGCGGCAGCTGGGTGGTCGTGCTCGGCGATGTCGAAGGCAAGGGTGTCGAAGCGGCGGTCGTGACCGCATTGGTCCGCCATGTGGCGCGGGCCGCAGCGGCGCACAGCGAGCATCCGTCGGAGATCCTGGGGGAGGTGAACATCGCCCTCCTTGGCCACTCGAGCGAGCGATTCTGCACCGCGGTCGTGGTCTGGTTCCGCAAGGCGGACAGCGGTTGGACGGCAGAGATCAGCCTGGCCGGCCACCCGCCGCCGCTGGTGACGCGAGGCGGCACCCGTGAGGCCACGGCGGTCGGTCGGTTCGACAAGTTGCTCGGTGCCTTCGGCGATCTCGAGTTTGCCGACACCACGGTCGACCTAGCGCCGGGAGACTCGATCGTGCTGTACACCGACGGCGTGACCGAGGGTCACGGAGTCGATGGCTGGTACGGCGAGGATCGCCTGCGTGCCCTCGTGGCGGCCACCGCCGGAACACCGCCCAGCGCAATCGTCGACCGCGTGCTCTCCGACTTGCTGGCGTTCCAGAACGACCACCCGCGCGACGACATCGCTCTCGTCGTGATCGCCGCCAGCTGACGCCGGTCGGTCGCTTCGCTAAGCCTGAGTGGTACGATATCTCGTACCACTCAGACGGGACCTCCGATGGCAATCACGGCGAGCGAAGCGCGCAAGAACCTCTTTCCGCTCATCGAGCAGGTCAACGAGGATCACACCCCCGTCGAGATCACCTCCAAGCGGGGCGATGCCGTGCTCATTGGCATCGAGGACTACCGGGCGCTCGAGGAAACCACGTACCTCCTTCGACCCCCCGCCAACGTTCGGCGACTCGTCGAAAGCCTGGATCAGGCCAACTCCGGGAAGCTCTTGCGGCACGAACTCGACAGGTGAGGTTCGGCTTCACACCCAACGGGTGGGAGGACTATCTCTTCTGGCAGGGGACGAACCGTGCCACGTTGAAACGCATCAATCGTCTACTCGATGAGGTGGCTCGTGATCCGTTCGCCGGGATCGGAAAGCCCGAGCAGCTCCGTCATGCACTCGCCGGCGCCTGGTCGCGCCGAATCGACGAGGAGCACAGGCTCGTGTATCTGGTCGAAGGCGACGACATCGTGATCCTGCAGGCTCGATACCACTATCACTGACTCGTGGTCGCCCGTCAGGCACTTCTCCTTCAGCCACCGACCGGGAACTGCGGCACGGTTTGGTGACATCTGATCTGAGCGTTAAAACGTTTGTCTATGGCTCTGATCGATTTCACCGTCTCCCACCAGTTCGCGGCACCGTCTCGAGCGGTCTGGGACGAGATGATCGACTGGCCCAGCCACGCCAACTGGATTCCCGCGACCCGGATGGAGCTCGACACCGACGACTCCCAAGTCGTGGGGGCCACCTTCACCGGCTACACCGGCTACAAGAAGCTGGCCCTAGTCGACCGCATGCGGATCTCGGCGATCGACTGGGATGAAGCAACAGGCGAAGGCAACTGTGAAGTCGAAAAGCTCGGACCCGTTCTTCAGGGTCGAGCCGGCTTCGTCGTTTCGCCGAACGGAAATGGCTCCACCGTCGAGTGGTTCGAACAGGTCACCGTCCCGTACCTCCCCCGGCTCCTCGCGCCGATCGTCAACAAGCTGAGCGCGACCGGCTTCTCACTCGGCATGCGTCGATTGGCAAAAATCGTCGAGAAGAAGCACTCAGCGCATTGAGTCGCAACTTCCGCGATCCCGTCGTGTCAGCGATGACGGCACTGTTCTCCCACGGCCCCATACCGCTGGCCGACACGCTGGACTTTCCTGGAGATCCGGGGCTGCTGGGCCCGGACTCGGTGTCGTGGCGAGTGCTCGGCGATGCTTCGGTGTTCATCGGAGGGATTCGGGCCCTCGTCATCCAATCCGCGCACGCCGAGGTCGTCGCTGGCGTGGAGGACCACTCGACCTATCGCTCCGACCCGCTCGGGCGATTGTCACGAACCTCGGTGTATGTCACCGAAACCACGTATGGAGCGATGCCAGAGGTCGAGTCCGCCATCGCGGTCGTGCGACGCGCCCATCGGCCCGTGAAGGGAACCTCGGAACGGAACCTTGCATACAGCGCCAGCCATCCCGAGATGGCGGCCTGGGTCCACAACGTCCTGACCGACTCGTTCCTCGCTGCCTACCAAGCGTTCGGGCCCGACCGGCTCAGCGTTGCTGATGCCGACCGTTTCGTCGCCGAGCAGACCCGGATCGGCAAGCTCCTCGGCGCCGATCCGCTTCCCGAAACCGCCGACGAACTCGTCAGCTGGATCGCCAACCACCCCGATCGTGTCGCCACCAGCGCCCAGGCGAACGCCATCTCGTTTCTCCGCAACCCCCCGTTGAGCCCTCCGGTCAAGATCGCCTACCGGCTGCTGTTCGACGCCGCAGTGGCCACGATTCCCCCCGACATCCGAATGCAACTGGGGGTCGAACCAAGCAGGCGAGCGAGGGGGATCGGAAAGAACGCCACGGGCGCACTGCGATGGGCGCTGGGCGCGTCGCCGTCGTGGCAACTCGCCCTGGTGCGTTGCGACGCCCCCATCCCGCCCGGACTGTTTCGCCAACCACTCCCCGCGCGCCGGCCCGTCAAGCAGTGACGCAACTCGACACGGTCTAGGTCCTCGGAGACCAGCTCAACCGCAACGTCGGGGCCCTGGCCGATCGCGGTGCGGGCGACTGCCGAGTTCTGTTGGTGACGAGTGAAGCCAAGATCCGCGAGAAGCGTTGGCATCGCCAACGACTGCATCTCGTCTTGTCGGCCATGGCGCACTTCGCAGCCGAGCTGCGAGCCGACGGCTTCGAGGTCGACCATCGTGTGGCCCCCACGCTCGCAGCCGGGCTTCGGGCCCACATCGCCCAGCACGACGTGGGCCAGGTGATCGCCATGGAACCCATGAGTTGGGAGGGACGAGCCATGTTGCGCGAGGCCGGCGTCGAGCTCGTCGCCAACGACCAGTTCCTCTGCCACTACGAAGACTTCGCCCGCTGGGTAGGGGCGAGGAAGACCTTCAAGATGGAGGACTTCTACCGGTGGCAGCGCACCCGGCTCGATGTCCTGATCGAGCCCGACGGTCAACCAACGGGCGGTCGCTGGAACTTCGATCAC
>Ga0105047_10019264_pt1 | contig 10539 bp, 11 predicted proteins | sample MAT04_FD_78384 | JGI IMG/M metagenome (GOLD analysis project Ga0105047, IMG submission 78384) | Freshwater microbial communities from Lake Fryxell liftoff mats and glacier meltwater in Antarctica - MAT-04 (megahit assembly) | ecosystem: Environmental > Aquatic > Freshwater > Ice > Liftoff... | reverse complement strand
GTCATCCTCGTCCTGCTCTTCCAGCGACGCATCGTCGCCGGCCTCACCAACGGCGCTGTCAAGGGCTGATCGCCCGCCGGCCCGACCACAAGGAGAACCCGATGGCGTCCATCGAGATGAACAACATCATCAAGAAGTACGGTGACGGCTTCCCGGCCGTCAACGACATCAGCCTCGACATCCCCGACGGCGAGTTCATGATCCTCGTCGGTCCCTCCGGCTGCGGGAAGTCCACCCTGCTGCGGATGATCGTCGGGCTGGAGGACATCACCAGCGGCGACATGATCATCGGTGGGAAGCGGGTCAACGACAAGGCCCCGCGTGACCGCAACCTGTCCATGGTCTTCCAGAACTACGCCCTCTACCCGCACCTCACGGTGTACGAGAACATCGCCTTCCCCCTGCGCCTGGCCAAGATGGACGACGAGGAGGTCAAGCGACGGGTGCACGAGGCCGCCGACGTCCTCGAGCTGCACGAGCACCTCCAGCGCAAGCCGGCCAACCTCTCCGGCGGGCAGCGGCAGCGTGTGGCGATGGGTCGCGCCATCGTGCGCCAGGCCGAGGCGTTCTTGTTCGACGAGCCGCTGTCGAACCTCGACGCCAAGCTGCGCGGCCAGATGCGCACCGAGATCTCGCGCCTGCAGCGGCGCTTGGGGATCACCACGGTCTACGTGACCCACGACCAGACCGAGGCCATGACGCTGGGCGACCGGGTCGCGGTCCTGCGCAAGGGACTCCTCCAGCAGGTCGCCTCGCCGCGGGAGCTCTACGAGCAGCCCGTCAACCTGTTCGTCGCCGGCTTCATCGGCTCGCCGCCCATGAACTTCCTCCCGGCGAAGATCAACGGCAACCAGCTCGACACCCCCTTCGGACCGGTGGCGATGGACGAGCGCAAGGCCAAGGCCGTCGCCGGTAAGGAGCTGGTGCTCATGGGCGTGCGCCCGGAGTACTTCGAGGACGCCTCGCTCGTGGACTCCGCAAAGCGTGACGTCGGCTCGGTGTTCACTGCCCGGGTGGATGTCACCGAGTGGCTGGGCGATTCGCAGTACGCCTACATCCCGTTCGACGCCCCCGAGGAGGTGACCAACCAGCTGCGCGACCTCTCCCGCGAGCTGGACAGCGACCAGCTGCGCACCCAGGCCATCGTCTCGATCGACTCAACCAGCCGCATCCGGGAGGGGCGTGATGCCGAGTTCTGGATCGACACCCGCAAGGTCCACCTGTTCGACCCCGCCTCCGGCGACAACCTGACACGCGATGCCGAAGCCGGGGCCGAGCTCACTCGTCAGGCCGCCGAGGACCGGGAGGCCGACCTCGCGCGGAAGTCGGAGACGCAGCCCTATGAGGATGGGAACGGGGCGTCGCGCGATGCGGATGAGGCCGAGGCCACCGGGAGCCGACGGGTGTAGCAGCCGGCGTGGGCACCACCGCACGGATCCTCGCCATCCTGCTGACCCCGAGCTTGGTGGCGGGCGCGGTCCTCCGGGCCCCGCGCCTGCTGCGGGCGCTGCTGCGGCGCGTGCGGCGTCCCGGCGAGCTCGTCGCCGGGCCGCCGCTCGAGCGGACCGCGGCAGACCTCCGCCGGCTGCTCGCTGAGCACGAGGCGGTGAAGCGCTCGCCCCAGCTGGCGGCGCGGAGCCGTCGCCTCGCCGCCCTCGAGGGAGCGCTGACCGACTGCGCCCTCGACGCTGCCCGAGCCCTCGAGCTGCCGGCTCCCGCGCGACCCGCTCGCCTGCCGCTGCCCCGCGACGACCTTCGCCGCCTGCTGGGTGAGCTGTCCCGGTCGGGCGTGCTGCTTCCGCATCATGACCAGTTCGGCCGCTGAGCGGGGGTCGCAACGGCTCGACCTGGCTAGCCTCTGGCTCATGGCCCTTGACCCGAGCTCCCTGCCCCCCGAGGTCCTCACCTTCCTCGAGGAGCGCCACCTCGCGACCCTCACGACACTGCGCCCCGACGGCACGCCTCACGTCGTCGCCGTCGGCTTCACCTGGGACGCCGACGCCGGACTGGCCCGCGTCATCACCAACGGCACGTCGCGCAAGGTCGCCCACGTGCGGCGTGGCTCCCCGCGGGCCGTCGTCGCCCAGGTCGACGGCGCGCGATGGCTCTCCCTCGAGGGCGTGCCCACGGTCAACGACGACCCGGATCGCATCGCCGAGGCAGTTCGCCGCTACGCGGACCGCTACCGTCAGCCTGCCGTCAACCCGGCGCGCGTCGTCATCGAGATCGCCGTCGACCGGGTGCTCGGCCGAGGCTGAGCCCAGTCCGGCGCCGGGTGATCAGGCCTGCGGCGGCGGGGGCCGGCCCTCCCACGGCGTGCTCAGCACCACCGTCGTTCGCGTGGACACCCCTGCTGCGGCGCGGATCTCCTGCAGCAGCTGCTCGAGCTCAGCCGGCCCGGCGACCCTGACCTGCAGGATGTAGCTCTCGGTGCCGGCGACGCTGTGGCAGGCCTCGATCGCCGTCAGATGACGCAGGCGGTCGGGCGCGTCGTCCGGAGCAGCCGGGTCGATCGGCTGGATCGACACGAAGGCCGCCAGCGGCAGTCCGGCCGCGACCGGGTCGATGCGCGCACTGTAGCCGCGGACCGCTCCCCGCTGCTCGAGCCGTCGCACCCGCTGGTGCACCGCGCTCGTCGACAGGCCCGTGTCCCGCGCCAGGTCGGCGTAGCTCTTGCGCCCGTCCTCGGCCAGCAGCGACAGCAGCTGCCGGTCCACCTCGTCCAGCACCGGCACGCTCACGGCTGCGGAGGCGGACCGAGCGCGAGCAGCATGGGTGATCCTCCGGGCAGGTCGACGAGTGGCCAGGCTAGCCGCGCCCAGCATGGCGTCCGGTGGGCAGTCATGCTGGCGTCCCCTCTGGCAACCCGGTCGTCGTACAAGGTGACCGGACGCCCCCCGCACCACCGCACCCACCCCACCGCACCCACCCCACCCCACCTCGGGGCCGAGTCCCGGTGCAGCTCCACGACCGCCACGCGGGGCAGGCACATGGTGCGGCTCCGTACTGAACTGCCCCCAGCTGTGGGGGCAGTTCAGTACGGAGCCAGAGGGTGTGTCCATCCCGGACCGCGGGACGTCTCTGGGCGGGATCTGTCCACAAGTCTCGCGGGGACGGTGGCCAGGCGGTCGCGGCTGCGCGAGGGTCGCGGCATGGCGCCGGACGAGATCTTGCGGCTGGCCCGACACCGAGCTGGTCTGAGCCAGCGAGCCTTCGCACGGGAGGTGGGCGTGTCGAGCAGCACCGTAGCGCGGGTCGAGACGGGTGGGACCGACCCCGCGGCGGGGCTGCTGCAGCGTGCCGCGGCGTCGGCTGGTCTCGAGCTCGTGCTGGATCTGCCTGCCAGCGAGGTCGACGAGGCGGGACGCGCCTACTTGCGGCTCAGCCTCACCCACCGGCTCTACCGCTCCACGGGCGGGACGCTGCGGAACCCGAGGACCGACCGCCGTCCCTCGCTCTGGCAGGACCTGCTGGCCTGGGCTCCGCACGCAGAGCTGAGCCTGTCGGGCAGGTCGGCCCTGTGCCTCTGGCTGGCACGGCCCGAACCCCTCGAGGAGCTGGCTGTCGACGCGGTCCTGATTCCGCGGCCCGAGTTGGGCGCTCGTCGCGCTGCCGCCGGCGAAGGCACGCCTGCAGCTGCGCGACCCGCAAGGGAAGGTCGGACCTGTCCGGGTCAACCTGCCGCCGAAGGGGCGCCTGTTGAGGGCTCCTTCCCCCGGCGAGCTCGCGATGGACCCGACCTGCTCCGACCATCGGCGCGCGCTTCGAGGCGTGGCTCGGCTCCTGGACGTGCAGGCTGCCCGTGATCGCGCCCGTCGGCGGACCCCCGCCCATCGCGAGCCTCAGCACCTGCGGGAGGAGGAGGAGGTGTTCCACACCAAGCGGCTGCAGCGCTACCCGATGCCGCCTGCGGGCGACGAGCGCTCGTGGCGCCTCGACGACGACGCCAGCCTCGGCGCCTGGCTCCGGCACCATGGCATCCCGGGTTGAGGGCGGGACACCCGGGCGGATTGCCCACGAGGCGGCGGTCGGCGCGTGAGCCGGAGTGAGAGGGTGCTGACGTGCCTGGTCAGCTGACGCTCCTCGACGCCCCTTCGCTCTGGTACCGCGCGTTCCACGGCGTGCCCGAATCGGTGACTGCGCCCGACGGCTCGCCGGTCAACGCCGTGCGCGGCACCCTCGACCTCATCGCCCGGATCGTGCGCGACACCCGGCCCGCTCGGCTGGTGGCCTGCCTCGACAACGACTGGCGGCCGGCGTTCCGGGTGGCGGCGGTCCCGTCGTACAAAGCACACCGGCTGGCCGAGAACGGCGCGGAGGCCGAGCCGGAGACGCTGGCCCAGCAGGTCGCCGTGCTGCTGGAGGTCTTCGCCGCCCTGGGGCTGTGCGTCGTCGGCGTCGACGGCTACGAGGCCGATGACGTGCTCGGCACGCTCAGCGCTCGGGAGCGCGGCGCGGTCGACGTGGTGACCGGCGACCGGGACCTGTTCCAGCTGGTGCGTGACCAGGGACCCGTCCGCGTGCTGTACGCCGTGGAGAAGCTCGCGCCCTACACCGAGGGCACCGTCGCGTCGAAGTACGACATCCCGGGGACGGGGTACGCCGAGTTCGCTGTGCTGCGAGGCGATCCCAGCGACGGACTGCCGGGGGTCAAGGGCGTGGGGGCGAAGACCGCCGCGGCGCTGGTCACCCGGTTCGGCACGGTGGAGGCCATGCTCGCGGCGCTCGACAGCGGCCAGCAGGACGGCTTCCCCGCGGGCGCGCGGGCCAAGCTGGAGGCGGCCCGCGACTACCTGGAGGTGGCGCCCGCAGTCACCCGCACCGTCCGGGACCTGTCGGTGCCCGAGGTCGACGACGCCCTGCCCGCGTCGCCCCGCTCCCCGGAACGGCTCGTGGAGCTGTCCGACCGCTGGGGGCTGGACAGCCCGCTCGATCGGCTGCTGGCCGCCTTCGAGGTCGCACGCTCGACCTAGGTGGGCTAAGCACCCTGGTGGCAAACCACCCTGGTGGCTAACCACCCTGGTGGCTAACCACCCTGGTGGAAGGCGCCAGCGTCGTCGGGCGGGGTCGGGTCGTCCCGGTCGCGCAGCCAGTGCTCGGGGAGCACGACGTGGCGCGGGCCCTGGACGTGGCCGCGGGGCAGCAGCTCCGAGCCGGTCGGAAGCTCGGCGGCAGGGTCGAGCGCGTCGAGCAGCTCGTCGAGCTCGACAAGCGAGGACGCCATGGCCAGGTGCTTGCGGGCGACGCCGCCGACGGGGTAGCCGGTGAGGTACCAGCCGGTGTGCCGACGGAAGTCGCGGACCGCGAAGCCCTCGTCGCCGCGGGCCTCGACCAGCAGCCGAGCGTGCTGCTTCATGATCGGGACGACCTCGCCCACGGTAGGCGGGGGCTGCAGCGGCCGGCCCGCGAACGCGTCCGCGAGGTCCCGGAACAGCCACGGCTTGCCGAGGCAGCCGCGGCCGACGACGACGCCGTCGCAGCCGGTCTCGGCCATCATCCGGAGGGCGTCGGTGGCGGCCCAGATGTCGCCGTTGCCGAGCACGGGGACGCTGGTCAGGGTCTGCTTCAGCTCGGTGATCGCCGACCAGTCGGCCCGCCCGGAGTAGAACTGCTCGGCGGTGCGGGCATGGAGGGCGACCGCGGCGGCGCCCTCGTCCTGCGCGCGGCGGCCAGCCTCGAGGAAGGTGAGGTGGGCGTCATCGACGCCCTTGCGCATCTTGACCGTCACGGGGACGGCTCCCGCGGCCCGGACGGCGGAGCGGACCAGGTTGCCGAACAGGACCGGGTGCGCGGGCAGCGCCGCTCCCCCGCCGCGCCGGGTGACCTTGGGCGAGGGGCAGCCGACGTTGAGGTCGACGTGGTCGACGCCGTCCTCCTCGACCAGCTTGCGGACCGCGGCGCCGACGACGTCGGGGTTCGTGGCGTAGAGCTGGATGCTGCGGACGGTCTCGTCGGCGCCGAAGGAGGCCCGTCGCGACGTCGTCTCGTTGACCTCCAGCAGGGCCCGGGCACTCACCATCTCGCTGACGTAGAGACCGGCGCCGTACGACCTGCACAGCGACCGGTAGGCCGCGTTGGTCACACCCGCCATCGGCGCGAGCACGACAGGGAGCTCGACCTCCAGCGGGCCGATCTTCAGCGGCGCCGTCACCAGCCCACCCCGTCGGCCCACAGGTCGTGGATCGCCACGTCGAGCTCGAACAGCAGCCTGCGCAGGAGCGGCAGCGACAGTCCGATGACGTTGCCCGGGTCGCCGTCGATGCCGTCGACGAAGGGGGCCGACCGGCCGTCGAGCGTGAAGGCCCCGGCGACGTGAAGTGGTTCGCCGGTGGCAACGTAGGCGGCAACCTCGGCGTCCGACGGCGTCCCGAAGCGGACTTCGGTGGCCGCGACGCCCGCGCTGGTCCGCTCCTGGCGGGTGTCGACGACGACGTGCCCGGTGAGCAGGGTGCCGACCTGGCCGCGCATGCGCTTCCATCGCTCCCGGGCGTCGTCGGCGTCGCGGGGCTTGCCGAGCACCTCGCCGCCGAGCACCAGCAGGGAGTCGCAGCCGATGACCAGGCTGTCCGGCTGGCCGGCAGCGACCGCGACGGCCTTGAGGCGGGCCAGCTCCTGGACCAGGGCGCGGGGGTCCTCAGCGGTCACGCCGGACTCGTCGACGCCGCTCACGACGGCCACGGGGTCGAACCCCGCGTCGCGCAGCAGGCGGAGGCGGGCCGGGGACGCGCTGGCGAGCACCAGGCGGACGGGAACGGTCACGCTGGGCAAGGCTACCGGCGCGGCCTACACCACGCTGCTGTACGCGACCACGCCACGGCGGACGGCATCGATCGCCTGGCGGGTCGTGCGCTGCAGCGCCGTGCCGCCCGGTGACAGGTCCTCGGCGACCAGGGCGATCTGGCCGAGCAGGTCCACCAGCTGCTTGCACCAGCGGACGAAGTCGCCGGCGGTGAGGTCGGGGTCGTCGTCCAGGACCTGCTCGAGCCGCGCGCCGCCGGCCCAGCGCCAGGCCGACCAGGCGAAACCCAGGTCGGGCTTGCGCAGGAACTGCACGCCGGCGTCGGACTCCGACCGGGACAGCGAGGACCACAGCGCGGCCATCTCGCTCAGGGCCGTCTGCACCGATCCCGACGGTACGACGGGGTTGGACTCGTCGGCCCGGCGCGACTGGTAGACCAGCGTCGAGACCACCGCAGCCAGCTCGGCCGGGGTCAGGGCGTCCCAGAGGCCACGGCGGATGCTCTCGACGGCAAGGAGGTCGGCCTCGCTGTAGACCCGGGCCAGGGACTGGCCGGCGGGCGTGACCTGACCGCCGTCGAGGTAGCCGAGCTCGTCGAGGACCGCGCAGACCCGGTCGAAGGTGCGGGCGATCGAGCTGGTCTTGCCGGCCACCCGTCGCTCGAGGGCGTCGGTCTCGCTGCGCAGCCGGTGCCACCGCTCAGCCCACCGCATGTGGGGCTCCCGGTCCTCGCACCCGTGGACCGGATGGCGGCGCAGCGCGACGCGCAGCGCGCCGAGCTGCTCGTCGTCGGCGGCGGTCGAGCGCCGGCGCCCGCCCCTCGGGGCGTCCGGGACGTCCAGCGCGCGCAGCGTGGACGCCAGGTCGCGCCGGGCCTGGGGCGACCGGTGGTTGAAGGTCCTGGGGACGCGGACCCGACCGATCGGCTCGACCGCGGCCGGGAAGTCGGCTGAGGAGAGCCGTCCCGCCCAGCGGTCCTCGGTGAGCAACAGCGGGTGGCTCTCGCCGTTGTTGCCCACTCCCGGGTCGAGCACGATCGCCAGGCCCGACCGGCGGCCGGTCGGGACGCGGACGACGTCGCCGGGCTTCAGCTGCTCGAGGGAGGCCGCGGCCGCGGCGCGTCGCTGCGAGGCCCCCTGGCGGGCCAGGTCACCCTCGCGGCGCGTGAGCTCGGCACGGAGCCGACCGTAGTCCGTGGCGTCACCCAGGTGGCAGGTCATCGACGTGGCGTAGCCCTCGAGACCCTCGAGGTTGCGACTGATCTGGCGCGCCAGCCCCACGACGGAGGCGTCGGCCTGGAACTGCGCGAACGAGCTCTCGAGCAGCGTGCGGGCCTGCTCCCGTCCGAGTGAGCCGACCAGGTTGACGGCCATGTTGTACGACGGGCGGAAGCTCGACCGGAGCGGGTAGGTGCGGGTCGAGGCGAGCCCGGCGACCATCCGGGGGTCCGTCCCCGGTTGCCACAGCACGACGGCGTGGCCTTCCACGTCGATGCCACGACGCCCTGCCCGGCCGGTGAGCTGGGTGTACTCCCCCGGGGTGACGTCGGCGTGGGTCTCGCCGTTCCACTTGGTGAGCTTCTCCAGCACGACCGAGCGGGCCGGCATGTTGATGCCGAGCGCCAGGGTCTCGGTGGCGAACACGGCTCTGACCAGGCCGAGGGTGAACAGCTCCTCGACGACCTCCTTGAAGGTCGGGAGCATGCCGGCGTGGTGGGCCGCGACGCCGCGCTGCAGGCCCTCGAGCCACTCCCAGTAGCCCAGCACCCGTAGGTCCTCGTGGGGCAGCATCCGGGTGCGGCGCTCGACGATCTCGCGGACCCGCTCGGACTCCTCGACGGTGTTCAGGCGCAGCCCGGCGCGCAGGCACTGCTCGACGGCGGCCTGGCAACCGGCCCGGCTGAAGACGAACGTGATCGCCGGGAGCAGCCCCTGGCTGTCGAGCCGGGCGAGCACGTCGGGCCGGCTGGCGACCGACCGGCGGTAGCCACCACCGGGTGCCGAGCGGCCGGCTCGACCCCGGGACGGCAGCCGTCCCTCGTCGCGGGCGAACCGTTCGAGCTCGGGGTTGAGCCGGGTGCCCTCCCGGGTGCCGTCCTCGCCGACGAACAGGTCGTACAGCCTGGTCCCGACCAGCACGTGCTGCCAGAGCGGCACCGGGCGGTGCTCCTCGACGACCACCTCGGTGTCGCCGCGGACCGTGACCAGCCACTCGCCGAACTCCTCGGCGTTGCTGACCGTCGCGGACAGCGAGGTGACCTGGACGTCGTCCGGGAGGTGGATGATCACCTCTTCCCAGACTGCACCCCGCTCGCGGTCGGCGAGGTAGTGGACCTCGTCCATGACGACGTGCCGCAGGCCGCGCAGGCGCTGCTCACCGCCGTCGCGCCCTTGGGCGTAGAGCATGTTGCGCAGGACCTCGGTGGTCATGACGACGACGTCGGCGTCGCCGTTCACCGAGTTGTCGCCGGTGAGCAGCCCGACCCGGTCCGCCCCGTGGCGGACGACGAGATCGGCGTACTTCTGGTTCGACAGCGCCTTGATCGGGGTGGTGTAGAAGCACTTCCCCCCGCTGCGGAGCGCCAGGTGGACGGCGAACTCGCCGACAACGGTCTTGCCGGCACCGGTGGGCGCCGCCACCAGGACGCCGCGGCCGGCCTCGAGGGCGCGACAGGCGGTGCGCTGGAAGGCGTCGAGCCCGAACGGGTAGCCCACCTCGAACTCGGCCAGGGCCGCTCCGACCTGGCTGCGGCGGAAGGCGGCGTAGCGCTGGGAGGGTGTTGCCTCGGGTGAGACCGCTTCGCTGCTCACTAGCTCAGGCTACGTGCCTGGGCTACATCGGGCTGGGCCGGTCCTCGACGTAGGAGGTCTCGTCGTCGGAGAGCTGCTCGAGCTGCTGGGCTCCCGGCTCGACCGCGCGGCGGCGGCGTACGGCTCGCTCGCGCAGGCGGGAGATGACGATGCAGGCCTCGTAGAGGCCGTACAACGGCAGCGCCATCGCCATGAACGTGAAGGGGTCCTGCGACGGGGTCAGCAGGGCTGCGGCCACGGCGATCCCGACCACCATGCCCCGGCGCCAGGCCCGCATCCGGCTGCTGGGGAAGACCCCGACCATGTTGAGGAACAGCACGATGACCGGGAACAGGAACGCCACGCCGAAGCCGACCAGCGTCAACGTGACGAAGGAGAGGTAGCTCTGGATCGACGGGAGCGTGACGATGCCGTCGCCGCCGAACGTGAGCAGGAACTGCAGGCCCCGGGAGATTGTGAGGTAGGCGAAGGTGACGCCGATGCCGAACAGCAGCAGCGACCCGCCGAGGAAGGCGGCGGCGTAGCGCTTCTCCTTGCGGTGCATTGCCGGGGTGATGAACGCGCCAAGCTGGTAGAGCCAGACCGGCGCGGAGAAGATGACGCCGGCGATCAGCGAGATCCGCAGCGAGACCGAGAACTGCTCGAAGGTGCCGAAGGCGTAGAGCTCGCACGCCCGACCCGAGGCCACGGCCGCCTCGCGGGCGACGTCGGTGTCGCAGTAGGGGCGCTTGAGGAAGTCGAAGACCGCCTCGCGGAAGACCAGGGCGATGACGACGCAGACCGCGAGCGCCAGCAGCGAGATGCCGAGTCGGTTGCGGAACTCGCGCAGGTGGTCGATCAGCGCCATTCGGCCGTCGGGCGTGCGGTCCGGCTTCTTGCCAGACCCCTTCCTGCCGAAGCCCTTCTTGCCGGGCACGTTCCTACCGTCGCGCCCTCCGGCGCTGCGCGTCGTGGGCGCGTTCACCTACGGCTGGCGCTGCTGCTGCTGCT
>Ga0105047_10019263_pt1 | contig 10539 bp, 11 predicted proteins | sample MAT04_FD_78384 | JGI IMG/M metagenome (GOLD analysis project Ga0105047, IMG submission 78384) | Freshwater microbial communities from Lake Fryxell liftoff mats and glacier meltwater in Antarctica - MAT-04 (megahit assembly) | ecosystem: Environmental > Aquatic > Freshwater > Ice > Liftoff... | reverse complement strand
TGCCGCCCGAACAAGCGCGTGGCGAACGGCAACGCACGATTGCGGCGGACGTTTACAGCCTCGGCGCCATCCGCTACGAACGGCTCACCGGCCGGCCGCCGTTCCGCGCCGACACGGCGATGGCCACCCTGCGGCAAGTGATCGAGGAGGAGCCGGTGCCACCTTCTATCGTTCGTAGCGGCTGACGTAAAGAGGCTCTGACCAAAGCCGGGAAAAAGCATCCGAGCCTCCTCACGTCGGCTGCTACCAATGTTGACCGCGACCGGGAAACGATTTGCCTGAAGTGCTTGCAGAAAAACCCGGCGCAACGCTACGGCCCGGCCGAGGCGATCGCGGAAGATTTGGACCGCTGGCTGCGCCACGAGCCCAGCCGCGCCCGGCCCAGTCAAATCTGGGAACACGCCCTCAAATGGACCCAACGCCATCCGGCCCGGGCGGGGCTGCTCGCGGTCGCGCTGCCCGCCCCGGCGGTCATCATCGCGGTCTTGCTGGTGTTGGGCGCCAAGCTGGCCGGGGAACGGGACCGGACCCGGGAAAACCTCTACGCCGCGGACATGCAGGTGGCCCAGGCCGCCCTTGCGGAGGGGAATCTCAGCCGGGCGCAGCGGCGAACTTCGCGTGCTGCGCGGCCATGCGCGCCCAATTCGCAATCTCGCTTTTTCGCCGGCTGGCCGCTGGCCCGCCTCGCTGGAGGCGGGGCCGGTCGTCCGGTTCTGGGATACCACCACCTGGCGGAATGAGCGCAGCATAGATTGGTCGGGGGAAGTGCCGCTTGAATTGAGCGGGCGTTCTTTTTCGCCTGACGGCTCAGAGTTGGGGGTGTCGTGTGCCCCGAGCCAGGGCCCGGCTTCGCCGGAGGCCGCTTCGGAGGTGGTAGCATCCGCGCGCCCGCAACTGTCTGCACTTGCGATAGCCAGCGCCAAAAGGCAGGCGGCGGTCTTCGAATGCGTCGGTACCACATCGCCGCAAGCCCGCTACAGCGTGCTCACCCGGCCGCAGGGTGCCGGCGGACGAGCCCGTGCCCTCTGGTCGCCCATTGCCTCCCGCATTGCCTTTCTCGCGGAGGGTCCGGCGGGCACCCCGTTCACGGCCGTCCTTGACTGGCCCGAGCTACTGGCTCGCCCCGGGCCGGGGCCTCAGAAGCAAGCGGGTGACCTGGTGCGGTTGGTGAGTAATCAAGCGCCCCACTTCACTCATCCCGACCCGCCCGTGCGCCGCCTCCCCGCGGTGGATTGGTTCCACTCCTTCACGAGCGAGGGATGGCTGCTCGCACGCCGGGCCGGCGAGTGGGTGCAACTTGATTTGGAGTCGAGCGGCGCCGTGGAGGTGATCCCCAGCGCGCATCGCTTTGATTACTGCGAACGCTCGCGGGATAGCCGTTTCCTCGCCGGGTACAACCCGGAGCCGAAGGATTGCCACTGTCTCCTGCTCGATGAGTTCCAGCCGGCACACGTCAACTACTGGGAGCTTGCCGGTCACACCGGCGATCTCCGCTGTCGGGCCATTGCTCCCGAGAGCCAGCGGATTGTCACCGGATCGGCGGATCACACCGCCCGCGTCTGGGCTGCAGGCGACCTTTCCCGGCGAACAAACATCGCCGTCTTGCAGGGACACACGGATGAAGTGACGGCGGTCGCCTGGTCGCCCGACGGCCAACTCATCGCCACCGGCAGCAAGGACCGCACGATCCGGCTCTGGGCGGCTGCCGCCACCAACCAGTGGGATGAGCCGCCCGCGCTGCTCCAGCCCGCCTTCCCGCCGCTGCTGTTGTCCGCAGCCGGCGTGGCGTTGGTGGCGGGCACCCGCGCCGTGACGGCTGGAAATCAGCAGCTCGCGGTCTGGCAACCCGATCGGGGCGCAAGCATCGAACTTCCCTCGGACGCGCCGCTCATCCCACGGCAACTCACGTCCGGCGGGCGGGAACTCCTGACGGTGGGTGGGGCCGCGAACCGTATCGAACTACGCCGCTGGAGCGTCGCGGCGGGAACGAACACTCTGGTGCAGACGCTGGCACTGCCAGACGACGTGACCCTCACGCCTGCCCCGGCTGACTGGACGGCCGCCAGCGATCTTCGCTGGCTGACCTGCGCCGATGCGGCGGGCCGGGTCCGCGTCTGGCCGCTGGGCCAGCCCGGGGGAAAACCCCTTTCCTTCGCCGGCCAGTTGGTGCCCGCCCTGGCCTTCTCACCGCGCCTGAACATTTTGGCCGTGGCCCGGAACGACTCTGGCGGTGGGCTGCGAGGCTCACACCGTGCAACTGTGGGACCGCCAAACCCGGCGCTGGGTGCGCAGCTTGGCCGGCCACAAGCACGCCGTCGCCGCGCTCGCCTGCAGTCCCGAGGGCCGCACGCTGGCCTCCGGCGATGGCCGCACCCTCAAACTCTGGCAAACCGCCACGGGCCGCGAAGTGCTCACCGTGTTCCGCGACCTCCAGTTTGGCGAGCCGCTCCTCTGGCTTGCGTTCACCGCCGCCGGCGCCCGGTCGCTGGCCGCCGCCGCCGCCGGCCGCCCATCCGAAGGCCCTAATCCCGACGACCACCAGCCCCTTGTAAATGGATTTCTGTCTCGTACGAGACAGAAATCCATTGGCGACCACCCCAGGGTTTTGCAGGCGTGCTTGTTCCCCGCTGGCGGCGCACATGCCCATCTCGCGGGTGCCTTCGCTGACTCACCGCACGCTGACTGTGCGAAGCCGTCGTCCGTCTTCCTGCCAGAGTGGCGCGCAGCGATTTGGTTTTTTTTCAGCCTCGCTTGCCAATGGATGCTTGTCTCGTACGAGACAAGCATCCATTGGCGCTAAGCGCCAGCTTTGAAGGAGCGCATCCGCCGGCCCACTGAGCGCATGACTTCCAATCGCCGGCTCCAGGCCTTCACGCCGGGATAGCCGGGCGGATGCAGGACTTGGGGCAGGAACGGATCGCGGTGAGTGACCTCAAGCCACGCCAGCCGTTCCGCGCGCAGCCAGCGGTGCAATCGTTGGGCAGCAGCCTCGTCCTGCAGCGGTGGTGTCGGCAGGGAGTCCAGCACGGCGGCGTGCCGGGCGTAGCAATCGTTGATGGCGTTGAAATCCCACGCCCCCGCGACGATTTCCGCGTCGCTCTCGCCGGCGCAGGGACGGGCCTCCAGAAGCAGCAGCGATTCGACATCCACCTGGGCAGCTCCGAGCGCCGCGCGTTCGCCCGTCAACGGGTCCGGGCTGATCCAGACGCTGTCCTGGAGGTAGCCGAACCCGCGTTCCGCCAGTGCCCGCCGCAGGCGCACCCGGTCGCTGGCCTTCGCTTGCGGCACGTCAAAGAGGATCATCCGCCACTGGCCGTCCCACTGTCGTTCCCAACGGGCGACGGGATCGCAGCCCCCCAGGGCCACCAGACGTCCGGCCTGGGTCAGGCGATGGACCCGATCCGTGGGCCGTTCTCCCTGACGTTCCAACAGTTGTGCCTTCTCCAACGCGACCAACTGCTGGCGCAACCCCTGCCGATACGCCCAACCCTCGAAGGACTCGGTGAGGTTGCGGAAGGTTGGCCGCCAGGCGGCCTCGGACACCCACAGCAGGGTGTAAAGCAGTTCTTCGGTCCGGGCTTTCACCGGGCCAGACTACCAAGCAACCCGCCCGGCGGCCAATGGATTGTTGTCCCGTACGAGACAGGAATCCATTTTGCAGAATGTTCACTTTTCCGTGTGCCTGTCGCGAGCGTTCGGTTCAGCAGGCAGATGAACGGGCTTGGGTCGCGGACAATCCGCGGCGGCCCACACGAAATCCAACACCTATGAAAACATCGCTTCTGAAGATCCTCCTGCTCCCGACCGCCTTCGCGTTCGGCCCGCTGCTGCCCGCGGCGCGCGCAGTCAACTACACGGGGAACCCTCCTGGCCCTGGGAACTGGAATAATCCGGCCCGGTGGACTGGCGGTGGTGGCGTTGGCTTTCCGGGCGCCCTCACGGATACCGCCACGATTAGCAGTGCCGACACGGTTCAGTTGGCGAATGTGGGCGGCCTGACCGTCGGGACGCTGACGCTCAACAGCCCCGGTACCTCACCCTCTCTCTACCTGGTGAATAACAATAATTTCCCCGCTCTGCCGGTTCCTCCCTTCGCGACGTTCACCGTTAATCAACGCAACAACAGTGGACCCGGAGACGTGAACATCGCCAGCACCAAGATCATCGGGGGAACCTCTCCTTCATCGGGACGAATGGGGTCAGCTTCAACACCGGCACGGTGTTCGGCGGCACGGTGTGTTTCCAAGGTTCCACGGGCATCGTGGGGCCAGACAACCCCTGGCCCTCGCAACTCACCATCGGCCAACTCGCGCTCATCGGCGGGATATTCAAAGCGTCCGGGAACATCACGGTGAGCAGCATCACGGTCGGCTCAATCTTGAAGGCCGGATGCAGCCCTGAGGTGGTGACGGTGACGGGTGACGTCACGTACGGGCCGAACGGCAAATCGGAATTTGAGCTGGGCGCACCCGGCCCCTTTGGCAATGACCAGATCATCGTTATCGGCAACCTCACCAACAACGGTAGCTTGGACATCCTCGCCCAACCCGGCTTCGCCGCCGGTAATACGCACGCCCTTTTCACCCGCACCGGAAACCTCGTCAACCACGGCGTGACGCTCGGAGCCACTCCGGCTGGTTTCAATTGCTCGCTGAGCTTCGCGACGCCCGGGCAGGTCAACCTGGTCGTCTCGCCCCTCACCCCCTTCATCTCCTGCCCCGGCGGCACCCTCAGGGAGAACTTCGACAGCATGGGGCCGACGGGCACCAACACGCCGCCGGGCTGGTTGCCGCCTGGAATATCGGCCGTGCCAACGGCACTGACCGCGCGCTGGGCACCCTGCCCACCAGCGTGGGCGCGCCGCCGGCCGCCCGCGGTTATGTGGAAGCACGCATCCGCAACCGCACCGGCCAAAGCCTCTCCCGCATCACGGTTTCCTACGCCGCCGCCCCTGACTCCGGCCACAGGCACCCTTGTGCGGAAAGTGTATCGTAACCTCCCGGGCGACGCGGGGGATTACACCGTGGCAGTGAGTTTTTCCGGGCCTTTGGCTCAAGGTAAGCGCCCTGCTCCAGGGAGACCGCAAAACGCTGCCGCCGGCCCCGCGTGCAGGTGTGGAACAACGGCGCCCTGATCGCCATCCTCCCCGACGTGATCAGCGTGAAGTGCGCCGCCCTGCCCCCAACGCATTGGCCCACGGCCACCTGGCTGGTGGATGCCGACATCTACCATCGCCGGCCGTATTCCGAACCGGTGAACTTCACGGTCGATGTCACGACCTATTCCGGCACCAAATTGCGGGTGCAAACGGCCACCTGCGGCCCGCCGCTGACGGCGTTGACCGGCGAGCGAATCGAAGCCGTTCATGCCGAAGCACTGGCCGTGTCGGCGCTCGATCCCGGCCCGCCGCAATACCTGCTCGAAGTGCCTGAAATCGGGCCTGCCGGCATCCCCATCCGCTCGGGCGGTCCTGCCGGCGTGCTGGAAAGCTCGCCCAGTCTCATCGGCCCGTGGACGCCGGTGCCCGACAGCAAGAGCGGCGAAATCACGCTGCCGGTGGGCGGTTCGCCCGCGCAGTTCTTCCGCGTCCGTAGCCAACAGGTGGGGAGGGGAACGTAGTCAGCGACCGGAGGCTTCGGCCCCCGGTCTTGCTTTCATAACTGCAGGAGCCGGCGGGAGAAGGCTCAGATTTCCACGGCGCAGGAGCCTCCTCGCGTCGGTTCCTAAGTGCTTTACAAGGGCGGCTCCGGCTTGCCCTGCTTGCGGGCTGGGCTCGACCGGGCGGCGTGCCGGCGGGAAACTCCTTGCCGCTAATTGCCTGGTGAATCGCGGCGGCTACCTTCGCGTCCATTCCACCATGTCCCGCCGCTTGCCCCAGCCCACTTCCCCGCCGCCCGTCAGCCGCCGCCGGCTGGCCCCGGGGTTCACCCTGATTGAGTTGCTGGTGGTGATCGCGATCATCGCGATTCTGGCCAGCCTGCTGCTGCCGACGCTCAGTGCCGCGAAGGAAATGGCCAAGCGCACTCAGTGCATGAACGGCCTCCGCCAGATCAGCCTTTCCCACCGGCTTTACATAGACGACAACCAGTCCCGCTGTTACCCCCGCCGCATCAATCCCCAGTGGCCCGATGGGCTGCTCTTCGGCTACCGCGACGTGCGCCTCCTGCGCTGCGCCAGCGACATCCCCAATCCGCGGTTCTTCAACGGCAACCCACAGTTTCTCGCCGACAACTCCCCGCGCAGTTACCTGCTTAATGCCTGGAACGACTATTTCCAGGAGTTCCTCGCACCGGACGATTACAGCACCTACATGCAAGCCCGCAGCATCTGGACGATGCCGGAGAACCTCATCCGCCTGCCGTCCGAGACCATCCTGCTGGGTGAAAAGGAGTCCAATTCTCCGCATGTGTACATGGATCTCACGCAGGGGCGGGGCAACGATTTGGAGGAGATCGAGTATTTCCGCCACTCGACGAAGGGCAAGCGCGGCGGCGGCGGTTCGAACTTCGCCATGGCCGACGGCAGCGCGCGGTTCATGAAGTATCCCGCGCCCATCGCGCCCATAAACCTCTGGGCGATCTACGATGCGTGGCGCACCAACGCCGCGGTGATCGTCGGGCCCTGAGCGGGGCCGGCCAACGGCATTGCTGCGGGCGGGGGCGCCGGCGCGCCGGTTCACCGGCAGGTCAAAACGCCACCAAGGACGATGCCTCCTTGCGCCGGCACCTGCAGGGTCTGGCAGGAACCTTCGCCGTCCTTCCCTTCAACTCCCAAAGACCAGCTTGCAGATAAAAACCGACGCCACCACGGCCACGAAATCCGCCGTCAATCCCGCCACCACCGCGTGTCGCGTGCGCTTGATGCTGACCGAGCCGAAATAAACCGCCAGCACGTAGAAGGTCGTTTCCGTGCTGCCGTAAATCGTCCCGCCCAGGCGCGCGAGGAAGCTGTCCGGGCCGTGCGTTTTCACCAACTCCGTGAACAGCCCGAGCGTGCCGCTGCCGCTGAGCGGGCGCATGAGCACCAGCGGGAGCATCTCCGGCGGGAAGCCCACTGCCAGCATCACCGGCGCGAGCGCGCCGCTCAGCAGGTCAATGCCGCCCGCCGCGCGGAACATCCCGATGGCCACCAGGATCGCCACCAGATACGGGACGATGCGGATGGCGACGTTGAACCCTTCCTTCGCGCCCTCGACGAATTCCTCATAGACCTTCACCCGTCGCAACGCCGCGTAAAGCGGAAAGCCGGACAACAGCAGCGGAATCGAAATCCGCGACAAGGCATCCACCATCCGCACGAAGGGGCCTTGGCGAAGTTGTTCCGCGGTGGCCGTCAGGCCGAACCATTCCGGGAACGCAAACCGGCAGAACAGCCACGCGGCAAACAAGCCGAAACCTGTGAGCACCACCACGCCCCACCAGCGCAGCGGTTGCAACGAGGCGGCCTCCTGCACCGGCGATTTCTCCGCCCCGGCCGGGGCGCTGGACGCAGCGGATTCGGGCAGGGCAGGGGAGGAAGTGGCGTCCGCGGCCGGCAGGCGGAACCACGGGAGGTTTTCGCACAGCTTGGCCATCGTAACGCCGGTGGTGGCGGCGATGAGGGTGGCGAAAAACGCGGTGCCGACGATGGCGGTGGGGTTCAGGGATTTGTTCGCCGCGAGGATGGCGATGGCGGTCACCGGAATGAGTTGCACGGAGCTGGTGTTGATGGCGAGGAACGTACACATGGCGTTCGTCGCGGTGCCGGGGCGCGGGTTGAGCCGTTCGAGATCTTGCATGGCGCGCAGACCGAGCGGCGTGGCGGCGTTGCCGAGGCCGAGCATGTTGGCCGCGATGTTCATGAGCATGGAACCCATCGCCGGATGCTCTGCCGGCACGTCGGGAAAGATGCGGCGCAGCAAGGGCCGCAACGCCTTGGCCAGCAGGCTGACCAACCCCGCGCGTTCGGCGATCCGCATGATGCCCAGCCACAGCGCCATGATGCCGACCAGCGGCAGCGCGGTGTCGAGCACGGCAAACTTCGCCATCTCGAACGCCTTGTCGGCGACCGCCTTGAGCGAATTGTTCAGCCCGCCAATCACGACGGCTGCCAGCACCAGCGCGAGCCAGATGTAATTCAGCATGAGCGCGGGGTGCGGAGGTCAGAGGCCCAATCGCGCCATCAACTCCTGTGCGACGAGGTCGTAGGCGGCGGCGCCGGCGCTGTGGGCATCGTAATGGCCGATGGGTTTGCCGTGGCTGGGCGCCTCCGCCAGTCGCGTGCTGCGCGGGATGTAGGTGTCGAACACCAGCGCGCCGAGATGCTCGCGCACGTCTCCCACCACCGACTGCGCGAGGTTCGTGCGACCGTCATACATCGTCATCAGGACGCCGGTGATCTGGAGTGCCGGATTGACGCCGGACGCGCGCAACTGATCCAGCACGCGGGTGAGCATGGAGATGCCTTCCAGCGAGTAATACTCGCATTGCAGCGGCACCAGCAACCCCTCGGCGGCGGCAAAGGCGTTGAGCGTGAGGATGCCGAGCGACGGCGGGCAATCCACCAGGATCAAGTCGAAGCGACCGCTGTCGGCCACCGGTTTCAGCGCGCGGGCAACGCGCTGGAGATGGTCATCCATGCGGGCCAACTGAATCTCGAGGCCGCACAAATCCATCTCAGCGGGGATCAGGGAAAGGTTCTCGAAAGCGGTCGCCTTGATCTGTGGTTCGAGCGGTTCGCCTTCGAGAATGGCGGCGTAGGCGCTGGCGCCGGGAATCTTCTCCAAGCCCAACCCACTGGTCGCATTGGCCTGTGGATCGAGATCAAACAGCAACACGCGCTGGCCCGCCGCGGCGACGCTGGCAGCGACGTTGATGGCGGTGGTGGTCTTGCCGACCCCGCCCTTCTGATTGGCAACCGCGATGACTTTCGTTGGCACGCGCGCAGGATGAACGCGGTCGCGGGGCCGTTCAAGGCTCAGAACTCCCGCCCGGGAAACAAACCGGGCGAGTGCAGAGCCGACCCTGGCGTTCCCCCCTTGCCTCAGCCCTCTCCCGCCGGGAGGGGGAGAAGGAAATCCCGTCCCCGACTTTTACCATTTCCGGTTTGAAAATGCTCCTTTCCATAGCTCCGAAAACCCCTCACCTCGGCCCTCTCCCCATCCGATGGGGAGAGGGAGAAACGTCGGCAGCGAACGGTGTAGTCCTGAGCCGCAAATGGAATAACCCGGCGCGTCCGGCTTACTCCCAGGCTGGACCCGTGCCTCCCTCTCCCTGCGGGAGAGGGGCGGGGTGAGGGGGAATGCAGCGCCGCCAATCTAATCTTCCGCCGCCGCTGGCGCGGATTCCGCAGAGCTGGCACTTGATGCCGAGGCACCCACCCGCAGCTCGGGATAAACCTTTCCTCCTGCGTGCCCTCGGTGTAATCCGTCGTGGCAACTTCTTCCTAGCTCCAATGCCCTTCCCGACTTCCCATCCCCGCGATCCCTTGCATGGCATCACGCTGGAACACATCGTCACTCAACTCGCTCAGCGACATGGCTGGGCGGAGCTGGGGCACCGCATTCCCATCCGGTGTTTCCGGTTCGACCCGTCGGTGAAGTCCAGCCTCACCTTCCTCCGCAAAACCCCTTGGGCGCGACAGCAAGTGGAGGATTGGTTCATCGCCGAACTCCCGCCGCAATGAAGCGTTCGCTGACCTGGTGCGACTGGTTGAGGGACTTGGTCGCCGCAGCCACACTGGCATGAACGCGAAACCCGCTCGCGCCAGCGCCGCGCCGCCGCATCGCATCGAGTTGAAGCTGCGGGACGTGAACCAGTTCTTCAACACGATGGACCCATCGCCGTTTCAGGAGAAGGATCTGGACCGCGACGCGGAGGAATTCATCGTGAGTTGGATGCGCGAGTTCCCCCGGGACGAGCCGGTGGTGCTGGTGGTGCATCTGGGCGAAAGCCCGCCGGGCCAGGATCCGCAGCCACTGCTGACGCAGGCCGTGCATCACTACTTCGCCTACCGCGCCCGGCTGAACCGACTGGAACTCCGCCATCTGTTGAAGGATGGCCGGGAGAGTCTCTTGATCGGGCTCCTCTTTCTCGGCGCCTGCCTGGCGGTCAGCCAGCTTCTGTTGGGCCAGGATCCCGGCACGTTTGCCAACGTCCTGCGGGAGAGCCTGACGATTGGCGGTTGGGTGGCGATGTGGCGGCCCCTGGAGATTTACCTTTATGGCTGGTGGCCCGTGCGTCGGCGCGGGCGGATTTACCGGAAACTGAGCCGGATGGCGGTGGAGGTCCACCGGGTGCCGGCGGCGACCAGCTAAGGCGTAACCAGGCAGTCGGAGCGCGGCTGTCTCAGCCGCAGCCGCGGGGAATAGGGGCCAGGCCAGCTTCTCCGCCTGGTGCCCACGATCACCAGAACGGGAGGGCGAACGCGCCGGCAGATGCCGCTGCCAAACCTTGCGCCACCGGTTTGCGAACGCGGCTGCGGCTGAGACAGCCGCGCTCCGACGGCATCGTTACGGCTAAGCCGTATCCAGACAGTTGCGGAGCGCGGCTGTCTCAGCCG
>Ga0105047_10019260_pt1 | contig 10540 bp, 8 predicted proteins | sample MAT04_FD_78384 | JGI IMG/M metagenome (GOLD analysis project Ga0105047, IMG submission 78384) | Freshwater microbial communities from Lake Fryxell liftoff mats and glacier meltwater in Antarctica - MAT-04 (megahit assembly) | ecosystem: Environmental > Aquatic > Freshwater > Ice > Liftoff... | reverse complement strand
CGGCACTTTGGTGACGGACGCCAAGCGCTCCAATCCGGTAAGTCGGCGCTGAGGTGTTGTAGAACCGCACCTCAACGCCAACATTGCCCGGCGCGTTACAAAGTCGGCGGTGAAGTGCTGTGGCACCGCATCTCAACGCCGACTTGCGCACAGATGATCCGCTCGAGGCGAATCACCTATCGCCGGAGCGCAGCGATCGGCGGCCGTGCTTCAAGATCGTCCTGGTGACCGTCGGGCGGGCGGCGCTCGATGCTGATGAGTCCGCCCGAGCTGGGGGCATCGAATTCTCAGCGACACGCGACCGACCGACCAGATAGGTTCCGGTCCATAGGTAGGCGATCGCGAGAGGTCGCGGGGCGTCGGCTGGCGCGAGCAAGTCGCCGTGCCGCCGAGGACGCGGGCCGGCCCCTCATTGGGGTCGGCTGCTTGTTCTGCCGGCGCAGCGACCAACCATTCACCTCGGTCGAGCACATCTTGCCCGAGTCGCTGGGCAACAAGGAATGGATACTTCCTGCTGGGGTGGTTTGCGATCGCTGCAACAACGGGCCCCTGGCGGCCGCAGAGAAGGACCTCTGCGAGTTCTTTCCGATCAAGGCTGTGCGGACGATGACCGCGCAGAAGAGCAAGAAGGGAAGGTACCCAGCGTTTCAGTTCGCTAGAGGAACGATGCAGTACGACGGCACAACGCTGAAGGTCGACCTCGATGAGCCCGGGGATACGGACACGCTGCGAGAAGTCGAGCGCAGCGGCGATGAGGTTCACCTTCTAATGAGCCTGAGGTCCGACAAGCCGGTCTCGGAGAAGACGACTCGTCGCGTTGCGTCCTCAATGTTGAAAGCAGCGCTCGAGATGGCCGTCAATGACTGTCCGGAGATGGCCTACTCGCCCGATCTCGACTACGTCCGCGATCGGGTCCTCGGGGCACCGTGGTCCGGAATGGTCATCGCAACGCGTAATCACGGGCCATTCGCTCCGGACGTTCGCCTCACTTACGACTTTACGTTCGAGGAGCCGCAGATCGGGTTCTGGGTGGCGCTGGACTATCGCGGGCTCCTGCTCCTGACGCACAGCTACGTTCACGAACCCAGGGGTCACGTTCCAGCGGACAAGGCGATCGTGTTCAAGTTCGGCTGCGGAGCGCCATGACCCCGAAAAATCTCACCACGCTCCCCCTATTCACATCGCTTCGTCCCGTCGACCAGCGGCACCATCGGCGTCTGCTTCCTACCGCCGGTTCCGCAGCCGTCGCTCTGCGCTCCACAGCAATAGGCGACGGCTAGCGCCTATCGGAGCTGCGCTAGCCACTTCTGAGGCGGTCGGCCACGTGGTCCCAGGTCGTGCCGTCCGGTTGGAAGCCCACGCGAACTTGGCGACCGCCGTCGAGGCTGATCACCAGACCCACGCCAGTCTCCGAACTCCGAACGCCGACGATCGACGACACGTCGAAGCGACGGCGTCTGATCGGCGCCTGCACCCCAACGCTCCCATCGCGCACACTCACCAGTGGCCGTCCTCGCCGCCCCTACCGCCGGGAAGAGGACACTCCAGCCCTCATCTGCCAGCGAGAGCGACCGACGTGGCCGTTGACCTACTTGTCGGGCCACGCGACGGCCGCTAGCAATGCCAGTTCTCTGGATCGGTCGGTAATACTGCGCGTTCTCCAGGTCCGCTTCGAGGCGAGCCGCTTCGTTAGCTCGAAGGAAGAGTCACGGTAGGCCGCGCGTTTATCCTCAAACGGCTTTCTCCCGGCCGACTTGTTGAGACGCTTCTCGAGGAGGGCAAGATTGCCGATCCGGTTGACCGCTGCGGACGTTGATTCGCTGTTGGCAGCGCTCAGCGGGAGGATGTGCTCCAGCGTGACAGCTCTCGAGTACCAATCAACGGGTCGTGCCGGCCTCTGGTGCTTTTGCTCGTCGGCCTTTTCGAGCATCGCGAGCAGATACTTGGCGCGAGAAGCCGAGACATCGCCGTAAGTGACAAACGCTTCCATGAACTCCACGTCGTTGGGGATCAGCTTCGCGAGGAGAGTTCTCACCGACGTCTGATTGCGTGCGGTTCGACTCGAGATGGCACGAGCCGTCTCTCCGAACGTCTCATCAGCGACGCCGCCGCCGAGTCGACCTGCGAACGTGCTGCGTACAGACCAATTGGCGACCTTCACCAACAGCCTCGCCGCATCATCATGCGACCACTTGGCGAAACCAGCCAGCAAGACGGGGATGCTCGCCTCAAAACCGAATCGACGGTATGCGTAAAGGGCATCCCTCACGTCGACGTTGACGTTGTTCCAGTAGGAGTGTTCGGGGTCACGAAGAGCGAGGTAGACCTGCTGAGCTTTCATCAGGTCGTCTATGTACTGCTTCGCTGATGTGGCCTTATCCCCGACCTCTGACTGAATTGCCCGGTAGAGCTTTCGGCCGGATACGGAGCCGTGTCGCGAAACGTGGTGGTACCGGATGAACTTCACCAGGTCCTCAGGCCTATCAAAATTCGATTCGAGCTGGGCCCAGCGATCTTCGACAAACCTGAAGTACTGGCCAGCAGCACTAAACAAGAAGTTCTTCAAGAGGTCAGCGGTCGTCAGGTCCGCACCGCGATCGTTCAGCGTCTCGAAGATCACGTACGCCTCGGGCAGATCCGTGGCCTCGGCCACGAGCACCTGCACGCGATTCTCGAGCTGCTGCGAAAGTTGGATGAGGTTTTCGTGTTGCTTCGGCCTGGGAGCCAGCCCTGCGACGTGCCCCGCGCACACGTCGTAGCTCTTTCGAATGAGGCTGTTGGAAGGAAGTGTCTGCGACTCCCCATTCAGGAGATGTTGATAGCCACTCAGATCGTCGGGGCTCAAGATGAGCCGCTCAACAACGTCGTCCTGAGCGATGACGTAACCCCGAAGAAACCGCTTTTCGATCTCGTCTGCTTGCCTGCTGCGTTCTGGCTCGTGCAAGCGGTCCCGAATTGCGATGAACAAGATCGCCGTGGTTGCGAGTCGTTGTTGCCCATCGACGATCCGACGACGATCACCGTCTTCACCCGGACGGGCGAAAACCACGGTTCCCATGAAGTAGTCGGCGTCTTTCTTGCGGGCGGCGGACAGGTCTGAGAGGAACTCTTCTACATTGCCCTCGTCCCATGAATAGCTCCGCTGAAAGCGCGGCACCTCCAAGAGATAGTCGGCCAACAGATGGCCGAGTTGATCGTGGCCAAATCTTGTGGTGTCAGCCATTTCGTCCTCGGTCCCGTGCGCGGAGCGCCTGCCCGAGATGGAAGTCGCTGATGCGCGCCGAGCGCGCGTCAGCAGCGTACTTTGGCTCCGATCGGAGTCTGGGTGATGACTCCCTCAAGTGAGTCGTCGATCATGAATGCTAGGAACGCACGCACTCGGGCGAGCCGTCCACCACCCTCATCGCAACTTGTTCGGCTCGCGAAGGAGCGCGGCATACCGCTGGGACAGTGGCGTGGTCTCCCGACTGACCGGCACCTATGGGATGCGTAGGTACCTGGGCTACGACGGGGCCAATGGACTCCACACGTACACACGTACGATGGTAACCTCGGCGCGATGGTCTCACGTATCAGACCGCTTGCACCGGACGCCGGCATGCCAGAGGGTCTCATGGTGTCGCGCGAGCCTCGGCCAGGCGCTCCTCATCTGCGTGAATCCATCCCACCTGGACCGCCTCGGGAAAGAGCCGTGACAGCGATGCAAAAGGAGATGAGCTGCCGGGCGGCCAACCTCCCGGACGCGATCGAGCGCCTTCGCCACATAGTCCTCACGCACGATCCGGTTGCGCTCATCGAGTCGATCGCTCTGCCTGCCTCAAGCGGTGCGCTCGGCCCGGACGTCGAGGACGATGCCCCGGCGACCACCACCTGGGACGCCAAGATCGAGTACCTACAGGGTCTCGCCTTGAGCGGTCCTCCGGGCGCCGGGGAGGTCAGCGAAGCGGTAACGATGGACGCCATCGAGGCACTCGGGGCGGTCTTCGACGCAGCCAACGCCGACCTGTTCATTCGTTCGATCGAGGAGGGCCGATCAGATCAGGGTGCGCTCGACGCGACGAGCTACCTGCTTCGGCTCGAAGCGATATCGGATCGAATGGCCGGGTACGCAGTGCACCTCGAGAGAATCGACTCCGCCGTATTCGACTCTCATCGCGATTTCTACGTCGGGAGAATCGGCTTCTGTCCATCCGACTTGATCCGCCTTGTTCGGCGGCACGTGCGGGCGAACAACGGAACCATGCAGCGAGCGGTGGACGGCTTCCGAGATGCAGCTGAGCGGGGGCCGCTCCGACATGACGACGAGGAGGCCGCCGACGCCTTCAAGGCCTTCTACACGGTGATCACCACAGCCAACCGGTGGACGGTTGATGCGATCACCGAGTCCGCCGGTCTCGAGCGGGACGAGGTGGCGGCAATGTTGAGGGCAGCTTCCGTCGAGTACGGCTGCCAGCCTGACTTTAGGTCTCCGTTCGATCCCAACGAAGCCTTTACCCGCCCACTCATCCGCCTCGACGACGAGACCTACTTTGCGCCACTGCCATGGAGCTTGGGCCACAACGTTCACGGGTTGGTACGTGCGCTCGCTGCCGATGACCCAGGACTCGCCGCCGCCTATCAGCGTCACCGTGCCGACGCGACCGAGAGGCTGATCAACGAAGCCCTCCAGCCCGTCTTCGGGGCTGACTTCGTGCATCGCAGCCAGCACTTTCAGTCCTCTATTGGCGCCGGCGAGGTCGACTGTCTCGTGAGCGGAGCACGTGCCTGGTGCATCGAGGGCAAGTCGCAAGCGCTCACCGAGCCCGCCCGCCGAGGTCATCGACCTCGGATCGAGCGGATCACGAAGGACGTGGTGCGGACAGCACTCGCGCAGACCAAGCGGGCCGCGACCTACATCTTGAGCGATGGGCGGCGTGACTTCGCAGCGAGGCAAGGTGGCCCTACGGAGCCCCGCCTTCCACTCCAGGTGTCCGACTGCCTCGAGACCATTGTGTCGCTCGAACGCATGGACCCGATCAAGGCACTCGGCCTGGACCTTGCAGATAGCGACGGACGTACCACCTGGCTAACAGGAATCGCTGACTTCCTCATGGTCGTCGACATCCTCGATGATCCATCGACACTCCTCGATTTTGTCGCTCAGCGGTCGTTCGCTGCAGCGGCGGGTGTAATGATCACCATGGAATCGGACGCATTGGAGGGCTACCTGGAAGACCGTCTCGAGTCGATAATCGAGACAGCAAACACCGCCGGCTCAGACACCACAGTGATGCTGGGCTACGGAAGTACGAAGCTCAATCGATACTTCACGATGCTCGAAGCCGAGGTGGACGTTGCCGAGATGCCATCACCTCGGATGCCCGAACTCGTTCGGTGCGCGCTGCGCGACACCTACGACGGATCTGAAAGCTGGAGCGTTTTATCGCAGGACCTCTGCACTGTCGAGCGACGCGTTTGGAAGGCATGGGTGAAGTTCGTCCGCAAGCGCGACAATCAACGTCGCTTCCGCGTGCCCGGCACGGACGTGATGTTGGCGGTGGAGATCGGCGATGTGAGCGCACAACTCACCTCTGATGACGGTCTCACTCTGATCATCCCGTTGTCACCAGTCAACGCGAGCGCAATACGCCCGGTAGGAGCGCCAGATGCAACGGGGCGAGGCGCTCAGATCGTTTGATCTTTCTGCCCCCTATCGCCGGGACAGCGTCGGCGCTCCACGTGGCGTGGAAGGCTGTGTTGAGTGACTGGCCTGCGTGTGATCATCGGCGCTGGCGAGCAGCGGTGGCCCGGATGGGTTGCGACACAACGCAACGAACTTGACCTGCTCGACGAGACCTCGTTCCTACGGTTCTTCGGGACGACAAGGGCGGACGCCTTTCTTTGCGAACACACCTGGGAACATCTGACCGTCGACGATGGCATCGAGGCTGCACGGATCTGTCGGTCGTTCCTCACGGATGGGGGCCGTCTCCGAGTTGCGGTTCCCGACGGACGATTTCCCGACGACGAGTACCAGCGCACGGTGCAGGTCGGCGGGCCAGGCCCAGACGACCACCCAGCGGCCGACCACAAGGTCGTGTATACCGCAGAAACCTTCGTCGAGGTGTTTCGTCGAGCCGGCTTCAGGGTCGAACTCCTCGAATGGTGGGATTTGGCCGGTCGCTTCCAGGTGCGCGACTGGGATCCCGCCGACGGACCGATCTACCGATCGAGCCTCCTCGATCACCGAAACGAGGACTACCGCACGGTTCAGGGGAAGCCCGGCTTCACCAGCCTCATCCTCGATGCCTTCAAGGGCGCCTGAGCGAGGCGTCCCCTCAAATCGGCCTCCTTCCCGCACCCCGACACGCTGTCCCCAAACGCCGGGTTCGCCGCCAGCGGTTCACAGACGGATCTCGAAGATTCATCACGCAGAGCGTCTATCTCGGGGTCGGATCTGTTGGCCGCCAGTGGGCAGTTTCTGGTGGCCACTATCGTTGGGCGCCAGGGAGTGATTCTGACGACCGAGGGCGGCGCTTGCGTTGCCTGGACGGGAGCGGACGATGTTCGCATCACCTACCCGTCAGGACAAACCGTTATGGATCACAGCGTGTCGCGTCAGACTCTTCTCGCCCTTCCGAAGGACCACCCGTACCGCGCAGTCGGCGACGGGTCGTATGTTCCGCGGTGCGTGACTAACCGAGAGGCGTGGGCGCTCGCAGAGCCGCTCATCGTCGAGTTGCTGGCTCACGACGAACGGCAGGGCGCTGCCAACTCGCGTGGTCGGCGCACCATCGTGAGCCAATGGGTGTACGCACTGGCCGTCGACGATCCTGATTTGCTGACAGTGGAGTTCGCGCTGGATGACTTCGAGATCGCACGGCTGCTGCCGACCTATCTCAACAAGGGCGCGCTGAGAACGTCGTGGTCGGTGCTGCGAGGACTCCGCGACGGGTTTTCGACCGTCTTTGCCAAGGCACCCGTATTGAGCGGCTTCGAGACGACGTTGCCGCCCGTCACCGACGAGCAGGCCACCATCGCTCTCGAGGCATGCAGCGGACTCCGTCAACCCGCCGAGGCCAACGCTCAGGCACTCATCCACCTCACAGCCGGTGCAGGATTGGACGGTCCCGACCTTCGTCACGCCGCTGGTCGACATGTAGAGCGGCGCGCCAGCGGCATATGGGTGACCGTCGACTGGGGAATGCACCCGCGCGAGATCCCTGTGCGGGACCGGCATGCGGAACCACTCGCTGCTCTGGCCGACGCCCGGGGCGATCTGCTGCTGATCGCATCCACAACGGCGCCGTGCCACATGAGTGCAGCGGGGGGCGTAGCAAAAAAGATCAACGCCCGTGTCGAGCGTGTTCGTGGCGGGTTCACGGTGTCGCCCCAGCGCCTCCGGAAGAACTGGCTGGCGGCCATGATCCACCAAGGAATGCCCTATGACGTGCTGATGCGAATCGCTGGCATGGACTCGCTACGAGCGGTCGAAACGATGATCCGACACCACCTCACGCCGACCGCGCTGTCGGATGAACAACTGGCCCGCTACTGCCAGTAGCGACACGACGAGTGCAACGCGCGATGAACCGCGCACAGTGCGCGCATGCCCAAGGATCTGGTCCTGGTGTCATCCGCTGCGGCGCGTCTGCTGGAACTCGACGACCGCCACCCTTACCGCACCGTCGCGTCGGGCGGCTACGAGCCCAACGACGTGCCACCACGAGCTTGGAACCAGGCCTTACCGCTGGCGCTCGAGATCCTCGCAGAGGATGTTGGTTCCCCTGCATACCGCGTCGACAGCGCTTCGGCCCGCCGCGGTGCGCTGTGTCGATACCTAACGTGGCTCGCCGATGACGACAGTGACCTCCTCAGCACCGACATCGCCTTGTCCGATGACGAGATCGTCCGATACCTCGCCACCGCGGCAACACTGCGCAGATCGTCGCACCGCTCGCGGGTCGCGTTGCGCTCACTGCTCAAGTCGTTCCGGGCCGCATACCCGGCCGTCCGATTCCCTGGTGGGCCGCAGCTCAAAGCCGGCGCGGAACCAATCCTCGCCCCCGTCGAGGACTGGCAGTTCGACCTTGCGATGGAGGCATGCACTCGCTTCCGCGACCCACGCACCCGACGACACACCCGCGCCGTGCTCCTGCTCGCGAGAGCCGTCGGCGCCGACGGCGCCGATCTTCGGTGGATCACCGGCGACGACATCACTCGACGACCTGCGGCCGGCACCTGGATCCACATCAACCACCCAACTCGCGGTCGGCACGTACCCGTGCTCGAACGCTATGCAGACGCAATCGAAGACCTCGCCGAGGGCCGCGGACCGCGGACCCTGATCGGCGATCAGGACCCCCCAAGCGCGAGCAATGCGGCATCGACGCTGACAAGCCTCATCAACCGGGCGATGCTCCTCCGCCGTCCAAAGCGGGTGAGCGTTTCGCCGGAGCGGCTGCGCAAGGCGTGGATCGCCGAGCAACTGGGAGCGAACGTCCCCCTCAACACACTGCTCGCCGCCGCCGGGCTGTCATCGCTACGAACCATCGAGACCCTTGTCCGGGATCACTCTCCGGCCTCGCCAGCACGATCCGAGCACCTCGCGTTTGAACTCGGCGGCATCGTTCGCCACGATCGGAGTGACGCCGAGCCGGCAGCGCTTGCGCCGCCGATGCACGCGGGGACCGTCCCTGAGATGTCGACTCCCCGTAACCAACTGTCCGCCGTGGCCCAGTCATGAAGCATGAGATCAAGTTCATCGCTGAGCACTTCCTCGAGCGACCGGACATCGTGAAACTTCTCGAGGACATGCAGACCAAGGTGCGAGCACTCCGCGGGCCGCAGTCGACGATCTCCGTGCGAACGCTCATTGCAGGTCTCGTGGTCGCCATGGTCGTGCAGGGAAGCCCACAAGTCGCCATCGCAGCTCGTCTCATCGACGGCATGACTAGGCATCAGCGCAAGCTTCTAGGAATCCGTGTCGTGCCGACCGTGAACCAGCTCCGTCGTCGTCTCCAACGAATCGAGACCGTCCTTCGAGCTACCGCCGGTGACGAACTCGACACCATCCTCGCAGAACTCGAAAACTTCGCCGAGGTCACCGTTCCCGCGTCGGCGATCATAGAGCCAGGACCCATCACGCTGGCCGTCGACACCACACTCTTCGACGCACACACACCTCACTACAGCCAACTGGAACTCGACATGATCAAGGACCCGGAACGTCGCAAGGTCCTCGCAAAATCGACGAAGCACGGCTTGCGCCACATCGCCGAAGCAAAGGAAAACACACTTCGCCGCCACTACGACCCCGACGCCTCCTACAGGAAGATCGACCGCTTCGCCGGACCGGAGCTCACCCTCGGCTACGGGGCTGTCGCAGTCGTCCAAGTCGGCGGAAGGTTCGAACAGTGCCTGCGTATCGCAATCCGTTCGGCCAACCAGCACGATGTTCCCCCAGCCGTCGCGCTCGTGAAGGCCATCGTCGCATCCGGGATCGAGGTCGACCTCGTCTTGGCCGACCGAGGGTTCAGCCAATCGACCGAGCTCTGGCTCAACGAGCTGCGTATCATCGGCCTGCCCCTCGTCTTCGATATCAAGTCAACCCAACAGGGCTACCAGGGCATGGTCAACGGGTTGCTCCAGATCGACGGATGGCTCTTCCTTCCGAGCCTCCCCAAGAAGTACTGGAACCTGAACCGACCCGCTGTCACGGCCTGCGACGAGGAAAAGTCCGAGTACCTGCGCCTAGTAGATCTCCGTGCCGAGTGGGCACTGCGAGTGAAGCAGACACTGCCCGGCGACCCCCACGGTGCGCGCAAGCTACAGCTCTACTCGCATGTGACCAAAGGATCCTCAACCAAGGGTTTCGGTATCCGCTGCCCTTCTTGCCCCGAGTCCATGGCCAACCCGAACCCCAAGCTGAAACACTGCCGCAACGGATGCAAGCCCGGACAAGGCTGTGCCACCAAGAGCATCATCTGGGGCGCTGCGCAGGCTCCCGACACCTACCAGCCACTCGTCTTCGGGACCACCCCTTGGGTCGCCGCGTACGGCCCACGCACCGGAGTTGAGCGCTTCTTCTCGCGCCTCAAGAACGGCATCAACGTCGACTGGGTCAAAGCCCTCCGCGTCCGCGGCCTCGTGAAGACCACACTCATGACAGTGCTGGCCGCAGTAGCCACCAACCTCTGATTCCGCTTCAACGACGCCTACAAGAACGGTTGGCGCGGCCCAGACGAGTAGTCACTCACGATCAACCGAAACCACGCAAAGAGGCCGCCCGGCAACCCGGCGCGGCCTCTTTGCATTTGCGGGAATCTCTTCGGCCTTGGGACAACCAGCAACCAGCCGCCCAGGACGAAACATCGGCCGGTATCGCCCACTTACCTGCTCTCAGGCTCGTCAGGCCTGAAACCTGCCAGCGATATCTCGAAAACCTGCGTCATCCACAGACTCAGCTACAACCGCTCGTGCTGCCGCAGCTTGGGCAGGCGTGGCAGCTCCCGGCCCGGATCATCTGGACACCGCACTGCATGCACATCGGTGCGTCGCT
>Ga0105047_10019259_pt1 | contig 10540 bp, 6 predicted proteins | sample MAT04_FD_78384 | JGI IMG/M metagenome (GOLD analysis project Ga0105047, IMG submission 78384) | Freshwater microbial communities from Lake Fryxell liftoff mats and glacier meltwater in Antarctica - MAT-04 (megahit assembly) | ecosystem: Environmental > Aquatic > Freshwater > Ice > Liftoff... | reverse complement strand
ATTTGGTAGGCGCGATTGGACTCGAACCAACGACCCCCACCATGTCAAGGTGGTGCTCTAACCAGCTGAGCTACGCGCCTGGGATAAACCGAGAGTGTGAGTATAGCAGCAGTCTTTTGGGCTTCCCTGGTGCGTAGGCCATAATCTTTCATCGCGACAAAACCGCGTCTCTCACTCTGGAAAAAAAAAGGAAACACATCATGGACATTGCAGGAAAAGTATTCATCGTGACCGGTGGCGCATCGGGCCTGGGCGAAGGTGCGGCACGCATGCTCGTGGCCCAGGGCGGCAAGGTGGTGATTGCCGACATGCAGACCGAGAAGGGCGAGGCGATTGCCAGGGAAACTGGCGCTGCATTCGTCAAATGCGATGTGTCGCAGGAGGCCGACGGCCAGGCGGCGGTGGCCAAGGCCGTGAGCATGGGCAAACTGATGGGTTTGATCAACTGCGCCGGCATCGCGCCGGCCGAAAAGACAGTCGGCAAAAATGGCGCGCACAGCCTGGCCGTCTTCAGCAAGACCATCACGGTCAACCTGATCGGCAGCTTCAACATGATCCGCCTGGCCGCCGACGCCATGTGCAAGAACGAGCCGGAGGCTACCGGTGAACGTGGCGTGTTGATCTCCACCGCGTCGGTGGCGGCATACGACGGGCAGATCGGCCAGGCCGCATACAGCGCATCGAAGGGCGGCATTGTCGGCATGACACTGCCCATTGCGCGCGACCTCGCACGCAACGGCATTCGCAACATGACCATCGCCCCCGGTATCTTCGGCACACCGATGCTGTTTGGCATGCCCAAGGAAGTGCAGGACGCACTGGCCGCGAACGTACCTTTCCCGTCACGCCTGGGCACGCCGGACGACTATGCGAAGCTGGCGCGGCATATCATCGAGAACGATATGCTCAATGGCGAGGTGATCCGCCTTGACGGCGCCATCCGCCTGGCGCCACGCTGAGCTGCGCGAATCGCACCTGATCGACTCCGATCGACCCGGCCATGTTCGGCAGTTGCAAACGATGAACCCTTGGGGCCCTCCCGCGCAAGCGCAGAGCGGCCCGCCTTGACGGAGACACCATGGCAATCCTCGGCATGAACCACTTCACCGTCCTCTCAGCCGATCTGGACCGCACGCTGGCTTTTTATTGCGACACGCTGGACCTGCGCAGTGGCCCTCGTCCGCCGTTCGACTTTCCCGGCGCGTGGCTTTACAGCGGCGACACTGCGGTGCTGCATGTCGTCGCCGGTCGCGCGCTGCCGCAAGTGCCGGCGGGTGTGATCGATCACATGGCATTCACCGGCCGCGACCTGTTGGCAACGGTCGACATCTTGCAGCAGCGCGGCATCGACTTCGACTTGCGCCGCCTGGTCGGCGACGGCACATGGCAACTGTTTTTCCATGACCCGGACGGTGCCCGCGTCGAGATCGATTTTGATGCCGCGGAACCGGCGCCGGTCGGATTTGTCGCCTGACAGGCAGCCCCTGCGTTGCCCACCCTCAACCTCCGCGTGGCCGACGATACTGGCATCATTCCATTGTCGAATTTCATGCAAATGCACCTTCAGGAGTCAACATGAGCAACAAGCATTCCCTGCAACTGAGCACGATCGCGTTGGCCACCATGCTGGTCGGTTGCGCCAGCGGCCCGGGCAATTTCACCTACACCGTCCCGGACCAACCGGAAGGCGCATCGGGTTACACCGAAAAGCCCGGTTGGGCGACCCAGAAGTTCGCCGTCGCGGCGGCCAATCCGCTGGCCACTGATGCCGGATACCAGGTGCTCAAGGCCGGGGGCAGCGCGGTCGACGCGGCCATTGCGGTGCAGATGGTGCTGACACTGGTCGAGCCACAATCCAGCGGTATCGGTGGCGGTGCATTCCTGCTGCACTACGACGGCAAGGCGGTCCAGGCCTATGACGGCCGCGAGACCGCACCGGCTGCGGCAGACGAGAAATTGTTCCTGGGTGCCGACGGCAAGCCACTGCCGTTTTATGACGCGGTCGTCGGCGGCCGGTCCGTCGGTGTTCCCGGTACGGTGCGGATGCTGGAACTGGCGCATCAGCAATATGGCAAGTTGCCCTGGGCCCGTCTGTTCGATCCCGCCATCACACTGGCGGAGCGCGGCTTCAAGGTCAGCGCCCGACTCAACAGCCTGCTGGCCAGCGAGAAATACCTGCGCAACGATCCGGTGGCCGCCGCCTATTTCTACCGGCCTGACGGTAGTGCGCGGGCAGTGGGCGAAACGCTGCGCAATCCGGAACTGGCCCAGGTGCTGCGCCAGGTCGCACAAGGCGGCTCCAAGGCGCTGCTGGAAGGCGATGTCGCCAAGGCCATCGTCGACAAGGTACAGGGTCACCCGACCAATCCGGGAAAGTTGAGCCTGCAGGATCTGGCGGCCTACCAACCCATCAAGCGCGATCCGCTGTGTTTCGACTACCGCGTCGCCATGCGCGACTTCAGTGTCTGCGGCATGCCACCGCCAAGTTCCGGCGCACTGGCCATCGGCCAGATCCTGGGCATTCTCGGCCAGACCACGGCGGCGTCATTGCCGTTGCAAGATGGCATACCGTCGGCCCAGTGGCTGCACCTGTATACCGAGGCCGCGCGCCTGGCGTTCGCCGACCGCGCGCTTTACGTGGCCGATCCCGCGTTTGTCCAGGCGCCTGGCGGCAACTGGATGAACATGGTCGCTCCGGGTTACCTGGCTCAGCGCGCAAGCCTGATTGACCCGGCGCCCGGCGCCCAAACCATGAAAACGGCGAAACCGGGCAATCCCGCAGGCGTGAAAACGTCGTTTGCACCCATGCCCGATCAGATCGAATACGGCACGTCGCATATCTCGATCGTTGACGCCTACGGCAAGGCGATCGCCATGACCACGACCATCGAAGACGGCTTCGGCGCACGCCAGATGGTGCGCGGCTTCCTGCTCAACAACGAGCTGACCGACTTCAGCTTCGCACCCACCGATGCCACAGGTGCGCCAATTGCCAACCGCGTGCAGCCCGGCAAGCGACCACGCTCGTCGATGGCACCCACGCTGGTGTTCGACAAGGCCAGCGGCGAGCTGCTGATGAGTGGTGGCAGCCCTGGCGGCGCGCTGATCATTCACTACACCGCCAAGACCTTGTACGGCGTGCTCAACTGGGGCCTGTTGCCGCAGCAGGCGATCAACCTGCCCAACTTCGCGTCACTCAATGGCCCGACCATGCTGGAAGAGAAGCGCTTCCCTGCCGCCACCGTCGACGCACTCAAGGCGCGCGGTCACGAGGTGCGAGAGGTCAACATGACCAGTGGCCTGCAGGCCATCACCCGCGGACAGGCCCATGGACAGACCGTCTGGTTCGGCGGCGCCGATCCACGGCGCGAAGGTATCGTGATGGGGGATTGACGGTTGCAACCAGGATGCGACCTGATCCGCAACCTGCGCCCTGCTCGGGCTACACGTCGATCGCGTCGGCCGAACCGGCCTGACGGCGCAGTTCGAACTTCTGGATCTTTCCGGTCGCGGTCTTGGGCAGTTCGCCGAACACCACCGCCCGCGGCACCTTGAAGCCGGCAAGGTGCCGCTTGCAATGGTCCACCACGTCCTGGACCGTCAGCTGCACACCTGCCTTGAGTTCGACAAAAGCGCAAGGCGTCTCACCCCAGCGCCGGTCCGCCTTGGCCACAACCGCTGCGGACAGGACGGCGGGATGGCGGTACAGCACATCCTCGACCTCGATCGACGAAATGTTTTCGCCGCCCGAGATGATGATGTCCTTGCTGCGATCCTTGATCTTCATGTAGCCATCAGGGTACATCACCGCCAGGTCGCCGCTGTGAAACCAACCCCCTTGAAACGCATCCTGGGTCGCCTTGGGGTTCTTCAGATAGCCCTTCATCGCGATGTTGCCGCGGAACATGATCTCGCCCATGGTCTCTCCGTCCTGCGCAACCGACAACATGGTTTGCGGGTCCATCACCCGCACATCGCGCTCGAGGTGGTAGCGCACACCCTGACGTGCATTCAGGCGCGCCCGTTCGCCAATTCCCAACGCGTCCCATGCCGGATCCCTGGCGCAGACTGTCGCGGGTCCGTAAACCTCGGTCAGGCCATAGACATGGGTCAGATCAAACCCCATGGTTTCCATGCCCTCGATCATCGACGCCGGCGGCGCCGCACCTGCCACCATGGCCTTGATGCCCGCCGGCAGCCCCTGCTTCATGGCATCGGGCGCATTGACCAGCATGCCATGCACGATCGGCGCGCTGCAGTAGTGGGTCACGCCATGCTCACGCATGGCATCAAAAATGGCCTGGGCATCGACCTTGCGCAGACAGACGTTGACGCCGGCGCGGGCAGCGATCGTCCAGGGAAAACACCATCCGTTGCAATGGAACATCGGCAAGGTCCAAAGGTAGACCGGGTGTTTGCCCATGTCCCACTCCAGAATATTGGAAATGGCATTGAGGGCGGCGCCGCGGTGGTGGTACACCACACCTTTGGGGTTGCCGGTTGTGCCGCTGGTGTAATTGAGCGCAATCGCATCCCATTCATCGGTGGGCAGTTGCCAGGCAAATGCCGGATCGCCTTGGCGCAGAAAGTCCTCATACTCCACAGTCCCGATCACTGAACCCGGCCCATACACAGCATCGGCGACGTCGATCACCAGCAAGGACTCGGTGCGCTCGCGCAGCGCAATGGCCTTTTGCATCACACTGGCATATTCGGTATCCACCAGAACCACCCGGGCCTCCCCGTGGTCGAGCATGAAGGCGATCGACGGCGCGTCGAGCCGGGTATTGAGTGCATTGAGGACGGCACCGGCCATCGGCACTCCGAAGTGGGCTTCGACCATGGGCGGCGTATTGGGCAACATGGCGGCGACCGCCTGCCCCTTTCCGACACCATGGGCCACCAGGGCGCTGGCCAGTTGGCGACAGCGCCGGTAGGTGTCGGACCAACTGCGGCGCAACGGGCCATGCACAATGGCAAGCCGATCCGGATAAACCTCGGCCGTGCGTTCGATAAACGACATCGGCGTGAGCGGCGCAAAGTTGGCAGCATTGCGTTGCAGGGCCTGGTCAAAAATGTCGGTCATCCAATGTCTCCTCGAACCTGCTTGCGGGCCCACGCATGGGTGGTCTGGCATCATTAGAGCAAATTCAGCATCCACCTTCAAAGGGCCCGTCATGACGACACGATACGGCGCGCAAGCGCTCCAGCAAATGGCACGCGACCTGCTTGTCGCGGCCGGCCTCGATGCTGCACCCGCCGCCAGTGTCGCCAGCACCTTGTGCAACGGCGACCTGCTGGGCCACGACACCCACGGTCTGGCCTTGCTGGCCCCCTATCTGCGCGAAATCGAACATGGGCGCATGACGCGCAGTGGCAAACCCCTCGAAGTCAATTCCAAGCCAGCCGCGATGTTGTGGGACGGCCAGCGCCTGCCCGGCCCCTGGTTGATGGATCTGGCGCTCAACCGCATGATCCCTGCGGCGCGCGAATTCGGCCTGGCATCGATGGTGATCCGGCGCAGCCACCATATCGCCTGCCTGGCGGTCTACCTGATGCGCGTTGCCGAAGAAGGTCTGCTGGGCGTGGTCGCCTGTTCAGACCCCAACACCGCCAGCGTGGCGCCCTTTGGTGGCACACGCGCCGTCATGACGCCAAACCCGATTGCGATCGGATTTCCCACGTCCGGCGGTCCCGTACTGATCGACATATCGGCCTCGATCACCACCAATGGCATGGTCAATCGCAAGGCTGCAGCCGGTGAAAAATTTGCCGAAGCCTGGCTGATGGATGCCCAAGGCAAGCCGAGCAACGACCCTGCCGTGCTCGCCCAGGACCCACCTGGCACCATTTTGCCCATCGGGGGCGTGACCTACGGGCACAAGGGCTATGGCCTGGGTCTGACGGTCGAGGCACTGACCGCCGCGCTGGCCGGCCATGGCCGTGCCGACCCGCGCGAAGGCTGGGGTGCCACCGTGCATATCACCATCCACGACCCCGACGCCTATGGCGGCAGGGATGCGTTTTTGCACCAGATGGACTGGTTGGCAATCGCCTGCACTGGCAATCCGCCGCGTCCGGGCGGCCCCGCCGTTCGACTGCCCGGGCAGGCCGGCATGTTGCGGCGCCAGCAGCAGCTGGCCGAAGGCATCACACTGCATCCCACCATTGCGCCGATGCTGGCGCCCTATTGCAGCAAATACGCCTGCCCTTTCCCACCTGCCGTTTAGCGCACCACTCCCGCATCGCGCATCCAGGCGCGAGAAATTTAGTCCGTGTCCATCCCACAGTCATTCATCCAGGAACTCGTCGCCCGCGCGGACGTGGTCGATATCGTCGGGCGTTATGTGCCGCTGCGCAAAGCCGGGGCCAATTTTTCCGGGCTTTGCCCATTTCACTCCGAGAAATCACCCTCGTTCACGGTCAGCCCGAGCAAACAGTTCTACCACTGCTTTGGCTGTGGCAAGAACGGCAACGCCATCAGTTTCCTGATGGACCATGCGGGCATGGGATTCGTCGAGGCAGTCAAGGATCTTGCGGGCCAGTTCGGCATGCAGGTACCGGAAGAGGATCTGTCGCCCCTGCAGCGTGCGCGTGTAGCCGAGCAGCGCGAGAAGCAGCACACCTTGACCAGCGTACTGGAGAAAGCCGGCGATGCGTACCGCCGGGAACTGAAGGACACGCCGCAGGCAGTGGACTATTGCAAGGGCCGGGGCCTTAGCGGCGACATCGCGCGCCGGTTTGGACTGGGTTACGCACCCCCGGGCTGGCGCAGCCTGGCCAGTGTGTTCCCGGAGTATGAAGATCCGCTGCTGGTGGAAAGTGGTCTCGTGATCCTGAACCAGGAGGACCCTGACGACGAAAAGCGCTACGACCGTTTCCGCGATCGACTGATGTTCCCGATCCGCAACGTCAAGGGGGAATGCATAGGCTTCGGCGGACGGGTGCTCGGCGACGACAAGCCCAAATACCTGAATTCGCCCGAGACCCCGGTATTCAGCAAGGGGCGCGAGCTGTACGGTCTGTTCGAGGCCCGTACCGCGCTGCGCGAGCAGGGTTTCGTGCTCGTCACCGAAGGCTACATGGACGTGGTGGCGCTGGCGCAGCTCGGGTTCGCCAATGCGGTGGCCACGCTGGGCACTGCCTGTACACCCGAGCATGTGCAAAAGCTGTTCCGTTTCACAGACGCTGTGGTGTTCAGCTTCGACGGAGACGCCGCCGGTCGGCGCGCAGCGCGCAAGGCGCTGGAAGGCGCCCTGCCCTTTGCCACCGATGTGCGCAATGTGAAGTTCCTGTTTCTGCCGCCCGAACACGATCCCGACAGCTTTATCCGCGCCAACGGCCACGAAGCGTTCGCCCAGTGCATTCAGCAGGCCGTTCCCTTGAGCCGCTTCCTGATCGATACCGCCTGTGAAGGCTGCGATCTGCACACCGCCGAAGGCCGCTCGCTGATGGCCGCCCACGCGCGGCCGTTGTGGACCCAGTTGCCGGATGGTGCTCTCAAACGGCAGTTGCTGGGTGAGATCGCCGGTCAGGTGCAGTTGCCGGCGCAGGACCTGACTGCGTTGTGGGGCCCGCCCGACAAGATCGTGAACCGTGAGCCGGATGCCGCGTCGCGACCCTCGGCCGACCGCGCAGGCGCATCAACGGGTCGGTCGGCGCGCGGCGGACGTCCTTGGTCGGGGACGCCGGCACCCCGACGCGGGGGCGGGCGCGCCATGCCGGCCAGCCGGGCCGACCATGCGGCGCGCATCCTGCTCAGCCACATGGCAGCCTGGGACGAGTTCCCGGCCGAAGATCATGCGCTGTTGTGCCAGCTGCCGTCACCGCATGGCGATCTGTTCGTGTGGCTCGAACACGAACTGCATGAACGCGGCGCGCAACCCTGGGGCGCGATCCGCGAAGGCCTGCGCGAGCATCCATCGGAGGAGCTGGCATTGCGCGTCATGGCCGACGCGCAACTGCCCACCATCGAGGACCAGCAGGACACCGTGCAGGAGCTGCGCAATCTGCTGCAACGCATGCTGGTCGAACACCTCAAGGCGCAGGAAACGCTGGAAATTGCGGCCTCCCAGACCGATCCGCTGGCCTTGCAGCGTTATCGCGAACTGCAGGCCAGGCGCCTGTCGCTGGAGTCTGCAATCCGCTTGCGGCCCTGATCCCCGGCTGCCAACTCACCCGATGGGGGTGGGCAACTGGGCAATGAATTGGTATAATCCGCCCCTTGTCCGCGCAAGAGCGACAGCAGCACCTCCGGGCCAGGCCTACCGATGACGACGTTCACGACCGGCCAACCTACCGCAAGGATTGCACTCCAAATGTTCGCCCCAACATCTTGCTGGCCAAGTTCCCGTTCACGCCCCTGCCGTAAGCGCGTCCTGTTACGGCGCCGGTCTTCTTTGTTTCTTTGCTGCCCAAAGGTTTTTCATGCCTGCAAGTAAGTCTCCAAAGTCTGCCTCGCCCATTGACAAACGCACTGCCTTGACCAAACCCAAGGTACCGGCAAAAGCTGCGGTGAAAGCCGGCGCCAAGGCCGCCGCAAGCAAAACCGCTTCCCCGCCTGCAAAGAAAGCCCCGTCAGTGCCAACCAAGAAGACAGCTGCGCCGACCCCGGCCAAAGACAAGAAAACCGCCGCCACGGCGACGGATCCGAAAAAAACGGCCGCCGCCGCTGCCGCGGAGCCGATAGCGAAGAAGAAACCCGGTCGCCCACCCAAGGCAGCTGCGGCCAAGCCAGCGATGCCGGTGCGTGTCGGCGCGAAACGGGGCCCCAAGCCAAAGGGCAGCCTGATCGAGGACGACGGCGAGAACGACGACCTGATTGACGACGAGCCGGAGGCACAGGAAGAAACGTCGACAACGGCCGAGAAGGTCAAGCCACTGCGCATGAAGATCAGCAAGGCCAAGGAACGGGCCTTGATGAAGGAGTTCGGCCTTGACGAGGCGGTTCTTTCCGAGGAAGACCTGGTCAAGCGCCGCTTGCAGCTCAAGGCTTTGCTCAAGCTGGGCAAGACCCGCGGCTACCTGACACATGGCGAGATCTCCGACCACCTGCCCGACAAGCTGGTCGACGCCGAGACGATGGAGGTCGTGATCTCCATGCTCAACGACATGGGTGTGGCTGTTTACGAACAGACGCCGGATGCCGAGACGCTGCTGCTCAACAACACCAGCGGCTCGACCACCGAGGAAGAGGCCGAAGAGGAAGCGGAAGCCGCCTTGTCCACCGTGGACAGCGAATTCGGCCGCACCACCGACCCGGTGCGCATGTACATGCGCGAAATGGGCACGGTCGAACTGCTGACCCGCGAAGGCGAGATCGAAATTGCCAAACGCATCGAAGGCGGGCTGATGGACATGATGGAGGCGATCTCCGCCTCCCCCGCCACCATTGCCGAGATCCTGCGCCTGGGCGAGGAAATCCGCGAAGGCAAGGTCGTGATCACGACCGTCGTCGATGGCTTCACCGACCCCAACGAGGCCGATGACTATGTAGCCGAGGAAGACTTCGACGAGTTCGACGAAGAGGACGACGATGACGGCAAGGGCGGCTCCAAGGCCCTGACCAAGAAGCTCGAAGAACTCAAGCGTGAAGCGCTGAGCCGCTTCGACCGCCTGCGCGAGCTGTTCGAGAAGATCCACCGTACCTACGACAAGGAAGGTTACGGTACGCCCACCTACCAGAAGTCGCAGAAGCTGCTCAGCGAAGAGCTGATGTCGATACGCTTCACGGCCAAGGCGATCGAGAAGTTGTGCGACATGGTGCGTGCCCAGGTCGACGACGTGCGCAAGAAGGAGCGCGAGATGCGCCGCATCATCGTCGACAAATGCGGCTATCCGCAGGAGCATTTCATTGCCGAATTCAGCGGCAAGGACAAACACGCCAAGGACGTTCCCAGCAACTTGCTCAACCTCAAGTGGATCGAGAAGCAGGCTGCGGCTGGCAAGCCGTGGTCAACCATCATGGAGCGCAACATCCCGCCGGTACAGGACCTGCAGCAAAAGCTGATGGACATCCAGGCGCGGGTGGTGGTGCCGCTGTGGCAGCTCAAAGGGATCAACAAGCGCATGAACGAGGGCGAATCCTCATCACGCAGCGCCAAGAAGGAGATGATCGAGGCCAACCTGCGTCTGGTGATCTCGATTGCCAAGAAGTACACCAATCGCGGCCTGCAGTTCCTGGACCTGATTCAGGAAGGCAACATCGGCCTGATGAAGGCGGTCGACAAGTTCGAGTACCGTCGCGGCTACAAGTTCTCGACCTATGCGACCTGGTGGATCCGCCAGGCGATCACGCGCTCGATCGCCGATCAGGCGCGCACGATCCGCATCCCGGTGCACATGATCGAGACCATCAACAAGATGAACCGCATCAGCCGCCAGCACCTGCAGGAGTTCGGCTTCGAGCCCGATGCCAGCGTGCTGGCCGAGCGCATGGAGATACCGGAAGACAAGATCCGCAAGATCATGAAAATCGCCAAGGAGCCGATCTCGATGGAAACCCCGATCGGTGACGATGACGATTCGCACCTGGGGGACT
>Ga0105047_10019258_pt1 | contig 10540 bp, 4 predicted proteins | sample MAT04_FD_78384 | JGI IMG/M metagenome (GOLD analysis project Ga0105047, IMG submission 78384) | Freshwater microbial communities from Lake Fryxell liftoff mats and glacier meltwater in Antarctica - MAT-04 (megahit assembly) | ecosystem: Environmental > Aquatic > Freshwater > Ice > Liftoff... | reverse complement strand
TGCCACTCCGCCGAATCGAAGAATCCGAAGGGGGGGTTGCGAGTCGATGCCCGTGCGCACTTGCTCGCCGGTGGAGACAGCGGCCCCTCGATTGTACCCGGCTCGCCCGAGAAATCGCGGCTTATCGAAGCGGTGAAGTACGGCAACCCCGATCTGCTCATGCCGCCGAAGGCGAAGTTGAACGATGGGCAAATTCGGGATCTGGAACGGTGGGTGAAGGCCGGGGCACCGTGGCCCAAAGAGGCGAACGCCATCGTCGAAGGGCCGAGGAACGAATTCGATTTGATCAAACGCAAAGCGGATCATTGGGTATGGAAGCCGATTGCGAAACCTGCGGTGCCGGCCGGAAACGGTTCTCCGGTCGATGCGTTTTTGAATGCGAAACTCTCCGAGATGAAACTCGCCGCCACCGGGCCGGCCGAGAAAGCAGTGTGGCTCCGCCGTGTGACTTTCGCCATTACCGGATTCCCACCGACACCGGCGGAGATCGAAGCCTTCGAGAACGACGCTTCCACGCAAGGCCATGAAAAAGTGGTGGATCGTTTGCTTGCCTCCCCGGCGTACGGCGAACGTTGGGCTCGCCATTGGCTCGATCTCACCCGCTATGCGGAATCGCGCGGGCACGAGTTCGAACCCGATATTCCCAACGCCTACCAGTTCCGCGATTACGTCGTGCGGGCATTCAACGCCGACGTTCCGTACGATCAATTCCTGAAAGAGCAAATCGCCGGGGACGTATTGGCGAAGCCGCGAATGAACCCGAAAACCGGGGCCAACGAATCGGTCGTCGGTACCGGGTTCTGGCACCTAGGCGAAGAGGTGCATTCGCCCGTCGACATCCGGCAGGATCAAGCCGATCGCTACGACAATCGCATCGACGTGCTGACGAAGACGTTCCTCGGCCTCACCGTTTCCTGCGCCCGATGCCACGACCACAAGTTCGATGCCATCACGGCCAAGGATTACTACGCCCTCTTCGGCCTGCTCGAAGGGAGCGCCTACCGCCAAGTGCGGTTCGACGGCCAGACCGAAAACCGGGCCATCGCCGCCGAGTTGTCGAAGCTGCGAAACCAGGTATCCAAGGCATTCGAAGTCGCGTATCCGCCCCGGCAGAACGAAACCGGACCGAGCAAGGATTTCTTGGCATGGCGCTCCAACGCCAAGACGATCCTCGATTTCTCCGATTCAAACGCGACGTTCCAACCGGACGATGTGAGCTTCGGCTTCGGGCCGAGGGCGGCGGGCACTTTCACCTTGAAACCGAACGGCGCGTATCGGATCGAAGATCGAACCGCCGCGGTGTTCGATCGATTCTGGGCCGGGTTGAAACTCGCCCCGAACAACGCCAACGATTTCGGTCCGTTGGGCCGAATCGTACGGGCCGGGTTGAGCATTCGTACCCCGAGTTTTTTCCTCGAAAAGAAGTCGCTCTACTACTTGGTTCGCGGTGGCGGTTCGGCCTTTGCGAATACGAATGGTCATACGCTCGTAAACGGGCCATTGCACGGTACGACGATTCACCCCATTCCGAACTCGCAAACCTACCGCTGGGTGGCCCACCGCATGGAGGGGTACATCGGCCAACGCGTTCATTTGGAATTCACCGCCGATCCGAACACCGATTTCGCGGTGGCCTTGGTCGTTCAATCCGATTCTGCGCCGCCCGGAGTTCCGCCTGCAACGTACCTTTCGGGGGAAGTTGCGAGTGAACAATTCGTGGCGAACTGGATCGATCGCCAAAACGCGCTCGAGAAAGAATTGCAATCGCGGGCCGTTTGGGAATCGCGGTTGGCCCCATCGCTCTGGGACGGCAACGCGGTGGAATCTCCGGTGTTCATTCGGGGGAATCCGAAAGCCTCCGGAGAATTGGTCGCACCACGAAATCTGGAAGCCTTGGTCGGTTCCGCGAAGGTCGCCCACGAATCGGGGAGTGGCCGGCGGGAATTCGCCGAGCAATTGGTCGGGCCGGAACTTCAAAAGTTCGTGGCGCGCGTCTACGTTAATCGGATTTGGCACCATCTCTTCGGCGTCGGGATCGTCCCATCGACCGATAACCTCGGCGTGCTCGGCGAGAAGCCAAGCCATTCGGAACTCCTCGATTACTTGGCATGCGAGTTCATCGAACGGGGCTGGAGCACCAAAGCGTTGATCCGAACGTTGGTGCTCACCGAAGCCTACCGCCGGAGTTCCGCACCCAACTCCGCAGCGTTGGCCCTCGATCCCACCAATCGCTATTTGCACGCGTTCCGCGTGAAACGGTTGGAGGGGGAAGCGATCCGCGATGCGATCTTGCAAGTGAGCGGCCGCTTGAACCCGGCGATGGGCGGCAAGAGCGTGCCGATCTTCCTCACTCCCTTCCTCGAAGGTCGCGGCAAACCGGCTAGCGGGCCGCTCGATGGTGATGGCCGCCGGAGTATCTACCTCGCGGTCCGGCGGAACTTCCTTTCGCCATTCTTGCAGGCCTTCGATACTCCATCGCCATTCAGTTCTGTCGGCCGTCGGCAATCTTCCAACGTGCCCGCGCAGGCCCTAATCCTATTGAACGATCCTTTCGTTCACCAACAGGCAGAATTCTGGGCCAAGGCTGTGCTCGCGCAAAACGGAACGGTCGACGAACGCTTGGCTCGAATGTTCCTCGCCGCGTTCGCACGCAAACCGACGAAATCGGAAACCGAACAGTTGAAAGAATTCTTGTTCGAACAGGAAGGCGAACGAAAAGCGTGGATCGATCTCGCCCACGCTCTATTCAACCTAAAAGAGTTTATCTACGTCCGCTAACCGTTGAACACAATGAACCACCGATACTTGCCACCCACCCGCCGCGAATGGCTCGGCCGCGCCGCCAACGGCTTCGGAGCCGTCGCGCTCAGCACAATGCTCCCGAATATCTCCGCGGCACCGAACCCGGCCTTCGGCATGCACCACCCCGCCAAAGCCAAATCGATCATCTTCCTCTATATGGACGGCGGGCCGAGCCAAGTCGATACCTTCGATTACAAACCCGCGCTCGAAAAATTCCACGGCCAAGATCCGCTCAAGGCCATCGGCAAGTTGGAACCGACACAGTTCGCCAATGTTGGCAAAGTGATGAAATCCCCTTGGGAATTCGAGCAACAAGGGGATTCCGGCGCGTGGGTGAGCGAACTCTTCCCGTATCTCTCCGATTGCGTCGACGATCTCGCGTTCATCAAATCGATGACGTCCAAGTTCCCCGAACACACGAGCGCCAACTACTTCCTCCACACCGGCTCCGGCGTGCAAGGGCGGCCGAGTTGGGGGGCTTGGTGCGGCTACGGCCTCGGCACCGGAAACAAAAACCTTCCCACGTTCGTCGTATTGAATGGCGGGCTGATCCCCCCCGGCGGATTGGATAACTTCAACAGCGGCTTCCTGCCCGCGGCGTTCCAAGGCTCCGTCTTCAAAGCCGGGAATCCACCCGTGGCCAACGTGGTGCCGCTCGAACCGAATAGCGAACGCCAAACCGCCAAGCTCGATCTCATCCGTAAACTCGATGGCATGGCCAAAGATCGCACCCCGGAAATCGAATCGGCCATTACCAACTATGAAACGGCCTTCCTCATGCAGACCGCCGTGCCCGATCTGATGGATCTCTCCAAGGAAACTAAGGACACCAAAACCCTTTATGGCCTCGATTCGAAATACCAACCGACCGCGACTTTCGGCCAGCAATGCCTCACCGCCCGGCGGCTCGTCGAACGCGGCGTAAAATTTATCGAACTCACTTGCCCGTCCGTCGGTACCGACCGCTGGGATCAGCACAACGGTTTGAAAGAGGGCCACGAGAAGAATTGCAAAGCGGTCGATCAACCGATCGCCGGGTTGTTGAAGGATTTGAAAGCACGGGGCATGCTCAAAGATACGCTCGTGCTTTGGGGCGGCGAATTCGGCCGCACCCCTTTCGCCCAGGGTAGCGACGGTCGCGATCACAACCCATTCGGCTTCACCGTCTGGATGGCCGGGGGCGGGACGAAAGGCGGAGCGAGCCACGGCGAGACCGACGATTGGGGCTACAAGACCGTGAAGGGGCGCGTCGAAATGCACGACCTGCACGCGACCCTGTTGCATCTACTCGGCGTCGATCACAAGAAACAAACCTTCCGATTCGGCGGCCGCGATATGCGACTCACCGACGTTCACGGCGAAGTGGTGAAGGAGATTCTCGCCTGAGTTCGTAGAATTCGCCGCAACGCTTCGGAGTTCGCCGTGTCATTCTTCGCTTTGCTGGTTATGCTCGCACTCGGTTCGTCGGTGCTTCTGTGGGGCCTCAGCACCTTCTTGCAGGGTTACTTGTACAACACGCGGGCCGAACGATTGCCTCTGCGGGCCGCCGCGGGCGGCTTGGCTCTGGGATTGTTCATCGCCCTCTGGACGTTCGTGAATGTGAAAGCGGACATCCCCAACAAGTACGGTACGCTGCTCGAATTCCAAACCGTGGGTGAAACGCCCGTTCAACAATTCAAGGCGGTGCGCTACTATCCGAACGCGAAAGAAGAACAGACGGTGGCGTACGGCCGCCTACCCGCCGGGAATTCGGTGATCTTCGGCGAGGTCAAAACCGACGGCACACCGGACGAATCTAAGCCCTACCGTTTGAACGATTCGCAGTACCTCACCACCGCGATCATTCTCGCCGATCCCGGAAAACCGGAAGCGCGCTTCGAGACGGAAGTGAACGAAACCAAGGCCGGGAAGACGTACAAGGATCCGGAGAAGATTTTCCGCGAGAAGAGCACCACCCGATTCCTCCACGGCGAGAACCCGGATAAAGTTTCGGCCCCGAGCCGGGGTGGGATGTTCGGGGCCATCGCCCTCAACATTTTGAACTTCATCGTCTGGTTCGCCGTGCTGTGGTTGTTGCTGCGCTACGGGGCGCTGCATTCCGTCGGCTTGGCGTTCGTGGCCGGGATCGCCACGATGGCGGTGCTCATGCCGCTGTTGTTCCAACGCTATTTGAAATGATTCACAACGCGGCCGCGGCGAATTCCGATTCGGGGATCGCATCCACGGCCACTTTCACTTCGTGGGCACCGCCGCCGAGGATGACACCTTTCACCGGGCACACATCGGCGTAATCGCGGCCCCAAGCCAGCAAGATGTACCGTTCGTTGGCCATCTGATTGTTGGTGGGGTCATATTCCAACCAACCGGCTTCGCCGCAAAACACGGAAATCCAAGCGTGCGACGCATCGACCCCGATGAGCCGCGGTTTGCCCGGCGGTGGATTGGTGCTCAAATACCCGCTCACGTAACGGGCCGCGAGGCCGAGGGATCGCAAGCAAGCCACTTGGAAGTGTGCGAAATCTTGGCATACGCCCCGGCGTTTCTCGAATACTTCCTTGAGCGGCGTGGCCACGCTGGTCGCACGCGGATCGTACACGAAATCCTTGTGGATACGGGCGGTGAGATCGGCCACGGCTTCCGATATGAGGCGACCCGCTGGGAAGCTCGTCTTGGCGTAATAGGCGTATTCGGGTTGCGGAACCACCGCCCGCGTTTCGTAGCGATACTGCATGGCATCGAGCCAGTTCGGATGGTTCTCCATCGGAAGGCGATCCCGAACCGAATCCCACGTTGGAACGGCATTGATCGTCGGCCGGGGCCACACCGCGATGGTGTGCGAGGCTTCAATTCGCAATTCCGTGTGCGGATCTTGAACCGTGAAGTAGACCGTGGGATTGCCGAAGTAATCGGGGCGATCGACCCGCGCGGCGGGGAACGGGGAAATTTGAATCGCTGAGGATTCCAACGATTGCACGGCGTAATCGCGGGGCGTGAGGTGAGCGACGTTGTGGCACAGCGATACGGCATCGCCGTAGTGGTACGAAGTCCGGTGTTTGACGCGGTAGCGGATCACGATGGGGCACCCCCATCGGGGGAAAGGTGCTGCGACATTTGCAAGTGGCTCAGATAATGCACCGTGAGAACGTCCGAAAGTTGCGGCAACAATTCGCCGAGGCGCTTCATGAGGGCCGCCAAGCCGGCGCGGGTTCCTTTCTCCGTGCGGCTCAGTTCCGCCACATCGGCGAGTTCCACCGTGTTCAACACCGCTGCGGCCAAGCGCTGTTCGACGCTTTTGCCCACCGGATTCGCGGCGCGGGGGAGGTTATCTATGTCGTCTTCGAAGGCCCGCAATTGGGCCATGAGCGAACGCGGGTTCGATTCGTCGAACACGATCAAATCGAGCACGGCCTCGATCTGCAGAGAACTCAAGTACCTCCGGCGGTAAGTGATCCGGGAGTCGGCAATGTCGAGCAGCGCATCCAGCACCGGGCCTTCCGGGTCGGCGGGGAAGACGATGGTGCCTTGGATCAAACTGATGAGGTGGAGCGCGCGTTCGAGTTTGCGTCCGAGATCGAGGAAGCGCCAACCGTCGGTGCGGGTCATGCTTTCCGCGGCCAAGCCGCCGAAGGCAGCGAGTTGAATTACCGTGCGATCGAGGATGTCGAGTGCGTCGCCGGTGGTGGGGCGTTCGGCGCGCAAGCGGGCGGCGGTGCGATCGGTCGAAGCCGGAAAGCGGATGCCGTTTACCACGCGCCACATGTCGGCCGAGATGCGGTCGCGGACGATCTGCGCCAAGCCGTGCAGGTTGTTGGCCACGGCCGCCACGCTGTTTTCCCGAGCCGGATCGAAGATCAGCGACATTAACTCTTCTTCGGCTTCGAACAACGAGGCGAACGCCACTTCCGGAGTCGCGTTACCGACGACGACGCCGGCGGGTGAACCGATTGCCCGCAACAGCGCCGGCATTTCCATGCCGTCGGTTCGTTCGGCCAACCGTCCGAGGATTCCGCGCAGTGTGCGGCAAGTGCTTTCGGCCCGTTCCGCGTAGCGGCCCAGCCAGAAGAGATTATCGGCTACCCGGCTCGGCAATTCGCCCCCGCCGCGGTTCAAGATCACCGGGGCATCCGAAGGCGGCAACATGCTGAACGAACTTACCGGCCCGGCGGAGAGAACCCAAGTATCTTTGCTGCCGCCGCCGCGCTGCATGGAGATGGCGAGCTCGTCCGACGTGGTGCCGACGCGGGTGAGGCCGCCCGGCATCATGATGAAGCCCAATTCGGTTCCCGCGAGATAGGTGCGGAATACCATGTGCCTCGGTGCCAATCGGCCCCCTTCGATCACGGGCACCGCGGAGAGCGGCAGTTTCTCCTGCCCGACGAAGCGCTGAGGATTGGCGCGGATGCTGGCCACGAGTTGATCGCGGGCTTCGCGGGAAAGCCCGCTCGGGTCGAAGGTATCGATCTTGGAACCCAAGAACGCCGGCTTGATGATGAGCGACGCCAAGTTCGAGATCACGAAGTTCAATTGTTCCGGGTCGCCGCACCAATATGCCCGCGGCGAGGGGATAATCAAATCTTCGCCGAGGATTTCGCGGCACAATCGCGGCAGGTATCCGAGGAGGCCGGGGGTTTCGAGGATGCCGGTACCGAGCGCGTTGGCCACCGCGATGTTCCCGGCCCGCATCGCTTGGAGCAAACCGGGAATGCCGAGGAACGAATCGGGCCGAAGTTCCAACGGATCGCAGAATTCATCGTCGACGCGCCGCAAGATCACATCGACGCGCTGCAAGCCGCCGAGGACTTTCAAGTACACGCAATTATCGCGGACGGTGAGATCGCCCCCTTCCACGAGGGTGATGCCGAGGTAGCGGGCGAGGTACGAATGCTCGAAGTAGGTTTCGTTGAGCGGGCCGGGGGTGAGGAGCACGATCCGGGGATTATCGACGTTGCGGATCGCCAGCGTTCGCAGATGATCGATCAACGATTGGAAGAAGCGGGCGAGCCGTTGCACCCGGCAAGTACGGAACGCTTCGGGGAGCGTTCGACCGACGATGATGCGATTTTCGAGGGCATACCCGGCCCCGGAGGGGGCTTGGGTGCGGTCGCCGATGACGTGCCAGTTGCCGTTGTGCGCCCGTCCGAGGTTGGCCGCGTAGAGGTGCAGGGATCGCCCGAGCGGCGGTTTGATGCCGTGGCACGGCCGGAGAAATGCGGAGTTGGCCAGCACAAACTCGGGCGGCAGGAGTTTCTCGCGCAAGACGCGCTGTTCACCGTAAATATCGTCGAACAATTTTTCTAGCAACGTGGCCCGTTGAATCAACCCGCGTTCGAGGAACGCGGCTTCCGCCGGTGGAATGAGCACCGGCAGCGGATCGAGTTGCCAGGGGCGGGTGCGGCCTTTGGGGTCGCCGTACACGTTGTAGGTCACGCCGTTTTCGCGGATGATGTATTCGGCATCCCGCCAACGGCGGGCGAATTCGTCGCCGGTCGGATCGGGGATGGATTCGAAGAAACCGCGCCAGTGTTGGCGGAGTTGCTTGGGGTTTTCGCGGACTTCATCGTACGAAGCGGCGGCCGGCCGGTAGCTTTCCAACGCCGCGGGCAACGGATCTGGGACTTCACCGGGTGGTGAAGCCATCGTTTGAGTTTGCGTTGAAAGCGTCGGCATTGGTGGAGAGGAACCGCTGAAGAGAGAAAGCCGCGGGACTGCGTCCCGCCGGGCTGTTCCGGGGGGATGCAGCCCCCCGCTTTCACGGGAATTCTACCCGCCAAATTTCACGGCGTATGCCCCAATCGCTAAGGCGATTCGGTTCTGCGTCTCCTGCTCCGGCGCTTTCGCCACCGGACGGCGCAAATCGAGGGTATACGGGAACTCCGCATTCGGTTCCTCGGGCGGTACGGCCACCGACCCCGGCGTGTGGCCGATCGTGAAGAACCGGGCGATCCGGCGGCTCTCCGCCTCCCTGGCGTTCAACGGGAACGCTTCGTCCGCCCGACCTCCGGGGTGCGAGACGTGGTAGGAGCATCCGCCGATGCTGCGGTCGTTCCAAGTATCGAGGATGTCGAAGGTGAGCGGACTTTGCACCGGAATGATCGGGTGCAAGCAGGATGGCGGTTGCCAAGCGCGGTAGCGCACGCCCGCCACGAATTCCCCCTTGGTGCCGGTGGGGTGGAGGGGAACGCGGCGGCCGTTGCAGGTAATCACGTGCCGGGGATCGGTCATCCCTCGTACCTTCACTTGTATTCGCTCGATGCTCGAATCGACGTACCTGGCGGCGCCGCCCGTCGAAACTTCCTCGCCGAGGACGTGCCACGGTTCGATAGCGTTGCGGAGTTCGAGGTGGATATCCCGTTGTGCGAGATCGCCGAGGAGCGGGAAGCGGAATTCTAGGTGCGGAACGAACCAATGTGAATCGAAGGCGTACCCCGCGCGTTTCAATTCGTCGAGCACGTCGTTGAAATCCCGTTCCACGAAATGCGGCAACATGAAACGATCGTGCAGTTCGGTTCCCCAGCGCACGATCTTATGTTGGTACGGCTTCTTCCAGAACCACGAGACGAGCGAACGGATCATCAGCTGTTGCACGAGGCTCATCCGCGAGTGCGGCGGCATCTCGAAGGCCCGGAATTCCAAGAGGCCGAGCCGGCCCGAGGCGCTATCCGGGTTGTACATTTTGTCGATGCAGAATTCGGTGCGGTGCGTGTTGCCCGTCACGTCGATCAGCAGGTTGCGGAAGCTGCGATCGACGAGCCACGCCGGGGGCGTGCGACCGCTGCCGGCGAGGTGCCCCGCGGCGATCTCGAATTCGTAGAGCGAATCGTTGCGGGCTTCATCGATCCGCGGGTGTTGGCTGGTCGGGCCGACGAACATCCCGCTGAAGAGGAACGAGAGGGAAGGGTGGTTGTTCCAGAAGGTGACGAGGCTCTTGAGGAGATCGGGCCGGCGCAAGAACGGAGAATCCCCGGCGGATTCGCCGCCGAGAACCATGTGGTTGCCGCCGCCGGTTCCGGCGTGGCGACCGTCGAGCATGAATTTTTCGGTGCTGAGCCGTGCGGCTTTCGCCTCTTCGTACAAGCTCGTGGTGATCTCGGTCAGCTCCTTCCAACTGCCGGCCGGGTGCACGTTCACTTCGATCACGCCGGGGTCGGGCGTTACGCTGAAGTGGTTGATGCGCGGATCGCTCGGCGGCTTGTAGCCTTCGATCAGTACGGGAGTGCCGAGTTCGGCCGCGGTGAGTTCAACCGCCGCAACGAGGTCGAGGTAATCCTCCGGAACCAACACCGGCGGCATGAAGATGTAGAGCTTGCCGTCGCGCGGTTCGACGCAGAGGGCCGTCTTCACCAATTGTCCTTCCGGCGAGTCGTCCTCGGGGGTGCGTTTTTTTCGCCCGTTCCGCGAAGGTTGCGTACCACCGCCCATGCGGGCTTGCATTTGCGAAGGCAACGGGCCGCGCGGCGCGAACGGATCGCGCGGATCGAGGAATTGGCGTTGGGCTTCGGGCTGCCAGACGAGCGAATCGAGCGGCAACCGCAACCCCATGGGCGAATCGCCGGGAACGAGGAAGAGGTGTTCCTGACGGAGCACCCACAGGCTGGTTTCCCACCTCGGGCCATCGCTGTACCCCCTCTTGAGCGGGAGGACGTAGCCGACGACCGCGCCGAGGTTTTGCTCGAACACTTTGGCCATCCGCGCCCGTTCGAGCGGATCCTCGATCTTGGATTTCAGGGGATCGACGTTG